>Ga0194133_10004410_pt1 | contig 18884 bp, 11 predicted proteins | sample TA2KigOf40mmetaG_FD_155448 | JGI IMG/M metagenome (GOLD analysis project Ga0194133, IMG submission 155448) | Freshwater microbial communities from Lake Tanganyika, Tanzania - TA2015055 Kigoma Offshore 40m | ecosystem: Environmental > Aquatic > Freshwater > Lake | place: Tanzania: Lake... | reverse complement strand
TTTTGAAGTAACGCCATACAAATTCAATCATTAAAGGAAAGCTAATGGCTGGTAGAGATGGGCCCTGACCCGACCTGGGCTTACTTTTGACCCGCAGTAAATAAGAGGCCGACCCGGCTTTGACCCGGGTACTTTCCGACCCGAAGCGATTTTTTTTGATCCGAAAGGAAAAAAATTGAAAAATTTGACATTTTTAGGGGAAATTTTCCAAATTCTAACCTAAACCATAAATGGCTGACCCGACCCGGGTCAAAATTTTTTGACCCGGACCCATCACTAATGGCTGGGAATATTTGTTTTATAAGCAACCCAAGGTCAGAAGTTGCTTGGAGGTGCCAGGCTTAGAACCCTGACACTTTGATTCCCAAACCGATGCATTGACTGCTTGGCTATGGCAAACCCATAACTCAATAGTTCTAAAAATAATAACAAGTAATATATGACCAACACCTTTGTAATAATCAGTAGAAAAATTCATTCAGTGTGAGATGCCTGATACAAGTTAAAATTATACTATGATATTTCGCCTAATGCAAGTTCGCTAATTCCAGCTCACCAATACCAGTTTGCCCAATCAAGTTTGTCCAATGCAAGTTTACCAACCACAAACTCCTTGAGCTAGGAACTTATGGAACAACCCTAACCTAAGCTTACCTAACCTAGACTAACCTGACCCCACCAACCCCCCTAAAACATGTTTCCCCCCTTCCCAACCTTGCGGGGCATGTTCCACCTCATCTATCCCAACCAACCTCTCCTTTTAACCAATAGGCCTCTGGGGTCGGTCAACCCCGACCCCAGAGGCCTATTGGGCAAACTGGTATTGGCGATCTTGCATTCGGTGAAAGAACCTAGACCCCATTTAAAATATTATTAACATTGATGTGGACTAAACCTAAGGTCCCAACCTTAGATTTTTTGTCTCAATCAGTAAAAAGTTTTCCCACTCAAGCACCAAATTTTGGCTAGAGGCCAAGGATCTAACCAGAGAACCATAACTTCCCAAGTTTTTTAGAAAACTGATAAAACAAGGCTGTTCGGAAAACATTTTCCCGCATATATGTTATTACCAAATAATTGATGGTTAGGTTAGGTCGGGTAAGGTTAGGTTACCCAAAACTTATTTTTGGGCAAATGTTGTTCGGAAAATTGCAATCTGAAAAAACTTATTTGTTAAAAACTAGCAGCACCAGACTAAAAAGCTACTACATATATGTTATCTCAGTTTTTCATGTAAAATTTTCTAAAGCACCATTAATTTGTGTAAATGTTTAATGTTTTTGTGTCTTCATGTAAAATAGACCACTCAGATTTATTTGATCCAAAAAAGATAACAGAAGTATAGCACAATCATTCTGTAACTATTGGAAACACACATGTACTTTAATAAATAGATATAAGGAACAAAATGAAACTTTTCTTCCCCTTAACATTTAAACAGGCAAACATTTAATATATTTTTTATCACAAACAAGTCATTATCATGGTCGATAATAGACTATAATTACTGCCTTTTCACTGCTCTATTTGGAGGTATCTTTTTTTGACAATTTTTGTATTAATTCTTCTTGCTGCTGCCACAGTTCATTATTCTGCACTATATCATTTGTATTTTTGACAACTTCAGCATCAGGTTGGCCATAATTAGGAGGATTGGCATGAGGGTCATAGCCAAAGACTTTCAACATTGGTGCAATTTGGTCCATATCTTGGATAACGTCATCTGGAATCTTGCCAACCCATTTTGAAAGTGCTTCCAAATTCACAGGCTTGATAACCTAAATTGATTTCATATTTTTGTGAAAAAAATTGCCACCAAGTGTTTTTCATATGAGCAAGTTTTTTCCAAAAATGGTAAAACAAGGCTTTAGGAAGACATTTTCCCTGAAAAAAATTGGGAGTTAGGTTAGGTTAGGTTAGGGAACATGTCGTTTTGCCTAATGTCGTTTTGCCTACGTCGTTTCGCCTAATGGGCGTACGCGCGCGCGTACAACGAGCGCTCGCGCAGCCCCGCAGGGTTAGGTTTACGCGCGCACGCACAGGTTAGGTTGGGTTAGGTTAGCAATATTTTTTTTTGTTACGACCAAAGCGTACGCGGGCGCTCGTCGTACGTGCATTAGGCTAAACGACAGTAATTGAAACAGCATTAGGCAAATCGATGTAGTAGGCGAAACGACATAGACTCGTTAGGTTAGGTTAACTTAGGTTAGGTTAGGTAAAGTTTGGTTAGGTTAGGTTAGGTTTGGTTATGCTATAGGCTAGGTTAGGTTAGATTAAATTAGGTTTTAGATTGGGTTAGCTTTGGTTTGTTAAAGTTAGGTTAGGTTAGGTTTAAGGTTGGGTTAAGTTAGGTTAGGTTAGGTTAGCCAATATTTTTAGGGGGAAAAATGTATTTTGGAAAATGTTTTTGGGAAAACTCCTTCAGAATAAACTCAAAGCGTCAAAAGATCCAGCAATCCAGAAAACCAATTGGGCACTAAAATTACCTGATCTGATGATCTTTCTACTTTGGACAAAGAAATCCCATGAGGTTTATTAATTAATTTTTCATGGTGCAGCACGTCGTCGGTCCATTCCAGGTCCAAAAACTTCAATATTGTTTTGAGTGTACTTCGAGGGTGTAGAATCTAGAAAGTGAAAGTCAGAATAGAACTGCATTTCTCAAGATTCAATTACTAAATTGCCTCCTTACCAGTTGCTCATAATGAACTTTTAAGCAATTGCCAGGTCTCAGTTTATTGATCTCATCACATTGTTCTTTCATAGCAGCAATTGCACCATTCCACTTGGAAAGACTTTGCCTGTAAGATTTGAGGTCGAAACCTGTTATGGTTACTTTTCTGGTGACAATCGAATGAACTGTGGCGCGTCCATCACGAACCATAAATAGAAATTTGCTGTTTGGAAAGAGGTGGCGAAGGTAAACCCCTGATTTTAGTGTGAATGGGTCCTGCAAAACATGCTTTGATTAGTTTTTCAGTAAAAAGGATTGTTCTGTCGCTTAAGGAAAAGTCTGTAAGATATAAGCTGGGTCTCTTCATGCAACATACATGTTTGCGTATTATTAATAGATATAAAACCCTAACGTCTGTCCGTAATGCAAGGGCACAGAAGTAGGAGCGCTTGGAGGTGGGAGTGAAAGGAGGGTCGGCTTAGCCACTCCTTAATTGCTACCATATACATAAAAGCCTGATGTTTGCCCAGTTACACAAGGGAGCAGAGTGAGCAAGGGTGGGTAGCAGTGCCGTGGCAAATTTAGCAAGAGCAGGAGAGAGTGTTAACATAAACAACAACTAGAAATGCCTTTCTTTCACAACCCGACCAAAAAATGACCGTATTTTGTGCAATAAATGCATAAAATAAGGATGCACGTAATTCACCGTATAATTTGGGAATAATCAACAAATTTTAATAAGCACGATTGTTCAAAAATTTATACCGTATTAAATTTGTAACTGCTTTGTGATTTTACCCGCCTATACTACATCTGCTAGTAAAATCACAAAATGGTGTACCACTTTTTCGGTCGGGAAAGAGTACCCAACTAAAACTAATATGTTCCCTCAAAGTGCTGCCCCTGCCTGTAATGGTTGGGAAAACTGGCTAAAAGTACAAAATATTAGGTAAATGGCCATGATCCAAAGCTAAGAGTTCATTATGTCACACCAGGTTGTAAAATATGATTAACAGCAGTCCCAGTCTGATTAATTCCTTGACGCAACTCTTAAAAAGGATTATTGCCGCGACTGATTTATTGCTCGAGTCAAAACTGCATTATGCATTATCATTTTTCTTCAGTTATCTCTACATATCTACATATTTCATTTTGCAAATCAATCATTTCCTTTACATTCTCTTTTATGGGGATTTCATAACCATATGATCAGGGGAAACATACTGAAAATATGTGATCTAAGGTATGAAGGCATCTAGACAGCAACATTTCACACTGGATTCCAAAAAATATTCACAGAAGTATCAGTCAGAATAATTCCTTGACGGGGAGTCTGCTAAGGATGATCAGCGTGTCTGATTTATTGCTTGGGTCAAAACTGCATCACACATTATCATTTTACATAAATAATCTTGATATCTGTCTACAATTTATGTTGCAAATGTTTTTACCTTGTTACAAAGACGATTTGAAGGTTCACCATGCCTTGCCACTACTTCAAGAATGAAAGCTGAAAGCGCTGAGTCGAGGACATTTTCAGATAATCCGGCCTCCTCAAGCCTTAATTCCAAAATAATGAAAATTTGAATGTTTCATGTCTGTTTAAAGTCTCATTTGCACTATCAAAGACAACATTTTTTTCTAGCTATATAAATGATGAAACTCAAAAGGGCGCTACAAGTTTTCTCCGAAGAAGGATTTCCCAAATTAGGTTTTCCCAAATAAAAATTCCTTATAATAATGGTGAGTCCTCCAGGGTTTGCTATAGGTCAATATATTAGTCAATGATTGGGAACTTCGATTCACCTACTGCCTTTTCACCTAATGTTGTTTTGCCTCCGATGGTTCCACCTAACGGTCGATTCGCCTACTACCATTTTGCCTAATGTTTCCAGGAAACACACCCTGCAGGGTTAGGAAGGGGGAAACATGCATGTTTGGGGGGTTGGTTGGGTCAGGTTAGGCTAGGTAAGGTTAACAATAGGCTGATTAGGCAAAATGGAAGTAGACGAAGTGGCAGTAGGCTAATCGACTTTTAGGCAAACGGTCGTAGGCAAAATGCCATTAGGCGAAATGGCAGTAAGCAAATTGACATGGAATATCAATAATTAAAAAATTGTGAAAATGAAAATTGGGAATATGTGTTTGGGAAAACCTCATTTGGGAAAAACTTGTTCGGAAAAAACTCACAGCACCCTATAAAAAGTCATTTTTTTGGTTCATTTCAAAATAGGAGCATGTCCTTTCCATACTTGAAGATCAATAAAGATAAAAAATGCTGAGGGATGAGGGGGGGAGGTGAGTTTCTTTCCTTTAAAACACTTTCAGATGGGCAATTTGTATGCCTTCAGAGGAAATGGTCGTTAGGAGTTGTGTGGAAATCCCCAAGAATGGGGGAATAATTTTGAATGAGGGATAAAAGGTATTGAACCGAAAAAAAGCATTTCAATCTTCAAAGCTTCAGCCATATTATACAAATATAGAAAGGTATGAAATGAAAGAGAGAAACAGAAAAAAAATCACATGACTATAAGAATTATAAAAGAAATTTTTCTCTGTAAAATTGATGTATTAGTTCAATATTTTATGGCATCTCTTATAACAAATTTAAGGGCCTATCAAAAACTACAACTTTGAGAAATGTATTAATATTAAAAAAGGACTTTTTTATGAGATCATGCAAGAACAAAAAGCTTCTTTTATGTCAAATAAACCTTACAGGATATTCAAAGCAAATGAAATTGTAATTCTATTTTAAAGTACCTCATTAATTCCTTTTGACTTTTCATCCAATGACTTCTCATCTGGAGAATTCTACAAAAAAAAGCATAAAATCTTTCTGACTTTTTACATAAAAAAGAGTCAAATTCTTGTCATGCATTTTGATGTAAAAAATGATATATTTTTTTATTTCTAACAATAATAAAATATGAAATGACTTGAACCCTTAAATTTGTCAAGAGATCCAAATAGTTTTTCCTCACCTTGGTACAACTCTGAAATAAAAATGAGTAATGATTAAAAAAGAATTTCTCTATAATCAAAAATTTCAATCCTAACATAGAAATGTCCTAAAATCTCATACTGTAATGAAAGCAAGTTTTTTATGCCCATCTCAGAGATCCTCTAATGAGTCTAAACCAACTCCTCCAGATTTATCAGCATTGGGCTGGGAATCTGAGGGTTGAGGTTCAAATCCCAGTATCTCCAGGCAACCATTGACTCTTGGATTGCTTAAAAACAAGTATTCCCAGCCAAAGTACCCTTTTAATGATTGAATTTGAATGGCTTACCTTATAGTGATGGGTCCGGGTTAAAAATTTTTGACCCGGGGCAGGTCGGGTCAATTTTCTGTTGCTCGGGTTGGGTCAGGTTGGGTAAGCCATCTTTGGTTTGGATCTGAGTTTTGGAAAATTCCAAATTTTTCAAATTTTTCCCTTTCACATCAAAAAATATCTCTTCGGGTTGAGTCAAAGATGGGTCGGCCTCTTATTTACTGAGGGTCAAATTATGCTAGGGTTGGGTTGGGTCAGGGCCCATCTCTAGTACTTTGAAAAGAACAAAAAAACATGCATCCCTTTACCTATATATATGCGCTTTACTTTGAATTGAAAATGTTGGAATGTTGAGACTTATTTTAGCAAACCTTGTAAATCTTTCATTATGAGGCACAATGTGTTGCCTGACTGAGAATCGTTTTATAATTTTTTTGGGTGCATTTTTGTGTCTACCCGGGGCCAAAGGGTGACTGGAGATGCCGTGGTTTGAAACCATAACCCTCTGATTTCCAGCCTTATGGGAACTTATGGGACAGACAATAAATATGTGATTGAAAGTCACTTTTTGGAACACTTAAACAATACTAGATATGAAAGTTGGTATAGAAACATTCTATTTATTTGGAGAATGTATGTTTTACACTTGAAACCCAAGCCCAACCACCAGCCCTGCTCTAACTTACAGTTTGTTAAAAATATGTGTTAAGCTCACCTTGTTTCTTCTCCACATCTGACATCAGGATGAGCATCTAGCATTGCCCTCATGAGGGTTGTGCCTGATCTGGGAACACCTCCAATGAAGATGATTGGAGAATCTCTGTCATATTCAAATAGTTTCCCTTCTTTGCTTATTGAAGCAGTCTTTCTTGACAACTGTAATCATTGGAAAACTTTTTTTTATTTCATTTATTAGAGAAATTTTGACTTTAAACAATTATACAGATAATGTAAACCCTTTGAACTAAATAAAAGACCTGTTTGTTCAAATGAATCTTTTTCATTCCTGACCCTACAATAAATTGCATTTATGTACGCTAGTATCTCACAGCTTGAAAGCACAAGGTCAGGAGGGTATTAGCACGGGATCCATCCAAAAAGGGACCTCACGGATGGCGCAACATAGCAATACACAGCCAATGAAGTTTAAAACGGAAACCGAAGATATCAAGAGATCTTTTATTTTACAGATCAATCACTTAATGATAGAACAGAAAATCTGGTGCTTTATTTATTTAAAAAAACCCTTGCCAACCTTATCAAACAAAAGGAAATTGTCTTCTAAAAGGAAGTTTCAAGTCCTTTTTACATATCAAACTGATTAAATTGCTTGAGGGATTCATCTCAAAAGTTTTTGATTAAATTTTTTGATAAAGCTTTTATTACTAGAATTTCTTTTAAGTTGAAAAGTGTAAGTCTTATCTTTACATGTTAATTAAGCACACTTAGCAAGATAACTGAGATATTTTAAAGTTTAAAATGAGGGTCAGAATGTTTATTTATGCTTCAAAGATCACTAGTAATTTAGGAAAAAGGTTTCACTTACTATTCTCTTCATCTGTGCCCACATTTGTGGAGTTATTGGAAAAGGAGGGCTTTTAGACATAAATTGTGGACAAAGGATGAGAAAACTGGCAATCTTTGACACCCTGTTGAGTTCATCATTTACCAATATGATTCAGAAGGTCACAAAGAATAAAGAAAGAAATGGCCCTTGTTATTAAGTCTGTGGCTTGGTTTTAAATCATTCCTGTTTATGGAGCTCATTGATTTCTTAATGTTTTCAGAAAACCATTCTCTTACTTATTGCCAATGCAAATGAAAAGAGTTTGAAGATTGATTATCCTTTGGTGCCTTCTTTAAAGCTTTAAAGGCTCTTATGAATTGCATTTTGGCAACAATAAATCACTTGTTTGACCCAATCAAAATAAATGCAGTTGAATGCTATTTCTTAGCTAAAAATGATATCAAACCAACTGCATATGTTTGGTGTTTTTCTACGTTTATTGGCTTTTTTAGCATTATCATTCTTTAACCAAGTCAGTTTTCAAACAATGTTGTAAGTTTTCACCATTTGTCATAATTATGATCTAAAATAAGTTTAAGTTGAATCATATTCTGTCCATTTTGAATGCTTCTCTGCATTTTTGCATCCTATTAGAATATTTTATTCTTCTAACTGAAGATTATTTAAGTAAAATGACTGCATCATCTTTTTTTCTATAAAAGTTATATTTAAGATAATTTTATAATCAACTCAATGACTTTTTTAATCATCACACCCCTTTCATTGATCGACAACTTTTATCTGGTATTTTACTGTAACAATACCGCCCACTATTCCCTATGGATACTTGCAACGTTCTTTTTATTTCTAAATCTAAATATTGATACAATCTTTACCTTCCGGACTATCAAAATCATAGATCCATGTTTAGTGTTTATAAACCACCACCTCCTCCTCAAATATAAAGTAAGTACCTCACTGGTCTTATTTCTTGAGGTTCAAATCTCCTCACCGTAATTTACCGTACTAGGTTCTAGCCCTGGATTTCCAGAGCATTTGGATATCAAACCTGGGCAAAAGCATCCCTTTTGAGTTTTGGTCATGTGCTTGGCCAAGGCATTCAACTTTAAGAAAGAAATATTTGTGAAATGTTTTACCTGTATTGTACCTCCTTGTTTACATCCTCCTCCATTCAGTCCTGTGGATCCAGGCCACAAAACAGTAAACAAACCCACAACTCCAAGTAGAATGCAACCAAGAAAGATAGTTTTTTTAGCAGATCTTGTCATATTATAAAAAGGATGGAGTTGTGGGTCCCTTTTATGCATGAGAAATAACAGCAGGGCAAAATCTTTGATAAATTGGGATTGATGCAGAGCTTCACCAGCCTCCCCCTAATCTATCTTTAGACCATTCTTATTTTAGGCTTCTGAAAATATCTTCTCATTGTTTCAGTCAAACAAGTTCACTGCAGCAAACATCCAGAACTACTGAGAAGGCTTCTTTTTTTCAGAGGGAGTTGAATTCTAGTTTGCTTGTTTTGTCCCTCTCACCAAGCAAGCTTTGTAAGGCGCTGCCTTTGCCTTTACTTCTTCCCTCTTGTCTTAGAAAATAGTCTAGAGCAATGAAAAAATCTGATTCGAAAAAGCAGCTTTCTCACATTACAGCATTCAAAAAGGGGAATGTAACTCGAAACGAAAACTTTTACTTGACAGATCTAGGAACAAATACAAAGTGGAGAAAAAAATCCTTTTTTTCTTTTCCTATATTCCATATGATTCCAAAAAACTGTTGGATGAACCACAATCTTTTATAATCATCTGTAATTGATGAAACACTTCCTCTAAGTGTTGTCTCTTCCATTCACTGAATAAATACAAAAACATTGGGTTTCCATTAAGATGCAATGGCTTGGTTTATGAATGAATGAACATATATTTGCCAAATAAAAAATAATGATTACTTATAGCCAAGAAATGGAAAAGTTTCATCAGATTAAAACTTGAGTTTGAAAAATATTTTTTTTGTTGCTTCTCAGCTCACAAAAAAAGGGAAAAGTTTGATCAATGGTAGGATATAAGTATGAAAAAAAAATGATATTGTGATTTATTTGCTATTCAAATTAAGGAATTTCATTAGTTTTTTCATCCTAAAATAGATGATGAAAACATTGTGTTTGAAATCAAATTAGATTGGGCATCTTTTTTCCTTGAAAACACAAAACTCAGTTGTCAGCAGACTTGCCAGATTAAGAGACCAGAAAAAATGTTTTCATGGAAAGCATTTTTTAGGCTTTACATCAGATAATGATTAATTAAAAATCTTGTCTCCTCAGATTGTGGATTTCTAAAAAAAACATAAAAATAGATCATTGAGAAGCCTTTTTTAATTGTGATTTTTCTAAAAATATTGTAAGATTTTTTGTCTTCATGAATTTCAATTCTCTATAATTTAAAGCATTTTTCAGTGTAGAGCAACAACAAGGAGGGCTTGTAAGGATTAAGTTCTCACAAAATCTAAAGAGGAATTAACCAAAATATGCAGAAGAGCCAAACCAGTAGAGTGGGCTAAGTTTTCAATAGCGTCAAATTTTATGAAAATAATAAGAGATGAACAACCTAAACAATTGTTCAATCTTTGCAAAAAAATCCACTATTTGTTGAACAAAGAAAATGGGGTTGTAGTAAATTCTTTGATGGGTTGAAAATGATAAAAGGGTAGCAATTCTTGCAAAACAGACTGGTTTTAATGACGGAGATCGTTGAGCCACGGCTGGATCAAGAACTGAAATTAGAATTCTTATTTTTTAACTATTTGATCATATTTAACCATAGTGATTACTTTTACTGCATCATATTTGTGAATAATTGATCTGCCATTTTTAACTTGGAATTGTTGTAAAGTTTTTCTCCAAAGTGAAAGAATACTAAGTTCAAAATAAAAGTTGTCAATCAATCAATATTTTACAAAATCTTAAAAATTATTCAATAAAAACAATATCCACCTAGAACCTCCCTTGCCTGACATTATAAAACTAATTTTGGTTAATTAGAAGTGTGTCTTTATATAATTAATGAAAAAAGCAGCTTTCTACAAACATCTCTTTAGCCTTTATGAAAAATCATTACATTTTGTATTTTTATCTATGACAGTCTGTGTGGTCAAAAATTTCAATAGCAAGCTCTAGACACACAATGCTTGATTACCTTCCAGTGTTATCCAATTAATAGCCTTGTAAATATACATTCTGATGGATATGACTATATGATTAAAAACTCTGGTTTAAGGTATCAGACCTTGACCGTAAAGAGAAACAAGGTTGCTGTCTTTGATTCTTTATTCAACTTTACTTGAGATTCTCAACGGTGGTACTTAAATACCTTGCCCTATTGTGAAGAGTGATATGTATGTAACATCAGTGATTGGAATACCAAGCTTCAGGTAAGAAACTTGAAGCATGGAAGATACATCAATTGAGAGGTATTGCCTAATGTCGTTTTGCTTACCTACTATGTCAGTTCGCCAAATGTTGGTTTGCCTATTATGTCTGTTCGCCTAACCATTATAGGGTAATTACTAACCTAGCCTAACCTAACCAATGCATGTTTCCCACTTCCTAACCCTGCAGCTGCAGGGAATGTTTCCCCTCCCTAACCTTGCGGGTTAGGGATGTCAACTGACCTGCTGATTCGGTTAGCAATAACCCTATGCTGATTAGGCAAACAGAAAAAGTAGGCAAACTGACAAAGTAAGCGAACCCCATTAGACAAACCATCATTAGACAAAAAAACAAAGTAGGCAAACCATCGTCGGCAAAATGACATTAGGCAAACCGTCATTAGACAAATTGATGTTTTCCTGGTCAGAGGCTTGCCCTGACCTGAGGTTATAAACCATTGGCTTTCTGAGCTTCATCTCAGATTTGAGTTTTCACATTTGAAATTAAGCTCTAAAAAAATCACAGCACTGAAGTTTTGAAAAATTAAGGTCAATTAGCAAAACTGTCAAGAGCAAATCTTCTTCAAAGTCTTAAAAAACTTAGAGCTTAATAGGAACTAAAGTTTTCCTAAATTTCTTTTTTGGCAAAAAAGATGGCATTTTTACCTGTAAAGGACAACTTTAATTTGATTAAGCAGTGAAACAAAAAAACTTAGTTTATGGCTTAAAGGAAGAAAAGGAATTGAAAGGAAAGGAAAGGAAAAGAAACTCATTTAATAACTCTCTATATATTTTCTTTTCAAAGCACCAAAATTTGTCAAATTTAATGCTCCAATCCAACCGTGAAATTGAAATGATTTAGCTTAAAAAAAGATGTTGATGATATATAAAACTTTCTCTAATACTTAAATAACATATTGGCAATAAATTATCTTTAGTAAAGTGTAACCTGCTTTCTAATTATAATCATCTGACTTTGCATGTAGAATAATAATTGAGCTATTAATAGGAAAAGCAATTTTTTGTAATCAAATTTAGAAATGGCAAAATAAAGTGCTTTCTTTATTTGATAGTTAAATAAAATCCAGGAAGATGCTGAAAATTCACTTCCAATATTCTTACTACTTCTTATTGCCATGATTATCACAAAAAGTTTTCTTTTTAGATTGATCCTGATGACTCTCAAATGACAATATTTATCTGTCCAGTCAGCCAAGGGGGCAGAGGGTGGGCGTATAGCAGAGGTGTGTGCGGAGGGTGGGCATTGAGCAAAGGCGTCTGTGAACCAGAGAGATGATAAATATAGAATGCGAATGCTCAATTTTTTCAGACAAACGAACATTTCTTGGATGGCAGCTGCCACTTTTACCACAATGTAAAAACCAATTTAATAAATCATAGAGGTTGGTGTTCGATTCGACAAGCATTCGTATCCTCAACTACAAAAAGAGTAGCAGTGGCAGCTGCCTTGAGGGGCTCAAAAATGACACCACCGTGCACAGTATAGCTCCTCGGAGCATGCTCTCTCTCTATTTACCATCTCTCTGGTGCAAATTGCTAGTTACAAATGTTCAAACCTAGATATTTATTCAAATAATTTCAACAGATGCGTCCCTCAACCATGAGAAATAAACTGATGCAATGCATGACATTTCTTCTATATTGCCTGCATCAAGGGACGGCATCACCTGATCTCTCTCTTTTCTAAATTTAGAGATCTCATTCCATCAAAAGACAGTTTGGTATTGATCATTTTCTTGACTGAGAAAGGTCATCACTAGGCAACCTCACCTGCTAGATGATTCCTTTCCTACCATATCTTAAAGATACACTTTATTGATCATTTCAACAGATGCGTCCCTCCACCTATGTAAACAAACCAATGCTATTCGTTGTATTTCTTCTGTATTGCCTTCACCAAGAGACTGCATCACCTGATCTATCTCCTCTGCAAATTTAAGATCCTAGTCCATCAAAAACAGTTTTGTATTGATTATTTCCTTGAGGGAGAAAGGCCATCACTAAGCAACCTCACTTCCTTGGTGATTGGTTTCCTATACCTTATCTCTTAGATACACTTTATTGATCTTTTCAGAGCACTTCCCTTGTTATGACTAATGGAACTTTCCATCATGTTTGAACATAATTCTAAATTGATTGACAACTGATTGTTAGACCTTGATGGAAAGAGACATAATGTTGCTTTCTTTACATCTTTGTTTTCCATGTTTCTCAATTCGGACTTCAGACAATTTATACCCAAACCTTATTGTGAATAGGAGAAAGTTTGTAGCGCAAGTAAATTATCATTACACCAGAAACCAGCTAAGAAATTTGAGTCGTGGGAATCCAAAAAACTATGAGGTGTAACAAATGCATGATATCATCTTCACACACTGACTACATTTTCCAATATAGATTAGCAAATTAAAAATTGAGATTAGAGTTTTCTTTAAACAAACTGTTCCTCATCTATGATATTTTATTTGACAGATTTATCTTTGACATTAACAGTGAATTTTATCCCTCCCAAGCGAAGCGAGGGGGAAGTTAGCGATATGGTGTGATGTTCCTTGTCAGTCCTCCCATCTGACACCTCCTCTTCCTCCCACAACATTGAAGCTAGAGGGTTGAAATTTGGCTTTCTTATTACGCTCTAGCTTATCATCTTTAGAGATTAAGGTGTGTGGTTCCCTCCGCTGGGTGGGTATCAGATCTGCGTCTGTCTCTCTAGTATCTGCATCTGTCCCGACTTTCTGCTCGACATGTCGGTTGCTCGCACTGGTTGTTCTGGCAGGCTGGGCTGCAGCAGCCCAACCTCCCCGGGCAGGTGAGCCGGACCCCAGTCTATTGCTGGAATCTGAGTCACCTGCCTGGGACGGTTGTTTGGCTGTTGCAGCTGTTTTCTATTGCACAAAAAATGCCCTTCTACTTAATTTTTAATTTTTATTGATTATTTTTGTTTATTGTTTATGACATCTTTTAAACAGGAATAATTGACTTCTTGTGAAGTCTAAATCTGTATATTGTACATATTTAAGGTAATGAGTCCATAATAAAAGCTTTCAATTGAATGGAATCTTAATCTTAAATATACTGTCAGCCCTTACCCTTTCAAGAACATTTTATTTTCTAATTTTGGTATTCTAGAAAGTGCTTTGCAGAATAAACAATCCTGGCAGAGATTATATCTATCATGGAAGATAATTAAGTTGTGGATAACAGATGGTTTTGACACATTATTCCTGTTTTGATGCCAGTTTTCTTATCCCTATGACCTTTCATTTATTTTCCTGTCAAGTTCAAGAAGCTTTTATATTTCATTAAATCATCAAGAAGCTTTTTTATATATTAGCTTGAAGGCTTGTTTTTATTCCCTTTATTTATTGAACTGTTATTGTATTTTTTGAGTTTCTACCAGCTTCTATGGGGAAACAAATTCTGAAAAAATAATTCAGGGAAAACTTAAAATTTTATAGAAGGAAATTCTTGCAAAAGTGAGAGATTGCACCAAGTTTTCTTTTCTTCTGGACAAATACACTTAACCAACACATTTTCAGAGTAACTTAAAAGTATTAACTAAATGTTGAAAAATGCAGACTTTATAACTTTTCTCAAATGTGTCATATCACTGCAGTTATTTTTTTACATTCTCATTTCACAATATTTTTAATGAAAATAAACAGTTTATTCCACGAGCGAGGGAAGCGATCTGCGAGTTTATTTTTTTCATAAGGCTAGCAGTTTTTAGTGAATGTCTGTTCGAGTGGGACTTTGAATTTTTTCTCATGGGATCAGAGTTTATAACTTTGAATTACATCTCCTCCCTGAGTTTTTATGCTACAAGGAATATTTTTAGGTTTTTGGATAGAGGATTTAATTGCCTACACTTGGACGGAATTTTTTTTCCAAAATTGGGTCTAGGGATGAGCTATAAATTTTTGTCATTTTCTCCCTGAATTTTGATGCAACAAAGCTATATTTTTAGATTTTTGGAAAGATAAATTCATTGTGTATATTTTTTGTTTGATAAGTTTGTTGATATTTTATCTAGAAGTTGGGTGCACAAATGCACGAAGAGTTGTGCGAACCAAGCCAAGCACACATAGCATCATCAACAATTAATTTCTTCACAGCCAACTAAAGGCTGTATGGTCTAGTGGCTGGCCATGCTAGACTGTTGATCAGGAGTTAAGGGGTTCAAATCCCAGTCAAGGGATTGTCTTTTTGAATGTCATTATTGCTAGAAAAACTATTTGCTCTATCGCTTGCAAAGTTAGGTAATTTGGAAAATAGAAGTTTTTTGTAATCTTTTTTTGAATGCCCTCCTGTTCAATGAGGGAAACTTAGATGAAAGAAAGCAATTTCTTGATTGAAAATATCTTTATGTACCTTTTCTTTTGACTCTTGGTGGACAAAAGAATTTTGCTGCATTTGTGGAAAGCCCTTTATTGTGCTTTTATTACTTGGCCACATGAAAGATAGACATATACATACACATATTGTTGGTAGATTTTTGTGGAAAAAAACTTTCTGAAAACTTAGTTATAATTTGCTCAAATCTAAGTGACTAGAAGGATTATCACCAACTTTTTTCCTTTTTTTTTCTTTTAGGCAATTACCCTCAACATCACCAGGATAAGAAAAGTTTTTTTCTGTATGCATTTCCTGTAGATTTCATCTCACACTAGAAATGGTTGCCAAAGCTTCAGAGATTTTTTCCTAATTTTCTATGCAATCATTGTAAGCATATCTTAACAAAAAGTTTCTTTTTCACTTTTCAATGTAATGGGGAAACACAAGGGATGTATTCATTTATTTCTCCAACAAAAGACTTGCATACAACTTTCAGAGAATGCAATTTTAATAAGAGTCACAAATGATAAAGGCTTATTAATTGAAATATTTCAAATCAGAAATTGAATGGATAAAACACTGATTTTAATACTGTCTTTTGACAACTGTTCACTAGTCCAAGGCACTTTTATTTGGGATTACACGTTACACACTCCAATTTTTAGTTTATTGTCTTCCAAGTTTGAGTTTTGAGTTATCATAGCCTGCCAAATAGAAGGCCAGGTCATCTAGATTTGGTGAAACAAACAGTGGGTGAAAGCTTTTTCTTTTTAAGAATTTCAGGACTGTTTGATTATTGCCATATCTTCATTAGCATTGATACCCCAGCGAACATGCCATAGAGACGGGGTGGCAGTCTCTTTGTTCTGCTTGAGATAAGGTCTCTGCCCATTCTTTGTCTGTAGCCTCTCACTATTATCTTAATGATGAATAAATCAAAAGAAAAGGGACAACAGATCATACCAAGCTAGACAGGGTACAACACGTTTCGCTTTGAGTTTTTCACAAACAAATTTTTCTCAAAATTGGTAAAACAAGGTTGTCACAAAATCATTTTCCCCAAAAATTAAAGGGCTATGTTAGGTTAGGTAGGGTTAGGTTACTTTTTGTCAGGAAAATGTTGGTAGGAAAACTGCATTTGGGAAAAACTCGTTTGTCAAAAACTCACAGCACCCAAAATGTATCGCTGTTTGGTTTACTCACTTAATTTATCAGATGCCTCTGATTTACTGAGATCTAACATCATGGAATTAATATGCCTTTCCACTCAAACTTATAACAATTTTTTGTTTTTCAGCTCTTTTTTACAGCTCTGCTATGTGGTTGACAATATTTTACAAACAGAATTACATCTCTTTTTCAAAATGTCAGTCTGCCATGGTACAATCTTAACCTTTAAGAGTTGCAATCAGGGAAGGACTAAAGAAGTGAACAACTTTTCCCAATACCGAAAAGTAAACTTTCTCGAGGAGCTCTAGCAAACAAACAAACAAAGGGAGGGTGCGGTTGACCCTCCTTTGTTGTGGTCATTCACACTTTTCTTTTTGAACAAGGAACTTCAACATTTTTCAAAGATTTATTACCTTCCCACCCTCCCAATGGAGATAAATAAATGTAACCAAGGAAGGGTTATTTCTCGGGATAACGAATAACAACTCTATGACAGAGCGTTGATTACAGCATCCTCGGCCTCGAGGTCGGCCTCAAGAGAGAAAATTTGCTGATCCAAGCCCAGAACTTCATAATGCAACGTTTGCATGCGCAGCAGGCTCGGCAGTATTCGAGCCCAGTGCTACAAGGAGGTACACAGGGTTTAGGTTCAATGAAGAATCTTTCTTACAAAAAATTTACTTACCGCATGCTGAGGATTAGTCCAAGAAGCTTGAGGTAACTCAAGATTCAATCTTGCAAACACAGGGCAGTTGGGGTCTATGGACCTACCTGCAGCAGAGTTCTCATTCACATCAACAGCCATGATGCCAACAATAAAGTTTGGCATCACCTCTTTCCAAAAAAGAGGTTAGGGAGTGTGCCAGCTGCAAACCCAGCGGCCAACAAAGAGCTGTACAAGCAAACGCTGAGTTAGTCAGCTGGCACACTTGTCAGGACCCACCCAACCCGGGTCAAGCCGTGCACACACCTATAGTTATGACTAAGCTAGAGCGTATTGAGAAAGTTTTTTTTTCACTTCCCACTTTCATTGGCCTAAAAATTTGAAAAATTATTTTTTGTTTGCATTTGCTGTAGATTTCATTTCAGACCAGAAATGGTTGCCACTAAAGCTCCAGAGATTTTTTGACAATTTTGTATGCGATCATCCTGCATTGGCTTTATCACACTGATTGAGATTTTACCTGTTTTTGTGAGGGTGATATTAAAAATTCCAAGCTTGCCCATAATTAGATCAGCTCCTGGTCACCCAGTTGTATTATTTTTCAAGCCAAAGGTAAAAAATTGGAAAGGAATTGAAAAAAGATTTATAAGCATGTCATTTTTGATTGAGGAAGCTTGTTTTTCAGGGAAAAATATATCATTAATTGAATTGCTGCCGTTTGAAGCAACAGAATCATTTTGCCTGAGAGCAAAAAAGATATTGAGAAGGGAATGTGACTTTGATATAATGAATCATATAGGAGACATTGGTAAAAAAACCAATTACTTTAGTCAAGAATTATTGGAAGTATAGATTGTAAGAAAAAATAAAAAATCTTTTTAAAGAGCCAATCCACTACAGATGTTTAATGGTTTATATTCAACTCATTCGTTATCAAATATGACAATTGAAAATCATATAGGAAATACTTTGTAAGACTTAGAAGTATTTACATGCTTATCAAATGAATAAGAATTTTCTTCTTTGTCAGAGTTCGTCAATGTTGCTGCATGTAAATAATGTCACTGCAGTTGAGTCTTTTTCCTCACTACACATGGGGTCTTTACCATTCCAACCTGAGTAGCCTTAAGGGTACGAGGAGGAAAAACTGGGATTTTTTATCCTTGCAGCCCAGTGGAAAAAACCTCCCCCTCAGGTTGGAATACCGAAATGCTTCTTTGGTCTGATTCACCATCCATCATCACTGAAGCCGTCTAACCAGTCAAAGTCGAGCTCATTGATCAAATCTCCACATCAATTTTGTATTGCCTGCTTCCCAAATATTAATCTTGTGGTCAGGTTTGTTGAAAATTTTTACCCTCTTGGGCTTTCTTCTTTCTGAGTATAAGAATTTACCTTTGGCATAATTGTAGTGGGAATTGTAAATTCAAATCAAAGTTTAGTTTTAAATTAAACTTATTAAATTGTGATTAAAATTGAATTACTTCAACATTTATGTGAGGATCACAGATCTCCAGAGATCAGTAATTTTTTTTAGTTTTTATTAGAGATGGGCCCTGACCCGGCCCGAGCATACTTTTGACCCACAGTAAATAAGGGGCCGACATGCCCTTGGCCCTGGTATTTTTTGACCCGAACCTATGAGATTTTTTAGACCCAAAGGGGAAAAAAATGAGGATTTTGGGGGAAATTTTCCAGATTCATAGGTGGCAGACCCGACCTGAGCATCAAAAAATTGACCCAACTCTGGTCAAAAAGTTTTGATCCAGACCCATCACTAGTTTTTGTAGTACACCTTAT
>Ga0194133_10004405_pt1 | contig 18891 bp, 20 predicted proteins | sample TA2KigOf40mmetaG_FD_155448 | JGI IMG/M metagenome (GOLD analysis project Ga0194133, IMG submission 155448) | Freshwater microbial communities from Lake Tanganyika, Tanzania - TA2015055 Kigoma Offshore 40m | ecosystem: Environmental > Aquatic > Freshwater > Lake | place: Tanzania: Lake... | reverse complement strand
ACCCTGCCGGCGTTGGAGTCGAACGCTGCGATTCAGCACGGCCTGCAGGCGGCCGGCTTCCAGGGCCACTTCATCGCCACCGCCCACGACGAGGCCGAGGGGGCCAAGCTCGAATTCCTGGGGGCCCAGCGCACCCTGCTGCCCTTCCTCGATGCCGCCGAGCGGGCGGCGGAGCTGATCGTGGACGACCTGCTGGCGTTGCGCGCTCAGCCCCTGGCCTGACATCGCCTGCCGGCCTGGGCCGCCAACATGACGCGATGTGCGTTGTGCTCCAGGCCGCATGCCCCCTGCTGAAGCCGCCCCCACGCAGCCGTGCGCTGCTGGAGGCGGTGCTGGCCGACCGCGTGAGCGATCGCTTCGTGTGTGAGCTGATCTGGCCGCGCCTGGGCTACGCGCCCGATGGCTCCGGCACCTGGAGCGCGGGCCCGGCCACGGAAGCCAGCTTGCGGGAGTCGTTCCCGATCGAGCCCCAGTTCATCGCCCAGCGGCCCCCCGCTGTGGCGCTCACGCGCTCGATCCCCAAGCAGCACAAGCAGTTGCTCAAGGAGCAGCTGGGGTTTGGGGGCTACCGGATCGGCGAGCTCTACCCCCGCCGCACCCGCCGCGCCACCGCCGTGAACTGGCTGCTGGCCCACCTGGCCGAGCGGGGTGAGCCGCTGCCGGAGAGCGGCCCGCTGCCGGAGCTGCTGCCGGCGCCGGCCGATCCGGTGGCGGGCCATCCCGGCGATCTGCCGGTGCAGTAGCCGCAGGCCGCACCCCCTTCCAGCTCAGAAGCCCAGGGCCACCCCATCGAGCCGGTGATCCACGCCGGCCTCCAGGCTGGTGCACTGGCCGGTGGCATCGCGATGGAGGCGCCCCATCTGGGCACCCCCCTTGAAGCCAACGAAGCCATAGGAATCGCCGAGCTGATGGCCGCGGGCCACGAGCGCATGGCCCACGGCTGGATTGAACTGCGGATCGATGTGGACCGCGCCGCTCTGCATGATCAGCTTGAAGCGCGGGGCATCCACGGCCTGCTGGGGATTCATGCCCAGGTCGAGGGCGTTCACCAGGATCTGGGTGAGCCCCTGGGGGTGGGCGTTGCCACCGATCACGCCCATCACGAATTCCGGCAGCCCATCGCGCAGCACCATCGCCGGCAGGATCGAATGGCGCGGGCGGCGGCCGGGCGCCAGGGCATTGGGATGGCCCGGCTGGCTGGAGAACTGGGCCGCCCGGTTGTTGAGCAGCACGCCCGTGTCGCCCGCCACCAGCCCGGAGCCGAACAGTCCGCTGATGCTGGTCATCAGCGACACGGCGTTGCCCTCGCCATCCACTGCGCACATGTAGCTGGTATCCCCTGAATTGCCGCCCTGGGGCCGGGTGGCCAGCGCAAAGCCGAGGCGGATCGCTTCGATCTCATGGTGCAGCCGCTCCGCCTCATCCATCGCGGCCAGGGGCAGGCCGTCGAGGATGCCCAGGGCATGGAGAGCCACCACCCCCTGGGAATTGGGTGGCATGCCCAGCACGTCTCTGCCGCGGAAGCCCACGCTCAGGGGCTCCACCCATTCGGAGTGGTGCTGCTGGGCGGCCACGTCGGCCGTGGTGGTGGGCACACCGCCTGCGCTGATCGTGGTGGCGATCGCCTCGGCCACGGGCCCCTCGTAGAAGCCCTGGCGGCCCTCCCGGGCCACGCGCTCCAGCGTGTCGGCCAGCTGCGGCAGGCGCATCCGCTGGCCCGGCTGCGGGGCGCTGCCATGGGGCAGAAACACCTCGCGCAGCTCCGAAGAGGCGCCCTGCCCCATCAGCGCGGCGCCAACGGCCCAGAACCCGGCGATTGATTCGCCCACCGGGTAACCGTCGCGCGCGGCGGTGATCACCGGCTCCCACAGCTCCTGCAGCGAGCGGGTGCCAAAGCGCTCCAGCATGGTGCACCAGCCGTCCAGGGCGCCCGGAATGGTGACCGAGGCCGCACCGTGCTCCGGCATCAGCGGCACGGATCCAAGGCGCTCAAGGCTGGTACCGCTCGGGGCCATGCCGCTGCCATTGAGGCCAAACACCCGCTGCTCGTTCGCCGACCACACCATCACCATGGTGTCGCCGCCCAGGCCGCTCATCATCGGTTCGGCCAGCGCCGGCATGCCGGCCATGGCCACGGCGGCATCAGCGGCATTGCCCCCCTGTTCCAGCACCCGCAGGCCCACCCGGGTCACCAGGGGAGAGCTGGAGGTGGCCATGGCACGCCCGGCAAACACGGGCGAACGGCGATCCAGAAAGCCAGGATTGGCCACGGCAGCGTGCAGCTTTGGCAAGGAGTCCGCAGTTTGGTGGGGCTGGGCCTTCCGCCCCACAGGCTCAACCTTGTCGCAAGGCTGGTGGTCGCAAGGCTGGTGGTCGTAAGCGTGGCGTCGGTCGGTCTCACGCAACGCTGCCGCCTCCGCTGGACGCCGTCAGCAGTGATCAGTGGAAGGGTGCATCGGTAGGGTCATGACAGGCAGGTTCGGGTAACAGACGATTTGGCGCTTCCCACAGTGGCGATCATCGGCCGCCCCAACGTGGGCAAATCCACCCTGGTGAATCGCCTCTGCCGCAGCCGCGAGGCGATCGTGCACGACGAGCCGGGCGTGACCCGCGATCGCACCTACCAGGAGGGCTACTGGGGCGATCGCACCTTCAAGGTGGTCGACACCGGCGGCCTGGTGTTCGACGACGACAGTGAATTCCTGCCCGAGATCCGCGAGCAGGCCAACCTGGCCCTGGCTGAGGCCTCGGTGGCCCTGGTGATCGTGGACGGCCAGCAGGGCTGCACGGCGGCCGATGAGGCGATCGCCACCTGGCTGCGGGGCCACAACGTGCCGGTGCTGCTGGCGGTGAACAAGTGCGAGTCGCCCGAGGCCGGTCTGGCGATGGCGGCGGAATTCTGGGGGCTGGGCCTGGGCGAGCCCCATCCGATCTCGGCGATCCACGGCGCCGGCACCGGTGACCTCCTCGATCAGGTGATCAGCTTCCTGCCCCCCACCAGCGAGGAGGGCGGCGAGGAGCCGATCCAGATGGCGATCATCGGCCGGCCCAACGTGGGCAAATCCAGCCTGCTCAATGCCATCTGCGGCGAGCAGCGGGCGATCGTGAGCCCGATCCGCGGCACCACCCGCGACACGATCGACACCACGGTGGAGCGCGAGAACCACACCTGGAAGATCCTCGACACCGCCGGCATCCGCCGCAAGCGCTCGGTGAACTACGGCCCCGAGTTCTTCGGCATCAACCGCAGCTTCAAGGCGATAGAGCGCTCCGATGTGTGCGTGCTGGTGATCGATGCCCTCGATGGCGTCACCGAGCAGGATCAGCGCCTGGCCGGCCGCATTGAAGAAGACGGCCGCGCCTGCGTGGTGGTGGTGAACAAGTGGGATGCGATCGAGAAGGACTCCCACACCATGCCGGCGATGGAGAAGGAGCTGCGCGCCAAGCTCTATTTCCTCGACTGGGCGCCGATGCTGTTCACCTCGGCCCTCACCGGCCAGCGAGTGCAGAGCATCTTTGCCCTGGCCCTGCTGGCGGTGGAGCAGCACCGCCGCCGGGTGAGCACCTCGGTGGTGAATGAGGTGCTCACCGAGGCCCTCAGCTGGCGCACGCCGCCCACCAGTCGCGGCGGGCGGCAGGGGCGGCTGTACTACGGCACCCAGGTGGCCACCCGGCCGCCCAGCTTCACCTTGTTCGTCAACGACCCCAAGCTGTTCGGCGACACCTACCGGCGCTATGTGGAGCGCCAGATCCGCGAGAGCCTGGGCTTCGAGGGCACGCCGATCAAGCTGTTCTGGCGCGGCAAGCAGCAGCGCGATGCCGAGCGGGATCTGGCAAGGGTGAAACGCTAGTGGTCTGAACCGGCGTGGAGCCAAGGGGAGAGAATCGCACCTGAGTGGATTTCCTGCGCCAGCTGCCGATCGGCCAGTTCGTGGCCGAGGAGTCCGGGGTCGCCGGGGCCAGGGGTGGCAGCTGGCTGCGGCGACTGGATCCCCGCCTGAAGCTGGCCTGGACCGTGGCCTTCCTGGTGACACCGATCCTGGCGGGGCCGCTGTGGCGGCTGGCCCTGGTGGGTCTGCTGTTGCTGATCACGGCCCTGAGTGGTCTGCCCTGGCGGCTGTGGCGCCGCAGTGTGCCCCTGCTGCTGGGGCTGGCCCTGCTGGTGGGGGGACTGGCCGCTTTCCTGCCGGCTGGTGGGGTGGCGGAAGGGCAATTGCAGCGGCCGCCGGATGAGGTGCGGCTGGATGCCGGATCCCCCTTGCAACCGCCACCGCAGAGCAGTGGTCTCTCCTGGGAAGTGCTGCGCTGGGGCCCCTTCCAGCTGGGCCCCGTCAGTGCCGGGCCCCTGGTGGTGAGCCGGCGATCGGCTGAACTGGGCCTCAACGGAGCCACCCTGCTGTTCACCCTGGTGCACAGCGCCAACCTGCTGCTGCTCACGACGCCGCCGGAGGAACTGGTGTGGGCGATCAGCTGGTCGCTCACACCGCTGGCCCGCCTGGGCTGGCCGGTGGAGCGCCTGGGCTTCACCCTGCTGCTCTCCCTGCGCTTCCTGCCCCTGGTGCAGGAGGAGCTCCAGAACCTCCTCCGGGCTGTCGCCACCCGGGCGGTGAACCTGAAACGGCTGGGATGGCGGGCCTCTCTCGCCCTGGTGCTGGGGATGGCAGAGCGCCTGCTGGCCAACCTGCTCCTGCGGGCCGAACAGGGGGCGGAATCCCTGCTGGCCCGAGGTGGGACCTGGTTGCCACCCGAACAGCTTCACGTGCCCCCGGCGCAGCCGGGCGCCGGGCGCCACTGGCTCAACCTGGTGGCGATGCTCTTCCTGGCCGCGCTGTTGCTGCTGAGGGCAAGCGCCGTCGGCGCGCTGTGACCTTAAATACCATCAGAGCATCGGGCTGAGTGACTAAGGAGCGCTATCTCAACCACCCCACCTTCGGGATGCTCTACCGGGTCTCGCCGGTGGCTGAGGGGCGTGATCTCTACGCCACCCTCTATGCCCAGCGCATCTTTTTTGTGGTGACCCTGCAGCCGCGGGGCGCCAGTTTCGAGGTGATCCCCCTGATGGATGCCCGCCATTTCGCTGAGCAGAATCTCAGCCGGGCCCGCCGTGAAGGTCCTGAAGTGCACGCCTACTGGCGCCTGTTGTTTGACCAGACCTTCATCTGACGGCCCCGCCGCCCTCCCCTCCCCTCCCAGCGAGCTTGCCGCGCGGCTGGCGGCCCTGCAGGCGGCCCTGCCCGCGGGGGCGCGGCTGCTGGCGGTGAGCAAGGGCCAGCTGGCCTCCCAGCTGCGGCTGGCGGTGGGGGCCGGTCAGCGCAGCTTCGGTGAGAGTCGGTTGCAGGAGGCGATCGCCAAACAGGCAGAGCTCGCCGATCTGGAGCCCCTCGACTGGCACTTCATCGGCCGCCTGCAGGCCAACAAGGTGCGCGGTGTGCTGCGCCATTTCGGCACGATCCACTCCCTCGACAGCCTCCCCCTGGCCCAGCGGGCGGCCCGGATCGCTGCGGAAGAGACCTTGAGCCCGGCGGTGCTGTTTCAGGTGAAGTTGCGGCCTGATCCCGGTAAGACCGGCTTCAGTGCCGAGGAGCTGCGCCAGGCCTGGCCCCGGTTGGCGGCGCTGGCCCCCCTGCGGCCCGTGGGGCTGATGACGATTGCCCCCCTCGGCCTCTCGCCTGGCGAGCGCCAGGCCCTGTTTGCCGATTGCGCGGCCCTGGCGCGGGAACTGGGCCTGCGGGAGCTCTCGATGGGGATGAGCGGCGACTGGCCTGAGGCCGTTGCCGCCGGCAGCACCTGGGTGCGGATCGGCAGCACCCTCTTCGGTGCCCGCCCCGGCAACGGATCGCCCCAATAGCTTGCGGCCACTGGCATGGGACGCTATTCAGGTTGAAAGCATCCTCCGAGGTCCGCTCCGTGTCGTTGTTCTCCCGCCTGCGCGCTGTCGTTTCCGGCGATGACTACCTCGACGGCGCCTACGACGACGAACTCGACTACGACGGCGGCGAGCTTGATCAGCCCGCAGCCACCAGCTCCACCAGCCGCTCCAGTGCCCTGGCCCTGAGCACCGACTTCAGCAGTGATGACCCGTTCGCCGGCACCAACGTGATCGGCATGCCGGGGATCTCCACCACGGCGGCGGAAGTCACTCTGATGGAGCCCCGCAGCTTCGACGAGATGCCCCGGGCGATTCAGGCCTTGCGTGAGCGCAAGACCGTCATCCTCAACCTCACGATGATGGAGCCCGACCAGGCCCAGCGGGCCGTGGACTTCGTGGCCGGCGGCACCTTCGCCATCGATGGCCATCAGGAGCGGGTGGGCGAGAGCATCTTCCTCTTCGCTCCCAGCTGCGTGAATGTCACCACCGCCGGCGGCGAGGAGGCGGCTTCGCCCACCGTTGTGAGCCGGGAGGCCGAAGCCGACCTGCCTGCCGCCCCCAGCCCCGCCTGGGCACGCCAGGACGGCGGCTTCTGAGCCGACCGGACGGCGCGCTCCCCCCTGCTGTGCTGCCAGCAGCGTCTCCTGAGCCCGGACCTCAGCTGGGCATCGTCGGCCTCGGTCGCATGGCCCAGGCCCTGCTTGTCCCCCTGCTGGAATCGGGCCTGATCAGCCCGCCCGGTGTGCAAGCGGCCGTGGCCTCTCACGCTTCTGCGCAACGGCTCTCAGAGGCCCATGGGCTGGCCGTGAGCACCGACGCCGAAGCGGCCTGGGCGTCGCCGGTGGTCCTTCTGGCCGTCAAGCCCCAGCAGCTCGAGGCGGTCGCGGCCGCGGTGCCTCCCAAGCGTGGGGGCCTGTTGATCTCGGTGCTGGCCGGGGTCACCCTGCAGCGGCTGCAGCGGCTCCTGCCCGCCTGGCGTTGCGTGCGGGCGGTGCCGAACACGCCGGCCCTGGTGCGCCAGGGGCTCACGGGCCTCGCCTTCGCCGCCGAGGTCTCCGCCGCGGAGCGCGACTGGGTGCGGCAGCTGTTTGCCCTGGTGGGCGAGGTGGCTGAACTGCCGGAAACCCAGCTTGATGCCTTTCTGGCCCTCACCTCCTCCGGGCCTGCCTTCATCGCCCTGGTGGCGGAGGCGATGGCCGACGGCGCCGTGGCGGCCGGCCTGCCCCGTGCTCTGGCCCAGCATCTGGCCCACCGCACCCTGGCCGGCACCGCCGCCCTGCTGCATGAGCAGGAGCTGCATCCGGGCATGCTCAAGGACATGGTGAGCAGTCCGGGCGGTACCACCATCGCCGGCCTGCGCCATCTCGAGCGCCAGGGGTTGCGGTCGGCCCTGATCGAAGCCGTGGTGGCCGCGGCGGAGCGCAGCCGCCAGCTGGCCTGAGGGTCGCCTGGGTTCCTGGTCAGGACCGCTGGCCAGGGGTTGTGGTCAGTTGCTGTCGGGCCCGGCGCGCCGCTCCCCGAGCCGCGGTTCGGTGCCGGCCAGCAACCGGGCCAGGTTGCTGCGGTGGCGCCAGATCACCAGGGCGCTGGTGAGCAGGGCGAGGGCCAGGTAGGGCCAGCGCAGGCCCATCCCCTGGTCGTGGAACCAGCCCAGCATCAGCAGGGGCAGGCCCACGGCCGCCACCACGCTGGAGAGCGACACGATCCGGCTCACGCTCAGCACCGCCAGGAAGATCCCGAAGCAGGCCAGGCCCACCGGCCAGGTCAGGCCGAGCAACATACCCAGGGCGGTGGCCACGGCCTTCCCGCCCCGCCACCCCAGCCACACCGGCCAGATGTGGCCCGCCAGGGCTGCCAGGCCCGCCGCCACCACCCAGCTGTCGGTGCTCCAGTTGGCCGTCCCGGCGTCATTCAGCGGGACGCCCAGCGGCTCGAGCACCGCCTTGGCCAGCAGCACGGCGGTCGTGCCCTTGAGCACGTCGACCAGAAACACCACCAGGGCCGGTCCCTTCCCCAGCACCCGCAGCACGTTGGTGGCACCGGTGGACCCGGAGCCCTCCTGGCGGATGTCGATGCCCCGCAGCCAGCGGCCAGCCAGGTAGCCGGCCGGGATGGAGCCGAGCAGGTAGCCGGCCAGCAGCGCGAACAGGGCGAGCAACATCGAGGGTGGGGCGGGGGATTGCGGGGTGGCGGAGAGCGGGAAGGAAGCAGATGCCGGGACTCGGCTCAGTAGAACTCCTCTTCGCTGACCAGTTCGCCGGGCCCTGGGGCGAAGGCCAGCCAGAGCGGAAATTGCAGGATGGGAATCTCCACCACCTGCTGGGCCGCATCGATGACGATGAAGGGCAGTTCTCCCCGCTCTTCGAGTCGGTCTGCCCGCTCGATCAGGGCATCCGCCCGCTCGAACAGCACGATGCCGCTGCTGGGGCCGAAATCCTCCCGGGAGAGCCCGAGGCAATCCTGCAGGCTGCGCCGCCATTCGCCCAGCCGTTCCGGCTGCCCTGCGAGCACCAGGGTCTGGAAGCGGTCGCCGTAGAGCTCACCGAGGATGGCGATGGCCGCGGCCGTGATCAGCCCATTGCGGTTGCGGCTGCCACTGCTCGGTTGGGCACCGCGTCCCCCCTGCTCCAGAAACCAGCTCTCCAGGCAGCCCGCTGCCCCTGCCTCCAGGCTGCGCCGCAGCTTCCAGGGATCGGCGTAGAAGTCGGGCTGGCCCTGAAAGCGCTCCAGGCTCTGGCGGATCAGTTCCTGATCGGCGCCAAAGAGACCCGCCTGGCCGGCAGCCGCCGCTCCCCCGTTTTCGCTGGCTGCCGTCGTCGCCGCCGGGGCGCTGGCGTCGAGGGGAGAGGGCTGCACCAGCACCTGCTGGGGGACCAGCTCCACCTGTTCCGCGGCCACGGCCAGGTCCTGAAGTGCCCCCACCAGATAATCCTGAAAGCCCTTGACCCGCCTGGCCACGGTGTCTGCCTGGCCGGAGAAACTGTTTGCGATGTCCTGCTGAATCGCCTCGCGGCGCGCCTCCAGCTCGCCGATGTCCCGGCGGAGCTGGTCCCGTTCCCGGCGAAGCTCCTGCAGGGCCAGCTCTTGCCAGGTCTCGCCCGGGGTATGGGCGCTCGGGGTGGTGTCTCCCTGGGGGGACAGGGGAGATTCAGATGTGGGGGACTCGGTCATCGGGCGTCGGGGGCAGGGCCGGGATCGGCGGAGGGGCCCAGCAGGGGCAGGTGGGTCTCCAGCTGTTGGCGCAGGCTGCTCGGGTTGAACAGCACCGGCAGGAAATGAATGCTCCGCTGCTCCCGGAAATAGAACAGCACCGGCAGGCCTGGCCAGAACAGGCGCCAGCTCAGCCAGCTCTCGTAGGGAAACCGGCGCAGCAGGGTGTCCTGGCGCCACACCAGCAGCGCATCGCCACTGAATTCCAGCCGCAACAGGGCCGTCTGCAGGACCAGAAACAGGCCGAAGCCGCTGATCACCAGGGCCACCAGGGGGGCTCCGGGCCAGAGGGGCCAGAGTCCCAGGCAACCGGCCCCCAGCACCACCACACCCAGGGCCACGCCGTAATGGGGGGTGAGGGTGACGCTGGCGGCCTGTGGCTGCGGGGGGGCAGGGGTGTGGGTCGACATGGCAGGAGTCAGCCGAACAGCAGTTTGGTGAGCAGGGCGTCCATCAGGGCCACCGTGACCAGGATCATCACCACGGCTCCGGTGGTGCTGGTGCCCACCTCCTTGGGGCCGCCGCGGGTGGTGAGTCCCCAGCCGCAGGCGATCACGGCAATCTGGAGCCCGAACACCAGGGCCTTGAGCAGCATCGACGGCAGGTCATCGGGCTCCATCCAGGTGCGCACCGAGTTCCAGAACACCGCCGGGGGGATGTTGTAGAGCCAGGTGCTGCTCACCTGGCCCGACCAGATCCCCACCCAGAAGAACAGCAGACACTGCACCGGCGCCATGATGACCATGGCCAGCACCCGCGGCACCACCAGATACTGCACCGGGTCGGTGCGCAGCATGGTGATCGCGTCGATCTGCTCGGTGACCTTCATCGTGCCCAGCTGGGCGGCATAGGCGGTGGCCACCTTGCCGGTGAGCAGGGTGGCGGTGAGCAGGGGGGCGATCTCCCGGGAGAGGCCAAGGGCCAGCAGGCCGCCTACCGCCGCATTGGCCCCCTGCTTGGAGAGTTCTGCCACCACCTGGATGTTGAACACGGTGCCGGCGGCAAGGGCGGTGATCAGCACGATCAGGAAGCTCGCCGGACCGGCTTCCAGCAGTTCCTGCATCAGGTCGTTGAAGCCGATCTGGCCGCGGGCGATGGCGCTCACCGCCTGGCCGCCGATCAGGGCACTGGCGCCGAGGCGTCTGAGCCAGCGGGGGGCAGGCAGCCGGGGAAGGCGGGTCATGGCTGCAGGGTGGCGCGCTGGGGCCAGCGTCGCACCACCAGCAGGCCGAGCACCACAAGGATTGCCGGAATCAGGCCCATGCACAGGCGGATGGCCACCAGGGCGCTGGTGGGCTGGTCGCTGCCCTGGATGGCGGCGTAGCCACTGAGGCTGAGCAGATTCCCGAAGAAGAGCAGGGCCAGGCTGATGCAGAGCTTCTGGCCCAGCACCATCCAGGCGCTGTACTGGCCGGCAGGCCGCTCCGGGTCGGCATCGATGGCATCGGGCAGCAGGGACCAGGGAATCAGGTAGGCACAGGAGGCTCCCAGGCCGGCCACCACGATCGTTCCCACCAGCAGCACCAGGCGGGCGATGTTCCCAGCCGAGCCCAGCGGCGTGATGGCCGCGTTGAGTGGTGGCAGCACCATGGCCAGGGCGCAGCCTCCGATCCAGAGGGCTGAGCCCAGGTGCAGGGCCCGGATCCGTCCGCCCCGGCGGCTCACCCCGTTCCAGACCCACAGCCCGGCCAGGGTGCTCACCATGAAGGGCAGGAGAATCCAGTTGCTCCAGCTCTCCGGCAGGCGCAGCACCACCGGCAGGTAGATGAGGGCGGCGGTCTGCATGATCTGCAGGCCGCACCAGAGCAGGAGGTAGAGCCCGAGTACCCGGAGGAAGCGCCCATTGCGCCCCACCCGGCTGAGCAGGCGTCGGGTGGTGCCCTCGTCGCGGATCGGCCGCTGGCAGTGCAGGGCGCTGGGGGCAAGGCCCCAGCCGCAGGCCAGGGTTGAGCCGGTCACCAGCAGGCCGGTGAGCAGACCCACCCGCAGGTAGCTCGCCGGGTTGCTGTGGTCCTGCAGCAGCAGTCCCCCCAGCACGATGCCCACCAGGCTGGCAATGATCGAGCCGGTGAAGCGGGCCGTGTTCAGCCGGGTGCGCAGGGTGACACTGCCGGTGAGCTCGGCGGCCAGGGCCGAATAGGGCAGGTTCACCGCCGTGTAGAAGGTCTGCGCCAGGGTGGAGATCACCACAAACACCGCAAACCGCACCCACACCCCGCCCGGTGGCACCCACCACATCGCCGCCATGGTGATGCCCAGCGGCAGGGCGCAGCCCAGGATCCAGGGCAGGCGCGGGCCCCAGCGGCTCTGGGTCTTGTCGCTGAGCCAGCCCACCACCGGATCGTTGATGCCGTCCCAGAGGCGGCCCACCATCAGCACCAGCCCCGCCATCCAGGGCGGCAGGCCCGCGGCCGAGGTGTAGAAGACGAACAGGTAGAAGCCGATCAGGGACGCCGCCATGCCCGTGCCGGCATCCCCCAGGCCGTAGGACCAGAGCAGCCGCTGCCGCGCGGCACCACGCAGGGTGTCCGCATCCCGGCAACTGGGGGCCTCAGGGGGCATGCAGGAGGAAGGCCACTGGATCGCAGGTCATAATGGCCGAGTCTGATCAGCGGCATGGGCCCTGGGCCCCGGCTGCCTCAGAACCCGAAAACTGGCGTCCAGACCAGTTTCGGCCGCACCTTTCGCTGTTCGGTGGGCAGGCCAAGGGATCCTTCTCAGGGTGCCCTGCTCCGAATCAGGCCTCAAAAACTTCTGTTTTCGGGCTCAAAAGCTGGAACAGTTTTTGACTCAAAGGTGCATTTTTGCGGGCGTAGTTTAGTGGTAAAACCTCAGCCTTCCAAGCTGATGATGCGGGTTCGATTCCCGCCGCCCGCTCTATTGCTCACTCCTGGTCCAGGGGGCCAGGAGTCCCTTGGGTGGTCATGGATGTTTTCCCCAGGCCAGAGCGAAAGCCGGCGCTTGGCCGCGTGGTGAGCCTCGGGTCCTGGGGAAAAAGCAGCCCGAAGGTGTGGAAAACGGGGGCTTGCTGTGGGAAAGCCCGGCTCACTGTGCCCTGTTCCCTTGGCCTGGCCTGAGCTCAGAGGCTGATGCCCTCCAGCAGGCGCGACGACACCATCACCATCAGGCTTCGGCTTTCCAGCGGGGCCCCCCGCGGTTTCCAGGGCTTGGGATCGCTCGGCAGGTCGGTGCCTGCTGACAGGGCCGTATCCAGCACCCGCAGCCAGCCGGAGGGGCACACCGGCAGGTCGAAGTGGATGGCGCGGCTGAAGCCGTTCATGCCGCACCACAGCAGCGGACCCTGCACGGCGTCGTTCAGGCTCCAGGCCAGGGTGTGGGACCACTCGGCCCAGTCGGGACGGCCGATCTCCACGCCGTGCCACTGGCGCCAGAGGCGGGGATGGTCCTCGTTGCGCCGCAGGGGCCTCTCCGGCAGGGGCAGCTCCGGATTGAGCAGCTCGATCAGGTGGTGGCGCAGCTTGAGCAGGCGCTGGAGGTAGGTGCGCAGGGCGAGATCCTCGGCGTCGGGTTGCCAGTGCATCCAGCCCAGGGGATTGTTCTGGCACCAGGTGTTGTTGTTACCCCCCTGGCTGCGGCGCACCTCATCGCCCATCAGCAGCATCGGCACGCCCGGGGCCAGCAGCAGGGTGGCCAGCAGGTTGCGCAGCTGACGCTCCCGCAGGGCGGTGATGGCATGGTCGCTGCAGGGGCCCTCCACCCCGTGGTTCCAGCTGTTGTTGTGGTTGTCGCCGTCGCGGTTGTTCTCGCCGTTGGCCAGGTTGTGCTTGCCGTTGAAGCTCACCAGGTCAGCCAGGGTGAAGCCGTCGTGGGCGGTGAGGAAGGTGACGCACTGGCCTGGATGGGGCAGGCGGGGCTGGAACAGGTCGGGGCTGCCGCTCAGCCGCAGCCCCAGCCCCCAGGCGGTGTTCTCGTCGCCCTTCCAGAAGCGGCGCACGTCGTCGCGGAAGCGGCCGTTCCAGGTGGCGACCCGGCGGGCCGGGAAGTCGGCCAGCTTGTAGAGACCGCCACAGTCCCAGGGTTCGCTGATCAGTTTGAGATCGGCCAGTTCCGGGTCGGCCTCCATCGCCTCGAACAGGGGCGGCTGCTCCAGCGGCTGCAGGTTGTCGCCGCGGCTGAGGGCGATGCCGAGGTCGAAGCGGAAGCCATCCACCCCCAGTTCCGTGGCCCAGCAGCGCAGGGATTCGAGGATCAGCCGCCGCACCAGGGGCCGGTTGGCGGCGATCGTGTTGCCGCAGCCGCTCACATCCTGGTAGTGGCCCTCGATCGACTGCTGGTAATAGAGGCTGTCGCCAAAGCCCCGCCAGCTGAGGGTGGGCCCGTGCTGGTTGCCCTCGCTGGTGTGGTTGTACACCACGTCGAGGATCACCTCGATGCCGGCCTGGTGGCAGGCGCTCACCAGCTGGCGCACCTGGTCGCGGGCGGAGAGGGGATCGCTGCCCACCAGATAGTCCGGGTGGGGGGCCATCCAGCTGATCGGGCTGTAGCCCCAGTGGTTCTGGCGTCCCTCGGGCGCATCCGCGGGATCGAAGGCCATCACCGGCAGCAGCTCGATCGCCGTGATGCCCAGGTCCTGCAGCTGGGGCAGGGTGTCGATCACGCCGAGCAGGCTTCCCTGGCGTTCCGCCGTGACCGGACAGCCCGCACCGCGCGTGAACCCGCCCACATGGAGTTCGTAGATGACGCTGCGTTGCCAGCTGTGGCGAGGCCGGGGGGCCCGCTCGAAATCAAACCGCTCGCGCTCCGTCACCACCCCCTTGAGGCAGCAGGCGGTGTTGGGCACCCCGCCCACCGCCGCGCCCCGCGCATAGCTCTGCCAGCCCGCGATGGCGCGGGCACAGGGGTCGAGCAGCACCTTGGAGGGGTTGAAGCTGTGGCCACCGGGCTGCAGCGGGCCGTAGACCCGGTAGCCGTAACAGGTGCCGAGTCCGGCCCCCTCCACCTCCGCGTGCCAGTGGTCCCCCGAGCGGTGCGCGCTGCCGGTCAGTTCCACCACCCGCTCCGGTTCGCTGGCGTCGCCGGTGGCAAACAGCAGCAGCTCCACCCGGGTGGCCAGGGGGGCCACCACGGAGAAGTTCACCCCACGGCGGGAGAGGCTGGCCCCCAGGGGCCAGGGCTGGCCTCGGTGGACGGCACCAGCCTGGCTGCTGGGGCTGGCGAGGGTTGCGGGGCTGGAGGGGGGCAGCAAGGGGCCGGGCCGGCTTGACCCACAAACTAGGCAGCAGTGCAAGCAGGACCCGGTGTCGCTTGAGAGTCCTCACCAGGAGGGTGGCCGCCCTCCCCAGCAGGTGCGGCCCGGCCTGTGGCTGTTCGCCCCGAGTCGCGACAGCCAGGGCGGCAGCAGTTGGCTGTTGGATGGAGCGGCCTGGGGCCTGGATGGCGATCTGCTGATCGACTGTCCGGCCTGGACCGAGGCCAACAGCGCGGCTCTGGCGGCCCGGGGACGGCGGGGCACGATCGTGCTCACCAGCCGGGAAGGCCATGGTCGCTGCCGGCGCTTCCAGGAGGCCCTGGGCTGGGAGGTGGTGGTGCAGGAGCAGGAGGCCTATTTGCTGCCCGGTGTGCAGCGTCTGCGCACCTTCGCCAACCAGCTTGAGCTCGGCCCGGCGGCCCGGCTCCTCTGGACGCCGGGCCCCACGCCCGGTTCCTGTGTGCTGCACCTGCGCAGCGCTGGCGAGGATGGCCTCTTCTGCGGTCGCCTGCTGTTGCCCCAGGCGCCTGGCCGCCTGGCCCCCCTGCGCACGGCGCGCACCTTCCACTGGCCGCGCCAGCTGCGCAGCCTGGCGGCCCTGCGCCAGTGGCTGCCGGCCGGCTCACCCGACTGGATCGCCTGCGGGGGCGGGCTGGGCGCCCTGCGCGGCGAGAAGCTCGTGGGCCAGGGTGCGGCCCTGCTGGCAGCCCTGGTGGAGGCCCCCTCAGGGGCTCCCTGAGGGCTCCAACGGCCCGGCCAGCCAGGTGCTGGATGGGCAACTCCACACCAGATCCATTGCGGCGCGACGCTTTTCTGTTGCGATGCCGCGGTGTGCCCCATACCATTGGCGCGCTCAACACCAGGGCCGTCGGGTCTTCCGGCTCGCCATTCCCTGACCGCCGCTCCAGAGGCTTCCCCTTCCCATGAACAAAGCAGACCTCGTCAATCTTGTGGCTGCCCGCACCGAGTTGACCAAGACCGACGTGGCCCAGGTCGTCGATGCCCTGATCGACACCATCATTGATTCGGTGGTGGATGGCAAGAAAGTGTCGATCCTGGGTTTCGGCTCCTTTGAGCCCCGTGACCGCTCCGCTCGCCAGGGCCTGAACCCCAAGACCGGCGAGAAGATCAAGATCGAGGCCAAGCGGGTTCCGGCCTTCACCGCCGGCAAGATGTTCAAGGACAAGGTGCAGGGCGTGGGCTGAGCGCTCGCGTTCTGGCTGCGCTGGTCGGCTCTGGCAGTTGCGGTGCTGAGATGGGCCGGTGAGTTCCACCGGCCCCGATTCCGGCGCTGTCAGCCCGCCGCCCCTCCCCCTGCACGTGGTGGAGCAGTTCGCCGTCGGCCTGCAGCTCCGCAACCAGGGGTACCGGGGGCGCTTTGCGCCTTCGCCCACCGGCCCACTCCACGCCGGCAACCTGCGCACGGCCCTGCTGGCCTGGCTGAGTGCGCGACTGGCGGGGGGCGTGATCCTGCTGCGCATCGACGACCTCGATGCACCCCGCAATCGGCCGGGGGCCGTGGAGGCCTTGCAGGCCGATCTTGCCTGGCTGGGGCTCACCTGGGATGGGCCCGTGGAGCTGCAGAGCCGGCAGCGCGGGCTCTACGCCACGGTGCTCTCGGGCCTGCGCCGCGGTGGCTGGCTTTACCCCTGCCGCTGCAGCCGGCGGATGCTGGCCGACGTGTCGGCCCCCCATGGGGCCTCCCCCATCTATCCAGGCACCTGTCGCCGGCAGCCGCCCGATTGGTCTGCCCGTGGTGGGCGGCTGCCCAGCTGGAGGCTGCGGCTGCCCCCTGGGTCAATCCGCTGGCAGGAGCGTCATGCCGCCCCTGGCTGTCTTGACGCCGCCACCCAGGTGGGGGATGTGGTGCTGCGTCGGGCCGATGGCTTTCTTGCCTATCACCTCGCCACAGCCGTGGACGAGCTGCGGCTCGGCATCACCGAAGTGGTGCGCGGGGTTGATCTGTGGCCAGCCACCGGGCCCCAGGTGGCGCTGATGGGGCTGCTGGGGATGGCGCCACCGGCCTACGGCCATGTGCCACTCCTCTGTGATGGGCGGGGCCAGCGGCTGAGCAAGCGCGACGGCGCTGAGGGTCTGGAGGGAATGCGCCGGAGAGGCCTGGATGCACCGGCGGTGATCGGGCTCCTGGCCGCCGGCGCCGGGCTGGTGCCGGCGGGCAGCCGTCTCAGTGCCACCGAGCTGCTGCAGGAGGTCAGGCCGCAGGCCCTGGCACAGGCCCTGCAGGCTTAAGGAAGGTTTCGGGATCGCCGGGGGTAAATCCCCCCACACTGGTGCCATTCTCCAACGGCTCCTGGCGAGCGCAGTCGTGATGACATCCCCTCAGCAGCCCCGCTCCGCGGCTGCGATCCCCTGTCCCTGTTGTGGGGGCAGCGGCATGCTGCGCCTCGGCGACCAGCGGTACCGCACCTGCATGAACTGCCTGGGCCAGGGGCGTCTCCTGGCCGCCACCCCAGCCACGACGTTCGCGGAGGTGCTCCAGGCCGAGGTGATTCCGCTGGAACCGCGCAGGATCAACGCGTCTGTTTCTTCTTCTGCTGCCAGATGAAGAATGCGGCGGTGCCCACGACCACTGCCAGGGGAGCAGCGGTGAGCAGAAGCAGGATCACGGCGGTCCAGTCGGTGTACATCGCTGCAGACGAAAACCTGGGCCATCATCCCAGGCCACGATCGCTGCTGGCGGCGCTGTCACTGCTTGTGGTGCTGAGCGGCCCATCGGCGCTGGCCGGGGTGGTCTTCGACAACTGCCAGCCCACGGCCGACGGGGGTGTCACCTGCGACACCCGGCCCACGGGCAACACGCGCATGGACGCCTTTGACGCGCGCTACGGGCTGTTGGATGAGGCGAGCCCCGGCTGGAACGAGTTCGAGCCTTTCCAAGGCGATGACGACATGTTCGGCGGCAACGAGACCTGAGCGGCGCGCTGGCCCCAGAGCTGCGGAGGACGAGTCGCCCACAGGATGAGCTGCCCACAGGACGAGCCTCTGCTGGTGGCCTTCCAGTGCACGCTCTGCCAGGTGAGCGTGGATCGCCGCGATCTCCTCAGGTCTCGCTCAGCCACCGCCTGGCCCACAGGCGATCGGTGCATCTGCCGTGCTGGACCGCTTCAGTCGCACGAGCAGGCCTTCCGCAACGCTTTCTCCACAATCGCTGACGCCGGGGCCCCGGGTGGCTAGCCAGAGAGCAGGCGGAGGCGAAGGCCGTGATGCTCCCGAAGCCCACCACCTTGGTGCAGTCCCCTGCAGCGAAGGGGGCACCCCCCCAGGCTCTGGAGCGCATCTCGCGGCTGATCCGCCAGCAGCGCGGTAGGGCCGACGCCCTGATCGAGGTGCTGCATCAGGTGCAGGAGCTCCACGGCTACCTGCCCCGGGAGGCCCTGGCCCAGGTGGCGCGGGAGCTGCGGCTGCCCCTGAGCCGGGTGTATGGCGTGGCCAGTTTCTATCACCTGTTCCGGTTGGAGGCCCCCACCGCCCACCGCTGTGCGGTGTGCCTGGGCACCGCCTGTTTTGTGAAGGGGGGCTCCGAGCTGGCCACCCGGCTGGAGCAGCGCCTGGGCCTGCGCCTCGACGATCCGGCCGGTAACGGCACCTGGGCTCTGGAGCACGTGAGCTGCCTGGGGGCCTGCGGTCAGGCGCCGGTGCTGGTGGTCGATGGCCGGCTGGAGCCGCGGCTGCCCCTCGACGATCCGGCGGCCCTGGAGGCCCGCTTCCGGGCCCTGGGGCTGGAGCCCTGCCCGGCCCGGGAGGGACGGCCATGACCCCGCCGGGGCCCGTGTTGCGCTGCTGCGGTGCCAGCGGCTGTCGCTTGGCGGGGGCGGAGGCCCTGCAGGCCGAGCTGCTGCGCGCCCGCGACCAGCTGGGCGGTGCCGCCGAGGGGGTGACGATCAAGCCGGTGGGCTGTCTGCGGCTCTGTGGCCGCGGCCCCCTGGTGGCCCTCGATCGGCCGGAGCGCCGCGGTCCGGCCCACGCTGCTGCTGCCCGCACCGAGATCTACGGCGGTCTCACGCCCGAGCAGGCGCCGGCCCTGCTGGCAGCGGCAGCCGGCCTGGCCGATGAGATCGCGACCCAGCGGCTCGATCCCGCCGATCCCTTCTTCGCCCTGCAGCGGCCGGTGGTGCTGGAGGGCTGCGGCCTCGTGAACCCCGAGTCGATCGACGACGCCCTCGCCCACGGCGCCTATGCCCAGCTCCAGCGGGTGCTGGCGGAGTGCACCCCCGAGGAGGTGCGCGAGCAGGTGAAGCGCAGCGGTCTGCGCGGCCGCGGCGGGGCCGGCTATCCCACGGGCCTGAAGTGGGACACGGTGGCCCTGCAGCCGCCGGGCCCGCGCACGGTGGTGTGCAACGCCGACGAGGGCGATCCAGGCGCCTTCATGGACCGCAGCGTGCTGGAGAGCGATCCCCACCGGCTGATCGAGGGGCTGGCGATCGCCGCCTTCGCGGTGGGGGCCGAGCAGGGTTACGTGTACGTGCGGGCGGAGTACCCGTTGGCGATCGAGCGCCTGCGGCTGGCCCTCAAGCAGGCCCGGGCCAAGGGGCTGCTGGGGGCCGGCATCGCCGGCAGCAGCTTCAACCTGCGCCTGGAGGTG
>Ga0194133_10004402_pt1 | contig 18906 bp, 7 predicted proteins | sample TA2KigOf40mmetaG_FD_155448 | JGI IMG/M metagenome (GOLD analysis project Ga0194133, IMG submission 155448) | Freshwater microbial communities from Lake Tanganyika, Tanzania - TA2015055 Kigoma Offshore 40m | ecosystem: Environmental > Aquatic > Freshwater > Lake | place: Tanzania: Lake Tanganyika... | reverse complement strand
AGATAGATAGATAGATAGATAGATAGATAGATAAATAATTTATTGCTCATTTTACTAAATACATGTAATTAGCCTATACAGATATACAGGATTTACTTACTCTTTCTAAACTGGTTTAAAATTATCATCAAAACATTTTGAGAAGAAGATTCCAACAATATTTGTTGGGGACAACTGGTTCAAAGTTTTCAAAATAAAGCATAATGACATGATTTTGTCCAGGTAAAGCCGTTTAGGATTTACGAAGCTAGAGGGATTAATCTTTAGCCAATGTCTCGATATGAAAGTGAGTAAACGTTAATTTTAATCTGATTTTAGAGTCAAGTGTGTGAAATCAAATAGGAGCTGCAGATATTAGTCAACTCAAACTATGTTTAGTTGGGTGGCAGCGGTGTTCAGAAGCTGGCTGTGTCACTATCGCTGTCGTGACATTGTATAGGTCGTCAAGTACCTGGTTTCAAGATCAAGTACTTTCTTTCAAATAAAACTCTATCATCGTATGAAGCTTGAAAATTATTATAAAGTATGCATGCATTTCATCAGGGTCAAAATAATAAGCTTCTCAATCAGCTAATAGGTGAGCCCCAATCGCTTTGTTCTTAACATCTCATGATCTCTAACACTAATCTAGGTTTTGCTAAAGATGGTAAACATAATGCTACTTTACTCCCTCGATTTCCAGCTAACACATGATTCTAAACGATTTAAAAAAGTACATATATTATTATCTACCTATCTATTTTTGAGAGAATACTGCGATAGTAAAAAGAAATCCAGAATTCTTTGTTTCAAAAAATCTGAATTCAAGATGGTCGAAATTAATCAGACTTTAAATGATACTACTATTCTTGATACTGTAATGGGACTTGAACAAATCACTTACAGAGGATTTAAATGTTTTCCTGGTGCGACGGAGGTTTTTAACTGGGAAAGTTTAATCAACGAGTTGGATGGTTTGGATTATAGCAAGAAAATACTCATTGAGTGGGACCTTAACTCTTTTTAGACCTTCTTATCTGAAGCATGAATTATTCTCATATGTGACAGTAATAAAGCTTAAAGTTAAGTTTGTGTTATTGGGGTTTAGAACAAGGTTGTGGAGCATGACTGCATCAGACACGATTCTCATTGAATTAAAAGTTCTTAGCTCTGACCAGCGTAATATATCATGCTAGACCCTGTTTGGTTGAAAGATACTGTCATCTACTTGCTGGAGAAAGTTAAAAACCTTTCACTATAGGGTTCTAAGAGCCGCTGTCAAGGATTATTAGAGACAAATACCAAACAGGAATCTAGATAAGTCTTGTCAAAGAGCTACACCCAGAATGTGGAGTCTATACACACAAACATCAATGGTTGTAAAAATAATGAGGGATACATGCCCATATGAGCTTCATCACTGGCTTGACTTGAGAACAGACTATTGTGGATGGCCAATATTCCCTGGAGATGACAAAACTGGACAAATCATGGACCTTGAGTATTTATAAAAGAAAAAATAAATTGCAATATTTATTCAGCTGATCTTACTGCAGCTTTTGATGTTCTACAGAGAGAGAAGCTGGCTGAAATAATGATCAGAAACAAAATTCCTAATTATTTAATTCTTATCATTCACAACTATTTATCAGATGGGTAAGGATATGTAGAAGTAAGGAAAAGTCATTCGATGGTAAGGAAAATTCGAACTGGACGTATCCAAGGTAGCATGCTTGGACCCATCCTTTTCAGCATAAATACTGTTGATCTCAACAAGGTTGTTTTTCACAAAGAGTAACGGCATACGAAGATGATACTTACATTGAAGTATCTGCTGAAGATTCAAATTTCCTCAAGCCGGAGAATGAATTGACTGTTTTCAAATATTTTATCTAGCTTACATCTTTTGGTAGGGTTTGCAATTCGACAAAAACTGAAATGGTGAAAACTGGTCAGGGTGAACTCACTATTACAACCAATGGGATGACTATTGTCTCGACCCCACAAATGAAAACTATTGACTGTAACCTAACTGCGCATGTTGGTTCTCAAATAGCCAAATATCATTCATACCTGTACGCTCTAAGATATTTAAGAAAAGGGAGTTATTGGTCACGCCAGGTTAGGTTAGGTTAGCAAAAAAATACTTTTTGGTTAGTTTGGGGGGTTGGTTAGGTCAGGTTAGGTTAGGCAGTTGGGTCAACAGGGGTCTTTTGGGGTCAACAGAGGTTATTCAGGGTCAACATGGGTAAATCGGGGTCTCTTGGGGTCAACGTGGGTCGTTCGATTTCAACAGAGGTTAGGGGGGTTTAACCAACCCCCCTAACCTCTGTTGAAATCGCTAAGTTAGGTTAGCAACAAAATACTTTTTAGTTAGCCTTATTAAAGCACTAATAAATGTCTTCTTCAATATTGTCAGGTTTTTCAAGGCCAAGGCTGCTGGGAAAACAGTGTTTTGTCTGGTTTTTTCAACCTTGGCTTTTTCCTTTGTGAATGACAAAAACAAACCTTTAAATGGGAATTTTGTTTTATAAAATTTTGAAATATTAAAGCTTCATAAAAAGTTGATAATTAATGAGGAGGTCAGGAGTTCCTCTTCCTCTTTCAGCTTATTGGAGTCTCATCTTGATGGGAGTAAGCTTTTTCTCTTGGATTCAGATAAGTTACCCTCCACTTTTGAATGGATAGCAAGTGCTGAGTTCTTCCAAAAAACATTTTGGATTGTAAAATACATTTGCATATTGTAGAGGGCTACTTAATTGAATGTTCTTTGATGTGAGCTAGGGGTTGAGTCAATATCCCTCAGCAGGGAGAGGAATTCCATCCTTATACTCGGAATTATAGAGTCCTGGACAGAGTTTTAAAACCTGTTGCCTTATGAGGCCCAGGTGAAACTGAACAAGATAGAGGTAAAAAACCACTTAAATGAGGTTGGGTTTTTTTAGGTCACTGGAGACGTATCTTAAAAATAAAAAAATTGCATATCCCTAAAGCGCGATATGTTCGAAGGTGTAAATTGCAAGCTACTTGTGCAAAGAGCAAGGCTGGTGAGCTCAATGAAAAATTCGGTTCAAAATAACCACATATTTGCTTATGATTCTGCGATCAGACCGCCGGAATGAATATCTGCGAGTCCCACAACCTCGTGTCTATCTAACAAATAATATGAGCACAAAAGAGTTCATTTACATGTAGGAAGTGAAAAATCAGCCAAGGTTACTTAAATACTGCTTTGTTTTAGATTAAACTTTTCGGTGATGAAGCTCACAACATATAAGCCTTGTTGAAGCAAAACGCATTCCGTCTAGAGAAAATTTACGACAAAATTGAAAGTGGTGTTAAGTAAGACAAAACTTTTGACCTTTATCTTAAAGCAGCTGTTTTAAATCAACCAAACAGATTGGTACCTTAATTTTATTGGATATCTATTGTTTACTTCATCATAGCACCAAAAGTGAAATTCTTTTCTTTTCTTAAATTACTTCGTAAAGAAGACTGAGTCTTTAATCTAGAATGAAAAATGAACCTGACTATTTTAAAACCATGTTGGTAATAATGACTTGAGTTATGCTGAATATTTCTTTTCCATCCACATATTTTTGAGCATGTACCACATGCTGCCTGCCTTTTCAAACCAATGAGATCCTAAAAAAGTAACTATAGACAACAATAATTTGTTTCATAGTGAAATGATTTTCAATTAATATTTTTTTTGATAGTTTCTAATATTGAAAAATAATTTTTGCCAGCACTTTTTTGTTATTTTGTGAAAATATTTTTTCATCTGCCTCTTTTCTTGGGAGTGTTTCGAGCTCGAACGATGATACTTCACGCACAGGGCGTGAAAAAGCATGACCTGAAAAATCGTAGAAAAGATTTCTTTTTCAGTAAGTTTTTAAATATCACAACAACTTTAACATTCTCAGCTTACTTGATTCTATAAAAGAAGATGTGAAAGTTTTTCGTGAGTTCCGACCACTTTTAAGCTTCAATATAACAAAAGGGTCGTAACTTAGACTAAAATTAGCTTTGAAAAATGAAAGGTTAGGAATATTTCATTTCAGATATTCAAAAAAAGAGTTTAAAGTGAACGAATCATTATTTTTACGTAATGATGACCCCATTCATCCTCGAAATGAATTCCCTCCTCCCATCCTCACAGATTGAATAATGAAATTTTGTTCGGCATCTTTTTGCATGAGAGATAAGAAGGTGTTCCATCAAAGGCTTGAATTTTTTCAACTCTGCCAAGCCCCTTTTGGTTCTCTTCTTCTCTCAAATCATGGTCACATAAAAAACTTTTTTGTTTCGTGCTTCATTTAATTGTTAGGCGCCAACTTTTGCACATTATGATTGCAAGTCTACTACTCCTTTGATATCACCGAATCTGTTTTGTATGACTTTGATGCTTTGCTCGACATAAAACATGATTGAATTTCGTTTTTACGATGAAAGGTCGTCATGGCGTGACAAACTTGTACAGTGCAGATTACGTTTGGAAATTTATCTAAATTTCCCTTTTCAATTTCAAAAAGGTGGATTTTAATAACTTTTCAAAGGTTCGATACTTACCAGTGCAATTCAATCTTCTATTTTCCCCAACATCCTCCGATTGCAGAGCAATAAAGTAGAAATTTAACTCTCCGATCACTGTTGTTTTATAGAATAGAAGAGCAGGCCGGGACAAGTGCAATTTGAATTTTTGTCAAATGTGAATCAAATGTTGCACCGGTCACAACCTTATCAAACTATTCTTTTCGTTCAAATCTTCGATCATCACCAGCACACTGAACTATCAAGTTTAATCTAAAATGAAATGAAAACTATCAAGGTGAACACTGTCAATAAATAGTCGGCTGCAGATTTGCAAACGTTAAATAACGACACATATAATATGGAAATATATTTTCTCTTCCACATTATCTCTTTTAACTCTCACTTTGCCTGTCAACTTGGCACAGCGAAATTTTAGCAAGATATTTGACAATTTTTAATATCCTGGGGTCACGTAGAGCTTCTTGCAAGGGATTTATTTTGCTTTATTGTGCGGTAGGTAGACAGAAAGAATTATAAGTAAAGGTAAGTAGATTGAAGGAGAAATTTTTTTTCTGACATGATCAAACTGAGGACCGTCAAAAGTATAGGAAAAATCGTGACTGCCTCTAGCACTTGGATGCTATAGATGCACTAAAAGCAACACAAATTCACTTGCCATTGTCATAATTACTTTAAGAATTAAGGTCGTTTTTGAGCAGAATGAAAGTCGATCTGTGGAATTTTTAAGTCTGCACAATCTTTTACGGACCATGTGTTTCATGCCGAGTAAGTCGTTGCTCACACAGCTAGCCGAAAAAGAGGAAAACTGATGCCTCCATGATATTTGATCTTATAGCAGTGTGTGTGAAGATCAAAACAAAGCAAGGAAGACTCTCCAGTTTTCTTCCCCTATTGGGCGTCATTCCTTACATTAGATTGAACTTTTCAAACGATAAAACCTCTCTCTGATAGAATTGAGGACATTAAAAATTTGGAATTGTTGAGTGACCGTGGGTTCGTTTTCTATCTGGGTCATTGTACAAACTGTGCAACCAAAGTGTGCAGCTGGCAACAAGAAAGATGAATAATTTTTTTCTCCTCTTTGTCGTATGTGAGGGTGTGTGTTTTAGAGAATCGGTCTTTCTCTATCACCTCTCATAGCTTGAATGCTCCACAACACAAAATTTACATGGCGATGGTAATAAAATAATTAGATCTCTAAACTGACTATCGAAAAATAGGACATTCAATTAAAATTTACTAACTGGTTATGAAATTTCATCACCTGCCTGTAGTTAAATTTGTCAACTTTTATTCCTTTTTCCTTCGTAGCTTCTTCAACACAAGGATCTTTTTAGATATTGATCTGCGATATGATACGACCATCTCTAAAGAGTTCAAGTCAACAATTGACCGTGCGGGTATCGGGGACCGGTTGATTTTGAATAGGTTGGCTTCAACCTAAACCATACTATCACCACACCCACACACACAGGCAATGCTCTTCTAACTGTAGACACCCTCCAGTTTCCGTGAGTCAAAATTGGAGCCTAAAAGCAATCCTAACAATCTAAATTAACACATCTCATAATTTTTCTTGCAAACGTAAAACTAAACTTGATAAATTTACGTTCTGTTTACTTTTAAGTTTTTATAAAGTCTTTATTTCGTGTATTGTTATCACAAGTGTTTTCGGCAATTGTGTTTTCGGTAAAGCTTTACTCATCCCACGATCAACTCTCTCCCAGGCGTGCGATTGACATCCCACACCCCTTGATCTTTAGGCCAGTTCCTCACATCTCCAGCCCAACGCCCGCCTTCCCACACGCTCCAAACACCAGGCAGCAACACAAAGACTTTGGTGTAACACAAAAAACAACATCACAAGAAGAAGCAAAAGTCCACGGACAGAATTACAACATTCTTGTAGCTGGCCTCGCTTGTTGGCCGGTTGCTTGGCTGCCTGGAGTTCTTATGGTTTTTAGTGAAATGAGGAGGAAAAATGTTGAATAGACTACTAACCTAACCCTAGGATTGTGGAGATTTCAACGACAGATTCATGTCGCTTGGAAACGAGGAAAAACGAACAACGAACTTTGAATTTGCATTTTGTCATTCTTCTTCCATCATTTCACGAGCAGATGATAAAAAGTAGAATTTTATGGATCACTAGGTACTCCGTTTGGTTGGTGGGGCAAAACATCGCACTCTCTCCACACGCAGTGGTGAAATTCGTTTTGCATATGTTAATTACAAAATTTGTTGCGAATCAAAAAAGAAAATATCATCATCTACTCTATCCACATGCAATGTTCAAATTTCGTCTTGTTGTATGAGAATCTCACAGTGTTCAGACAACCCAACCCATTCCATATAGATGGCGAAAATAAAATACATAGAGTACCTTTGATAGAGCTTGAATTTTCAGAGGAGAGCATGTTGAAAAGATGGCGTTGGTGTGGTACCGTTTAGATCATACACCACCACTCACATCCATTGCAAGAGTTTGAATAACAAAAATGGGCAAACATCGACGATGCTGCTATATGCCAGGCAACAGTGAGGGAGAGTGAGACTGAGATGGAGACAGACTGATCGACTCAAGAAGGGTCTGTTGAAGCACAGATCTTTGCCACTTTTAATACTTTTTTGCTAAAAGTTAAAGTACACGTTCAACCTACACATGCAAATGAAAGTAAATGGACATTTGTAATCACGGAAATGTCAAACAGAAACAACTTGACCCTTGAACTGTGCCATCAAAAGAAAACTTTTGTGATGAGAATTTTCGCAAGCGAGCAATTTTTTGGAGATGAGAATGGTCAGATTTTGATTCTTCTGTCTCGCATCCAAACGCAAACTCTATTTTATATTTCTCCGTCTCAGGCTTAATCCCTCCCTTTCCGTTGAGCTCATGTCTCAGCTGCTGTAAAACACTTGAATAGGTCCTGAATGTGTTTGACATGTCCACTAGCTGTTACTCTAGGTTATAAATGGACAGGAAATAGGCTTGTACCTCTAACAAAGAAAGAGTTTTTTCCAAAAATCATACACAATAAACATGTCGAGGGTATGCAAAAAGTGAGATTTTCCCAGGACTTTTCATTTTTTGAAGACTTTTGTTCATTGTCAACTGGTTTTTGAAAACATTTCTCCTGTGTCGCATGTTTGTTGCAGCAAAATTGCTCCCGCCAAAACTTTGTTGCGATTCATTCATGGGAACTGAATAACGGCAACTAACTCTGTCTGTCCCTCTTATTTCATAGCGCCAACCAAAAAACGAAATCAAATGAAGACCAGAACTATTCATTTCTAATTTTCAATCATCGTGTAAATATTTTAAGGAAAGGTCTAAAAATTAGGTTAAGTTGTACGTAAAAATCCACCAGAAATAGAATCTATGGAGGAAAAAACTCAAACTGATCTGTGACACTTTGAGTTCAAACTCCTTTTTTAGAGTCAATTGTGGAAACTTGATTTGAAATATTTTATGCTGAAAGAAGAATTTAACATCAGCCAAAATTGCATATCACCAGACTATTTACAAGCCAAAATTTTTGTAAATCTCTCTTGTAAAACAGACTGATTGTACCTATGTACCTGTGTACCTCTTTCAAGCGCTAACCGCTGGATCAATCTCCACCAAATTTTGTACAGACCTCCACACCAACTCAGGTGAGGTTCTTAACCAGGTATGACCCCGCTAACCCGACCCCCGACCCTGGGGTACCCCCAAACTCCAAAACATTAAACAGTTGTTGATCATGTCATTTTGAGTGAATCTTTTAGAGGCTATTTAAAGGGTTGGATTTGCAGGGGATAAACTAAATTTTTATTGGACCTGCATTAAATTTTTCCTGGGCAGCGCCGTGCCCCGGCTGGCAGGTTGATAATATAAGTGACTATTCCATTTCAATCATCTTGGATTCATTTCTTGTGCATGAAATATGAAAACGGGTTTTCTCTCATTTTCATAAGGTACCAGTATCCATCTTGCCATCGTGAGTGACCTTTTTCCATCAGAATGATCTAAGTTTAAAGGTGAGAAGGGTTGAGCCAAAAAATCATGTCGTGAAATCAATTCGGTGTCAGGAAAACTAACGAACCAGAATTTTTATCTTATCCATGCTAAAATGTCTGCCTCTTCATAGGTCTTGGGCAAGATTATTTACTCCTCTTTTTTCACACATTTTAAATAAGGATGGGTTTTTATCTCCCCAACTTTGAGAAACTTTAAATCTAGATCTTGAGGATGGTCTATAAGCTCAGACTATTTACGTTTTATACATAGATATCACAATTGACCTTACAAATTTTCATGAGAATTCAGCAGTTTAATATCTGTGAATAACTGAAGTAATTCCCAATCATTTTGAGGGATAGATCATCTTACTGGTTTAGGTATCTTAGAATAATGATAATAATAATAATAATAGACTCCTGTGACGAATTATCCAAGGCAATCATCTTTTTAAGAGTCACTGCACCACTGACTTAGGGTGCCTTGTTGATTTTTTTTGCAATCTGGGGTTAAAAAGTTGCTGCCATGGCTGGGGATTGAACCAACAACTTTAGATCATAGTTCTTAGTCAGCTTCCTTTGACTGCTAGGCCATAGCGACCCAAAGATCAAAAGAAGTTTTTTTCAAAATGACAATTTTTGTTATGCATTAAATAAATATCATTCAAACGTTGGATAAAAACTTACATTTCAATTCATGAGGAAATCAACCAAATTTCACATGTTTTTATAACAGACAAAAAAGAGAATGAAAGATCGATAAATTTTTGTATTTTGTGTAATTCATTTACATCGAAAATTATTTTTGAGGAACAGATTTTGTTGACTTTCATTCTGGCCCTTGAATTTTCTTTTGTTGTCTGTTTTGGTAAATGACTATTGGTAAGTGTTGAGCAAAGCAGATTTTCTTGCATTGAGCATTGAGATAAAGTTTACTCACTGTTCAAGAAAATTAGTACACTTAATTGTTTTTGTTGTGAGTCGATCTTTGAAGCTGGTACACTCTGAAAGTGTTTTTCAATTTTTTCTTTATTTGTTTGTTGTTAGGTTTGACATGCGAATTGTGTAACATTTTTTCTTTCCAGCTGATGCAAAGGAATCGTCTGGTTTGATTGGCTCGACCTATAATGGTTGAATTCGACCTGAGTTTCGCACGGCTAAGCTTTCTGTTCATGCATCTCAACAAAAAATTCCTCTGCCACAAAAGAAATTCGTAATCGGACAAAATACATTGAAGAAGAACAACACTATCCCACCCAAACACACACCCATCTCCAAAATCGAGCGGACAAAGCGAAAGAAACTGTCAAAAGTCTGCCTTGGTGAATTGAACTGTATGAAGTTTAGTTTTTTCCTCCTTTTAAGCTGGCATTGGGTGAGCAGATGTTGTTGCTCTCAACTTAGTAAAACTGGTGAATATAAATGGGCACTTTGTTAAGTCTGCTTGGAGGAGCACCATTAATAATGATTTCTGAAAATCAACAACAGACACACGACAAATTCTTCGGGTTGTTTGCTATAAAGACCTCAACACCACCTTACCTTTTTTTCATTCAAATAGAGATAAAATATTCATGATCCTTTGTATCGTTTTTGCTCGGGCAAATTTCGTTATCCAACAAATGCTCACACGTGTTCAAGATCCAGAAAGTAAAGAAGTGGGCTGGATCAGCCTGCAAATGGCCTCGTGTACACACGATTATTAGGAGCATTTTACCATTTTGTTGTAACATGTTGAAGTTTGACAATTTTCGTAGAAGCTGTTACATGAAAAAATGATGGCATTCTTCCCTGGATTAATATGGCAAAAGTATTCAAAATTGAAAAAGACCGTTTTCTGTCTGCTCTAGCTGTCTCACGGTCACCTTTTTTCGTGAGATCTACATAGTTGAAATTTACACTCAGACAAGTTTCTTTTGTCATTTCAAAAACATTTTAGTTGAATTTTTTGGTTTAATCAGATGAAGCCACAAATATCAACAACTGATAGTAATCTTCTTTCAGTTCAAAATTTTTAGATGGTCTTCTGCAAAATGGGCTAAATAATCAATTTTTCAAATTTTTAAAACTTTTTATGATTGCCTACCGCCTCGATTGATGGTTTTTTTGGACTTTTATGTGATTTTGAAAGATGTTTTTTGTACTTTAAAGTAAAAAAAGGAACTGAAAAATAAAAGTGATTCTATCAAATCTTTAATCGAGATCGTGATTTAGCGACTCTCTAAAGTTATTGTTCAAATATAATCTCTCTCTCATCAAATTTATGTTCATTTACACCCATTTTGGAAAATCAGAGGGTTAAATAGGCCCTTGATGATTGATGTGGTTTTTTGTTGCTTTTAAAACGAGTTCTCTTTCTAATTCAAATACAAAAATTGTAGGTACATAATCTGTTTTTATCCTTCCATAATGTCAATGCAAAAACTGATGATCAATAAAAATTAATTGATCATTGCTGTTGTAAAAATTCTCTTCGCTTCGACATTCAAACAAAACAAAACATTCAGATTTAGGTATATTTTTAAATATCAAATACAATATAGAATTGTTGAAAATTTATTCAAGCTTGTAAATTGTGCGAGCTACTTATTTATAGAATAATAAGTTTCGTCTCGAAGCTAAAAGTTCTCAACTTTTAAAGAGTTAATAAGAATCATGTCAGCTTATTACAGTGCCATTTGTAATATTTTCATAGATTTTGAAAGAAAGCAACTTTTGGAGGTTGTAGAATTAGAAGATATAGAAAAAAATCTTCTTTAAGCGTAATTCTCTCTCAATTTTTAAAATCATCAACAATTTGACACCTTATAATCTCACTGTGACGTTCTTATAAGCAAAAGTTATTTGAATGAAAGATCTCGATAGTAGGGTTGACAATTTTGATACTAGTAGAAGAAAGATCGGGAGACTGTGTGGCCAATGCTGCAAAGAAATATGTCATATAGCTTGAGATTTTGACTGGCTATTTTTGCCTCTATCATCTTTCAAGAGCAAATTGCTTGAGCAATTAAGAAACTGAAAGCTGCACATTCTCAAAGCTCATTTTTTCAAATATGTCTTGAAAACTTAACTATTGCACATGTACTTTGTGTTGTAACCATTAGTACCTAAACCACCTGCAATACCAGTATTCAAGCTTTGAAGGTTTCTCCTCCTGGTGGAGCATTTAAGACTATATGTTAAAGCATAAATTATTGCACAAAATTCTGGTTTTTCCCTCCACAGCATTGGTACTTGAATATTTAGTCTCTATGGCCCCACCGCCAACAAACCCTTGGTCGTACCCAGAAGAAAAGAAGACACCACTAGATAAAGAAAATATATTTCTTACAATTAATGCATCTTAATGACAAGGAAATAAACGATTTCTATTCTATTATATCGACTTGGTTTTGCCATTGTAAGATATTAATGATTCTTATCCCGACATTGACACTAAAAAGTATTTAAGATCTGACATTGATCTGTACAGTTTGTTCAACTTGATATGACATCATCAATGAGGTTTGAGCAAGACTTCAACCATACTTGAATATGCACTAAAGTCGAGCCTAGCGATTCCGCTCTAACCTTTTTCATGGTTTCCTCTTGATGACTCATCCTTAGAGAACTGTTTATCATGGACAAAGACCAGACCGTTTTTCCCTATTCGGTGGTTTTATTTGATTGGATTTGAAATGTTAGAGTTTAAGGAAAATTACCTAAATCTATTCTTGCTGGTAGAAACACTCATTCAATCTAGGCCTATAGATAATTTGATATATTTAGTTTAGATGTACATCAGTAAATTTCATTTTTCAGAAAGTTTTATCATCAATTCCGTTTCGTTCAAAAAGTTTGGAATGGCATTTTTATATCGGTGACCTCAACGCTAGCCTTTTAAAAATGAAAGGATTTTTTCTCTTTTAAATCAGCTTGGAGAGTGAATTATTTCTAAACAAGGAATCATGGAATCCAAGATTTTTGTAACATCAGTGTGTGTCGATCAATCTCAGGATAAACATGACAATAAGTTTTTAATAAAAGATTAATTAAAATGAATTGAATAAGATTTTTTTGTAGATCTTTTTCTACTTGAGTGTTTAGCAAATTTAATCATGACAGACACTTTAAAGTCCTGGCTGGAAATCATTTTTTTTAAAATTTTTTTTGTACATTTTTGCGGCAACTCGGGGTCAAAGGTTGCTAGAGGTGTCAGGGTTAATCAACCCTGTCGGGATTTGAACCCCCGACCCTCAGATCTCCAGCCAGATGCCATGACCATTCGGCCTCGGCGATCTCGAATGATCATTTCAGTAAAATTTTGGCTGTGATTAGTGATTATTTGAATTTACGAATATTGAAACTTCTCACTTTTAAAATCACCATTTTGTGAAATCTGAAAAATTGATAAAGACTAATAAATGAACCTGATGAAATCTGGGTTTTCGGTTAGGGCTTAAGTATTTTCTGGGAATTCTCTCAAATTTTCGTTTATGTGAAAGAAAAATCATTCAGAAAATTGACAACTTCACGTTTAGAAACATCCCCACAGCATGAGGCAGGAAGACAGGTATTCCTAATATCATTTTGAGAAGATTTGAAAGCTGACTTTTATTCTCACACTCTCTCACTTCTACTTTCCTTCATTAGATCTTTAACGAGATTTTTCTTTGGTTGCTTTGCACAAAAAAATTCGCTCAAAGTCATTTGGGTAACAAATTGATAGCCCTAATGAATTTCGATTCGAACATTTCGGTCTGCAGAGTCACTGTTTCGCCATCAGAAGAAGAGGGAGGAGGTTGAAAATGAAATCTCAAGACATCAGCCTAAACCATTTTTGCTACTCCACATGAGGGCTCCTCTTTTCTTTTGCCAACTATGGTGTCTGATACCCAATACTATGCTACAAATGATTGTCAGAAAAAAAGCTTTTGTGTGTAGAACGTGGTGTGTCAGCCTTAGTTTTGATGCAAACTCAAGTGTGACAACTTAACGAGTCAATAAATGTCACAAGATACCTTTGCAAAGCATAAATTGTTAGCTATGATCGGAGATCATGTCTAAAACTTATCAAGCAAACCACTCCCGGATTTAAGCCACAGTGGAAGGAAGGGCCTTGAATGCATGCTAAGTTCAGAATAAAATTTTTAGTGCTGTCTAAGTTTTTCTTAAAGCCCCTCTCGAGTCGAGTAAGAAATGTCAAGTGATGCCTCTAATCAAGAGTCTGAATTTTATTTTATTGCCAATCGTGATTTTTGGTCGGTTAAATTACTTGCACACCTGTAATTTTCATGCCTGTCATAAAAAACATATTTATTTTCGTACAGAGCATGCGTGATAACGTATTTATGTTGGATGTGCTGGAGTGAAACCTCCACTCCTGTGGCTAAATTATCCAGTTTCATTTTGCCTTCCTTTAAAAGTTAAAACCATCTTTTTTCAAAAAGATATTTTTCCTCCAGATTCAAGTCATTAATTGATTAATCAGAGAAGAAGTTATGATATTAACTTAAACACTAAATCGAAACTTTAATATCGCTTTTTATATGGTGGGCTCTACCAAATACTTACTGCAAGAGGTTTAATTTAGGGCAAAAATTAGTTTTATTTGATCAGTGCTATTTCTCGTGATTAGAGCAACCAATAACGACTAACGAAAATCAAGGATAGTTATAGTTCTCACAACTCAAATTAATCTAATATTTTTTCCTTAGCATTCACACATTTTTAGTCCTCATTTACGTTCTGCTGTTTTCTTCACTCATATAGTGAGCTTGTATTCTTTTCTTTTTTAAACACATTGGTTTGAGTTGGCTGTACGAAAAAAGATCTGTTAGCTATCCATGCGTTGGCCTTATTTGCAATTTACAGCACAATAAAAGCAGTGTGTCGCTGCAAAAAGGAGACATGATGTTGCGTTGGTCCCGACAGAGATCTAAGATAGTGAAATTTGAGATTTTTTGCTTGCACGAGAAATTGATTTTCCTATGGGTGACTCAAGTCATCAGCAATTGAGTCGACGATATTACTAAAAGAGAAATCTTTTGGTAAGGATGGAGTTAGTTTAGAAACTTTGACGAGATTTTAATGTTCGAGGTTATTTTTCAGAATCTTGAGAGTCAAAGATTAAAATTTTCTCAGATCTTTTAAAAAGTAAAAGAGTGTCTAAGTACTTCTTGGATTTCAGAAAATACCACGGAAAGTTTTTAAGTTGAGCACTCGAAAAACCATCATTAAAATGTCAACTCAACTGGTTGTGACAAGGTTTCAGTTTTACATTTCCAATGCTAAATTTTCGAGTCAAAAGTAGATCTCTTTTTGTCTTCTCTATAAGTCACATCAGATGAAAATTGAATTAAAAATAGAATAATAAACATCATAAGCTCATCGATTTGATCAATAATGGTACCATAGAGTCAAACAAAGGGGAGTGATCAGCATCTGAAAAGTACCTAAGCCAAATGGAATGAGAAATTATGTGGAATAATAAATAGCCAATGACTTTTATACTGATTTGGTTTTAAGCAACACTCAATTCAAAGGTCCTTGGGTGGGTGCACACTTCATAAATAACCAAAGTGAAGTACCTCACCTCGCATCCAAGATGTCACCTGTTAACTTTTGAATTTAGTTTAGGGCCTCATGCTGGCTGCATCTTTAAACGGTGTGCTATAAATTTTAAGAAAAAAAGTTTAGTGTGTGATAAATAACGGCAAAGAAGCGGTAGAAAAATTAGACTCTGATTCCTAGCCAAACCTAGATAATTTATTATTAACCCGGATCGGAAATGGACATGATGCTCTTTATTTAAATGAAAATTGCTTCACTTTGTTTGTATATGGGTGAGACAACAACAAAGTATTGGTGAGAACCACTATGATGGGAGTGTCAGCAACTAACAGCAATTGAGGCAAGATGAAAAAACCGGCTAGGGTGTGGGTGGCAATGACTAGCTTAAAAAGTGTCTAGGAGCACACGATGGAATAGCTGTATCTGAGCTTGAGCATTTTCTTGAGAGACTCTGTTTTCATTTGAGGTCACAGAGGGTAATGTACGAAATTTTACCCTTCTACTCTCAATGAGTGACTAGATTTTTTTCTTTCCCAGTCTTGACAAGGAACAAATAAAAAGATCCCCGTAATAACCACAACATTTATCTCGTACTTTGGACTAAAACAGTTCAACGTCAGATAAAAGTTTTTCTAATGGACGACTAAATAGATCGTTTGTCACATATTCATTTACGGGGCACCTGATTCATGCCAAAAGTATTATGCCAGGGCAAACCATTTCTACCGAATCGTGCGTAACAGTATCTGCAATTCAGTTGGTTTTCTTTCTCCACACATCTAACTGTATATGTCTAAGGCAGTCAACATTCAGAAAACTAAAACCTTGGCCGAAGAATACCGAACTAAACCACGGGGCAGGTGAAGCTAGATTTCCGAACAGATCATTGTTGAAACATTTGAGGAAATTTATTAATGCCATCGTAATAAAATTTCATGTCACAACAGCACTTCATCAAACGTCACCAAAACATCGATTTGTTTTGAAGATATGTACGTATTGCACAACAAGAGTCTGTGAGATTGCTCGACCAATCTAAATAAATACACACGTTTAATGGTTGCAACGAGTTGAAGTTGTTGTTTAGCTAATTTTGTTACTGACAAAAATTATTAGCACTTCGAGAGAGTCTTGCCATTTAAGGGTTTGCTTCAACAAGTGACAACGTCTCATACCCATCTTCGATTGATCAACTTGTTTATATGGTCGAGTTGTGAATATGCTAACAAAATGGGGAGGCAAAAAAGCTGAGCATCGCTTGCTTAAAAAATTGTTAAACAGTAAAATCGTCTATGATCATTATTGAGATATAACATAAATAGTCGGCAAACTTGTCTCTAAGACAACAATTTCGTCTGGGCCTTCTTTCAGAATGAGTGCTTCTTTTAGAGGAGTCCTTTTAAAGGCTTGTCTAATATGCCTTAACTGGTCTTTTGGTACCATTTCCAAAACGATCTGGATCAGATAAGACTTACAATTATAACCATGTGCTGAAGGATGTCGTTGAACTGTGAAACAAGACAGTATTAGTAATCAAAATAATTTATTTCACTGGTAAGACAGTTCTAAATTTCTAAATCGGTTTTTTATAAATAGTTGCTATGCTTCTTTTTTTCATGAATTTGGTTACTCACCACTTGATGTTTCCAAGACGCTAAGACACCTGTTGCATAAATACGCTTTGATCAGATTGCCCATGATATATGGTTAATTTAAAAAAGTATAATAGTATTCAACTAACTTTACATTAATTTATTTAACTTTCGAACCTTCAACAAAATAGTCATTTAAAATGATTTTAAACCTATTTCAGTACATTTATGAATGAATTATTTTCAATTTTACATTAGACTTATGAACTTAGTTTTTTACCTTGGATAAATTCTGAGATTCTGACTGTATGCAATGTAGGTTAGAGAAATTTACAGTTCATGATCGAGCCATTGAACGTGGAAGTCTACCGATGGCAGGAAAATTTTGAGCACCATATTTGGATTGCATTGGATAAAAAGTTATGCCTGAGAACCTAACAAAGCTCATTTAGAAACGGTTTATTCACCTTTGCAGATAATATTCAAATTTTTGAATATTTTTTATTAACCTACTTGTCTTCCTCATACTTTGATTGTTGTCAGTATTTGAGATCGTTTAACAAAAACTTACAAATTTTAACCTTCTAGAATAAAGTTAGATTAACAAAGAAACAGATAGCTTCCTGAGAAGCAGCCAACTTAAAATACTATTGAGTTAGGTTTAGAGAATCAGAATATTTTTCAATGCAAGATTTTGTACTGGATCGATATCTCTATTGCCAGATTAGGTCCTGCAAAATTATTTGCGTTTTTTGAAACGAAAAACGCTCTTTTAAGTCTTTAAAAGAACACCTTTCAAAGAAAAGATTTACCGAGACCTAAGCTTTAGTTTTTATTTCCAGATTTTAGTGAATATTTTACTTAAAAATTTCTTGTTCACCTGCTTTCAAGTTTTTGATAATTGATAATTAAATGATAGCTGGATATCGGGAGAGGCCTTTAGTCTTAGAAATCTTTTTATTTTAAATTGCAGCCTAAATATAAAATATCAATCACCTTGTGATTCAAGATCAATTTTGGCAAATACTTAAATGGCTAAAGAGTATGTACGTTTAAAAATTATTACAGTTTCTACCACCTTTTAGATTTTCATCAGTCTCAGTTTCAAAATCTCGGCTGACACTAACAAATTAAAACGAGTCTTAGATGAATCAGATCAACTCTCAGACAAACATCAAAGGTTCAGTGCGTGTTTTAAATCATCTCAAACCAACAAAAGAAGAAATTCGAAGTCAAGAAGATAAAAAATGTAGACTGAAAAAAGTGCAATTTTTGGGCGGCTTATAGCTAGTGACGTTGGTCTATCTGTTTTTGCTTCGTAGGGTGGTCGTAAAGGAGGTCGTACCCTCTTTCCTTGACGTTCAATTTAAGATATTTCTAATCTGGATCGCCTGAAAGAACACCCGGTCGAGCGAAAAACTCTATTTGATTTTCCTCTTTTTCTTGGTGCAGAGTATTATTCGTTTGCATAGTTAATTTAGATTAGAGATGTAAAAAAGGTGGATAATTACAGGCGTGTTCAAATTTAAGCAATGGAAAAAACAAGAAGGTTCTGATTAGAAGATGAAATGAAATGAACTGTGTGCACTTTCAATTCTACCAAACAAGTTGCTTTAGTGTTTCTTTCAAGCCTAAGATAAAAATCACAAAATGATTTTTAATCACCAGAATCTGGAGTTGAAGGACTAAAAAACACCTTTCAGGATAATATCAGATATTTGATGTTACATGACTTTCAAACGTTTAATCAGGAAGTAACTTTTAAATCTCATTTGAGTATGACGTTATCATACCTTCAGAGCTTACATTTTCAACTTTTTATTGTGACAACAATAGTTTGAATATTATTCAGTCCTAAATAAATCAAACTTTTTCTCAAAGTTTTTCGGGCGGGTGGGCTCAAAAAGAAAAGTTTATGTTTTTGGAGATTTGAAAAAAGATTTAAGATTGCAAAAATGAAAATCTATAGAAGTTAAAAATAGCCCATTTTGTAGACCATTTGAAACTTACAAATTGAAAAGATGCCTTTGAAACATTAAATATTAAACATTCATTCGTACAGAATATGCTCTTGGGATCTAGATTCTCCAAATGTCATCATAATTCAAAATAAATCAAGAAAAATCAGTCTGGCACACCCAATTTCAGTTTGCTAAATTTGTTTTTTATAATCAGGTCTACTTTTGCATGTGAGAAATTTTCTCTGGCCCCAGCCATAAGTGAAAAC
>Ga0194133_10004400_pt1 | contig 18914 bp, 9 predicted proteins | sample TA2KigOf40mmetaG_FD_155448 | JGI IMG/M metagenome (GOLD analysis project Ga0194133, IMG submission 155448) | Freshwater microbial communities from Lake Tanganyika, Tanzania - TA2015055 Kigoma Offshore 40m | ecosystem: Environmental > Aquatic > Freshwater > Lake | place: Tanzania: Lake Tanganyika... | reverse complement strand
TAAAAAAACCCTCGAGAGACGTTAATTGAAATCCATTCACAAAAAATGTTTGACATTAATAGTTGGTCTTGCAATTCCAAATCTTAAATTGACTTAATTTGTTCGATTTTTTTCCACAAAATAATAAGTTTAGTTATTTCAAGTCCTGGCATTTTACCCTGAATAGACCCCCTGGAGATTTATTCTGACTCTTTTTATGAAGACTCCCAGTTCCAGTGCGAGGGAGATCATCAAGAGAAGCTGAACCGAAATTCAGAAAAAGCATCGAAAAAAATAAGTTGTCATTTCCGATAAAGAGTTTTAGATATTTTATGCACCAACGAGTTGATTTGTGTCGTGTGGTGAACAACCAGTTTCCACATTTTTCGTCGGAAATCAAAACAGTTTTCGTTTGATTGGGACCTTTTTATTTTTTTTTGCTTTTACCCTATAAATTCCCTCAAAAAGTATATGAAAACTGTCAGATAAACCAAAAAATGTGTTTCTAATGTGTAACTGATCAAACTAAATGGAAAGTCATTTCGAAAAGGTTTTGTTGTTGTAAGTCAACTTATCTCTCAGTGGCTGTTAAACAAAAACATGACCAACGATTTTCTGTCCATTTTTCACTCATAAAGTTTCAGAGCACTTTTCCTTGTATTGTCTGTATGTCCTCTGGACTCGTTTTATTTTGAGCTGACCACGCTTACAGAGATGGCCTCGTAGCTGACAATTAGCAGATGTCAATAGCGACAAATATATCATCCTTTGTTAGGCCACACAGTTGGGGGCATTCCCCGCGTGTCAATCGTTTGGACACTGAACAATTCTTACCTTGCAGTCCAGAGTTTTGACTTTCAAACATGAAATGGCGCGAAGATCATTATAAAGAAATATTTCCAGATTGAATGGAATATAAAGACCTTTTTCCCTCTTCAACATAAAATATTTTCATCTTAATCTTTTTTCAAACTTGCAATTTCAAATTCAGAACATATAATAAATGATGTCTTGTTGAACTTTTGTTCAAATTCTTTTATCTGATCGCTTGTTTAGTCGATTTTCAAATAATGGGGAGTCATTCAAAGTGAAGTAGTAGTAAAGATATAGATTGCACTTTGTTCCTTTGTCCAACAATACAAAAAAAGGTTCTCCTTTTACAGGACATGTGGTAGTTGGTTTGACCGGCGTTCTTGTGGCTTTGTAAATTTGTACACTTTTTAAGAGACCCATGAAGTTGTGGAAAAACAACCTAGAGAAATAAATAAATCAGCTATACATTCTGGAAAAAAAGCTTTTTTTTTAAAGTAAGATTTTACATTTTATGAAGCCATAACTGATTTAGTGAATTGGAAAAAAAATCGTTTGTTTCCATGACTCTTTGTTCAAACACAAACATACTTTCAAGTGTTAAATTCGCCATTATGTTGTGTTGTTGTTGGTTTTATTCCATTTTTCAAAATCTTCTTTTATTCGAGATATGAGAAAACAAGCTTATAACTAAGTCATTATTTGATTTGATGAACGAGCAAGTTTTGAAAAACTGATCGCACCTTTGAGGGAAATTTTTTCAAACCTTAAATGGACCAGTTGAGCGTTAAGAGTTAATGAAGTCCTCAAAAGCAAGAAAAGGTTTTTAGGTGTGAGTACATGAAAAACACATTTATCTCTTTCAAAAACATTTTTTTTTCATTTTTTAAACGGGTCTTCGTTGGCACTCGATTGACTAAGTTATGTTGTTGCACAGCGGGATTCCTATGGCAAAAATTCAACATTTAAGATCGTTACTAAAAAAGCAACTGTTTAAATTGAAACTTTTTTATCGATTAATCTATAGTGCTTGTCTTCCTTGCCATCATTGAAAGATGGCAGTGAAATCTGTTTTTTCGAATTAGCCAGCTATTATAGCTGTTATTTTTTCCTCGCTCGATCCCAATCTCAACTGTCGCATCTGATTCCATAATGTTCTTGTCGACTGACTCTATCAAAGATTCAGGTTCAGCAGGGATTTGTCGATTGAGTTGGAGGGGAGAAGGCAAAAGCTATGGCGATGGCAATGGATAGAGTGTGGGTGATTTTGAACTAATGGTAGTTGATAGTCTTCATCCAGCCAATCGTTTTTGCCTTTTTTACCCATGTTAACGACAATTTTCAACGATTTTTTTTTGTAGCCTCTGTGTGAGGGTGAAAAGTTGAACTCATCCTGGTGCACAACTGTTCACTAAAACTACAAATGAATCTGTTACATCCAGACTAATTGGATGGGGCTATTTTTTGAAAGTCCTTAAATGTTTGACAGTTAAAAAATTTGTAAGCGTGCTCTTACTGTTTGACAAGTGTTTCTTTCCTTTCCAGCATCCATTTATCTTGATAGGATAAAATTTTTGTTGTGAAGACTTATTTTTTTCATTGTGTTGACTTCAATTGAAAAAGTGACTAAATGAACTCTTAAATTGTTTTTAAAAATTGTTGAGCCATACCTTGGATATAGTGAAATTCTTTTCGAGAATGTATCAATTTTTGTGTTGACTCTTTTAAATGGGAAAGTTTTCATGGTTTGTAAAGATTATTGTACCATCAATGGTTGTGAAATTTTCCACTCTTAAAATGTTTTGAGTGGCTATACGGTGACATTTTTAAACTTTGAGCTGAAAGCCAGCGTGTGGGCCATTCAAAATTAGCCTCACATTCAGCGGTCACAAGTGAAGAGGCTATTATGATCAGGGGGAGCCCACGATGAAATATTTGAATTAAGATATCGTTGCACTGACAAGAAATAATGTAGAGGCTGAGTGAGGATTGCTTCGTCACAAAATGAACCACTGATTGAAAAAATTCGCCGCCATTCTGAACTTTAGCTGGACGACAGCATTTTGTGTGGCTTCGAAAGATTGACGTATAAACTGTCAGGCTGAGAATAAAGCCACTCTAAACTGTATATTGTATTCCTAATTGAGTTTCCTTCTAAGATTGACAAAACTTTCTGCTCATCTGGTGGCGACAAAGGCAAAAAAGGTCTCGTGTGAATCGTTCCGATGGAGTTTTGCCATTCAATTATTCTTGAGTGTGAAAGAGATGGAAATTTTTTTTTTCAATCAGAAACTTATTGAGGAGGAATTCCAAAACTAACAACATATTTCCAATTGAGTTATGGCAGAACATTTCACAAAACTTGGAGAAAAATTGTGAGCAAGTTTGAAAACGATATGCTCCGGCAAAATGGAATGTGATTAATAATTTTTTCAATTTAGTTGAAAATTTCAGTAGAATTGGAGCATAAGTGAAGATCATCAATTTAAATATTTTTTTTGCAAAGATGAATCGAAAAGGATTGAACTGATTCAAATTTTTCAAGTCAACCAACAATTGAAAGAGTCTTTTTTGTTTATGATATATGCCAAGCAAATTTGTCAATGATATTTTCATCACTACATTTTCTCACCTCATTTTTTTTCTACTTCCGTTTTGTAAGACCATCTCATCCAAATCAATTATGGAATTCAATTGGAAAAATTCCTTCAGCCCATGAGAGTGCAAAATAACAATCATTTCTGTTTAACAAAGCGCATGCTGACTGAAAAATGCGATACCTTATTACTTTTTAAACATGGACTGACAGCTTTCCTGTTAGGTAATTGATAGCTGTCAAAGATGAAATGATCAAATAACAAACTTGACCTTTTATCCTTTTTTTTAAACTCAAAAATGATCTGTTGAGATTTTAATTAATGAAAGAATGTGTCATCTAATTGGCCTTTTCTGTTGGAAATGACAACTAAATCATGAAATTTGTTTCAATGCTTCATTGATGTAAAAAATAACATTCACTTACCTTTTAAAAAAAATATTATGAATTTGATTTCTACGGAAATACGAAGAGTTAGACAATCTTTCATGTAAAATTTTAATTGCGCGAGAATTTCATGGTTAAAAAAGGAACAAACATTTTTAAGTAATTGGCTTTGTAGACAAAACAAAAGGTATAAGTAAATGTAGGAGGTGTTAAATTTTTCACTCAAATTCTTCACCCAACAAACAAAAAGTCATGAAAAAACAACAAGAATTTTTCAGAGTATAAAAAGCTTGCTTGCGGTGGGCGTGTTTCGTGGGGCGGGTATCCTGGTTACCCTCATACTATTAAATGGTCACGTTGCTCAAAATGTCTCTCTATTATTCCGTGATCAAAGAGGGCTAAAAATTATTGACTAACTGACAGAGCAATGGGCTGTAAGAATGAGAGACGAGAAGACTGGTGATTATTTAAGTTGGTTGGAATGTAAAGAATTTGACTAAAATCAGGACGGACAGTTTGACTAACCAGTCAGAAAAAATGTCAATTTGTGACTGCCTAACGATTTGGTAGAAACCGTCGCAGCTATAGGGAGTAAAAAAAGAATGAGTTTGTATGTCAAACGACCATCTTGACACGCACGATTCACTTAGGAGAAAAAAATCTTTAGCACCTACAAATATTGTCCCAGATTAAAATAAATGCATATAATCGTGTGGAAGTGTCAGAGTCCAGCATGAGTTTTATTATTTGAAGCTCCCTTAAATGGTTTTATCTTTTCCAAAGAAATGTCATCCAAAATTAATTTTGAATAGGTCCAACACTTCGAAATAGTTGCCTGAAATGGAGATACAACGAAGGACAACTTAGAGCATATAACCTTATTTATTGTGCTTCAAAAGTGATCTTATTTCAATGTTAAATTGCTGAAAATTTAACAAAAAGAATCTTCTTGATAGACATGATGATCTTTTGAAGGTTGGGCGCTTCGTTTGTGTCGTTTTTTCATCGATCCAATATGAATGGATTCTGCAAGTTCTTCTTTCTAGAAATTCATTCAAATCGGATTATTAAATACGCATATTTAGTAGAATTTCGACTTTTAATAACAGCAAGGAATGAAATCAATTTTAATCCCTTTTTTCAATACAATTCTTTTTTTGTGCGATGGATAGGCTAATCTTTTCGAATCAGCGCCAATCACAAAAGCTTCAAACGTCAGTCGGGAAACGTGTTTGATGGTTTTTTATGCCTCTCTAACTTGTGATGAAAGGATAATACTGCCACTAAAGATGTCTAAGTTTTTATTGACTAGCTATGTGCCACCAGTACTTCGTTTTGTTTGAGCAATGCATACATTAAGCTTGAGTCTCAGAACCAAGGCGAGCTTTCCGTCGTTCATAAGTTCTGAATAATCCCTCTGGTGTTGTAACCTCTTTGATGGACTCACACCCCTCTCCACGATTAGAACAATTCTGGCCCACTGAAATGAAAAGTATTACTTTCAGACGATCTACGCACACATAAAAAAGGGTCTTATGACGACCAGTTTCAGCCACAAAAATCTTCCATTCTTGTTCAAATTTTTCAAAACCAACGTTACAAAATTGATAGGAATTACTTGGGCTAATTGGATGAATGGTCTACGTTATTGGAACTAAGCTTTAGGGTGTAATGAGAAAACATTCCTTTCTAGATTTTGATTACATGGTTGCTGTTATCAGGTACACGAGTTCAACAAAATGAATCGAAGATATAATTATATGGCACTGCGGATAGTAAGAGGATGATGGAAAATATGAAATCAGCAATAAGCTGAACTAATAGAGGGCAAAGATTGTATTTGGAAAGAGGAAAAAAGTACCTGACAAATGATTGAATACCGACTTTATACCCATTTATAAAAAAATATTGTTGACTTTATATTACAAACCTGTCTAATCCATTCATTTTTTTGTTCAGCTATGATTTGGTACGTCGTCCCCATCATTGCGATCAGCATGTTCATTAACAACAATGCAGCAATCACCATGTAAAGCATAAACATCAACTGTGGTGAAAAACAAATGTGATAAACAATACACCTTCTTTATTTATTTTCAACCTAATAAAAAACTTCTGCTTCCATTTATAGCAATAGCTTTTCTTACGTTCGATGTGATTGGATGGTCGGTCCTGTCAAAATGGCAAACGGTTTCGTCAAACTTGTTTAGCGACATGATGAACATTGACAGCAGCGAAGCTATGGGGTCCTTCAAAATGTGCCACGATAAAAATCAATTCAAAATTTAACTTCAAACGCCGTGACTTACTTGCATTGGACTTTCGTTGCCGCAGTCAATAGTAGAAGTTGAATTGTCACTTTGAATCGTCTTGTAGAACGAAACATTACAAAATAGGCTGGAAAATAAGAAGTAAAAACTGTGAAGCTAAAACTCATTTACTCATTTCCTTATCAGGCAACTTCAATACAAGCTTTTTTCTGCGAGCAATACATTTTTTTTTACATATGATTACTCCTTTGTTCATTTTGTGGCTGTATAGTTGAGAATTGCTCACACTTTACTAGCCAATCACGAACAAAACCATCTCCCAAGAGAAACATTTAGTCCATCATCGTTCATGCACTGGAAAGAACAAATCCATACAAATACATTACTTATAAAAGAGAAATGAAGTGCCTGCCGTACGTGATGCTATTTCTCAATTAAAGACCACATTGTTGTACCAAAGAGCTTGAAAATTTCTCTCTGTAAAATATCTTAATTAAGTTTTGAAATAGCTAGCTTATTAAGTGTGGTTTGAATGTGTTAAGTTCAAATCACAGCCTAGATTAAATTCACCATGTAAAAAGTTTGTGCGGATAGAAAGAAGTTTGGTTGTGGCAAAACCTCAAGGGACCATTTTGTATGATACCCTTTTTGTGAATGGTTGTGGGTATGAGCTCAATCTTTTATCGTTTTGCTGTAAATTGGAATACGGTAAAGCCAATGAGAGAACAGCAAAAAAAATATATATTGTCTCCCCAAAAAGTTATTTCGCAAACTGGAAGTTATTGCTGTTGGAGAAAATAAGATCTGGAATAGAGTCGATTTTTCAAAAAAAAGTAAATCTACTTGGTTGTAAATAAAATCATAAATTGTCTCTGTCTCGAAAAGTAATATGTTTCAGATATGATATGAACTGATGATTTGTCAACGTTGATTTTCTCCATTTTCTCAAATAATTGACTGGGAACCGGTAACTAGTGAGATTTGATCCAATCGTCAGAGACTTCCTTCCTTCCTGCTTCGTGCCTTCCCCCCCCTAGTCTTTGGCAAAATAGTTTGGATTGAAGAAGTCTAGCTATAGAGATCCATTTAATAACATCAGATGCATTTACACAGCGGAGAGAAGAAAATACAAACACCATAAATTCTTACAAAGAGAAAAGGGGTTGTTTGTATTGAGAACAAAGAGAAATATGGTTTTGAAAACTCCCAATCTAGGTTTTATTTTGCTTGTGGACAGACATAAGGTATAGTGAAATCTAGGTTGAGCGAGTCCGATGAACTTCATCATGTTTGTCGATGATAGATGATCGGCCACGTTTAACCGCAGCTCATCATTTGATGAAGTCATAAAAGAGGAATCAAAGTCGTGCGTGCAAGAGATGATTTCTCGTTGGCCGCATAATTTAGATGAAGTCAAAGTAATTGATTCGAAATACTTTAATAAACAACATCAATAATTTTAGTGTTAGTAAAAAAAAACTTAAAGGCGATCAACACTTTAAGAAAGATAAACTTAAAACATTTTGAATTAAAAAAGTTAATTCCCTTTGGCTTGATCGCAAGCTGGAAACAAAAAAAATCTTTTTGCAATTTTAATTAAGACGTTTTTTTTGCAGACCTTGAACAGTTTGATTACGTGATTACGATCTTTTGAAATCAATGTAGCGCAAGAGAACCCAGTTTTACTATCAGTCATTTTTAAAGTTTGGCTTCATGACTATCATAAAATTCTGCCAAGCCTTTTGAAATAGCCAATAAATGGTCAAGGTGAAAAACTAATAAATGTTTCGCCAAATAAATTCTGAATGGTTTTGATTTTAGGTTTGACTATTATTTGTTCTAGCCAACGGTCAAACTGATTGATTGCCTATATATAGTCACAATAACATATTAAACAAAAATGAGGCTTTTATTAAAGATAAATGCTTTTACCTTGAGAAAATCCCATGGCAAAAATTGCGTAGATTGTCACAAATCTAAGCAGATCTCCTTTGATCATTCTGTAAATCATGATGACAAAAGGTCCAACAATCTTGACACCTCTAAAAATGATACAAATATATTTTTTTTGAATTTTGATCTCATTTGCAGTAACAATAATTGGTAACTTAAATTTCATACTCTCTAACCTGCAAAAGAACAAAAAATGTGGCGCAGTTCCTAACATGGTGACAACCTCAAGGAAGTCTTGCAAAGTGCCTAAATGTTTCAACCTGGAAGCTGTTGTGGCTAACATTCCAGACAAAATGACCAAAATGCATGTTGTTAGAAATAAAATACGCGATGGGGTTCGAACCTGTCCATAAAAAGGTGACTTTATCTTATATGTCAAAGTTTGCATAAAAATATTGACCATATTTTCATAGAACAAGTTGATTCCAAGGAAATGAGCTTCTTTAGTGGCCTGTACTAGGAATCCTATTGCAGCCAATGACCTCATACCATGGGTGATTAATTGGAAATCATAAACTCCCTTGGGGAAAATATCAAATCCGATTGAGGACGATTCACCGGTCAAGATTAATTGTCCTGAAAGTACGTTTTTGATTGAGAGGGTTAAAGGAAAGCTTTTTCTCAAAGAAAATCGGGAAAATGTTCAATTTACTCTTCTTTCAAAGTAGCCGTTTAACTAATTGTCTAGTTTTCACATTGAATCTCATTTGTTTCTCGTCCAATCATATGAAGGAAATTGGTGAAGGGGCCATTACCGTTTTATGATTACTTGCATTGCTTACGTAGCTTTGCCAAACTATTCTGACATTATCTAAGGCAATAAATCAAGAAAAGCAAAGTAATGATACGAAACAGCAATAAGAAAGATTTTGTGGGCATTAGATTCTGGCATCATCCTTTAATTAGTAATTCGAAATTTATGATATATGTAAACTGAGAGACAATAATTTTTGAGATATTATTTGGCATTTTCATGCTCGTGGAAAATTGATTTATAAAACGCAAAATATTTTACAACAAACAGCTTCTTTTTATATCGATCGGGCATAAGCTAATTCTTACTAGAAACTTTTAGCCTTGGATCTGTCCTGTGATTTAAGGTGGTTTCGTCTCGACTTTGCAGCATTAATGAGTGCAATAAGGTGAGGAAAAAATAGAGGGAAAAGAACAAGAACTGTCTGTAAAACCTGATGAGAAAATAAAAGTAATATTGTCTAAGAGATTTTCACTTATAATAATCTAAAGACTTACGTTGACTTTACAAAAGTTTTCCATTTAGTCTTTAAAAGATCAACAACTACGCCCTCAAGCAAGTCCAGATGCAAGGCATTGTCCTAGTGAAACAGATAGAATTTTCCATAGTATTCGTGAAATACTTAATTTAATTTTTTCAATTTTGTAACGCAAATCTAAGTTAAATTACTCCAAAAACAATTAAGTTTAGGGCAGACATTGAGTTGATCAATCCGGACTCTTGGTTTATAGTATCCAGTCCGTCCAGGGAATAAGCAGTTGAGGCCATATCCCCTAAAGATAAAAACATCATGATGTTTAGATTATAAAAATTTAAGTAGACAGGGATTTTTTGCCATGGGAAAAAAGCCAAACCTTCTCGAGTGAGGTTTCAAGATCGACATTTTTCATTTTTTCAGCTTGGGGTTTAAGAAAACCCCCATGCTGGCTTTGTGCTTAATTTTAGTGTAAAGTATATTAAAAGTAATATTTAGGTATTGGTTCATGCAAAATATCAGCAGTTTAACTTTAATATTGTGGGAGTTATTTAACAAAGAGGACGAAAGTTGGCTAATCATTAATAAAATTTCCGCAATTTTTCAATATTTAAGCTCCTAGAAAAAAATTTAAAAATCTGTTGTGTGAGGTTTTTGGCATTAATATGAAGAGTCTATGTGGAAAATTTCAGCTCTTCAGCTTTAAAACTGAGGGAGCAGTTTGAAGATGATGGACGGACGTACTGTAAAATTGCAAAATTTCAAACAGCCCTTTATGGAACAAACATTTTACTACTGAGTTTTGCTGAGCACCTTTGAATTTCAAAATCTGAAAAATCTTTGAAATGGCAAAATCAAATTGACATCCTTTTAAATAAGGTGCAATAGCAGATGTAAGCGATTAAATGGCATTTGTTTCCATAAAAGCAATATTGATTTTATCAAGAAATCTATAAATGAACTTGAACACATTTTCTATGAAATCATGACATCTGTTAAAATTCAGTTGGAAATTTTGAAACAATCATATTTTTATTTTCTTGCCTATTCTCCAATAAATATCTCGATTGATATTAAGTATGTGAAAAAACATTTGCTTCCTTGCAAGTAGAGCAGCAAGAGTCAGTGTTGTGAGGCCTCTTCGATTGACAATTGTCGTGCAGGCTCCCAACTCAAATGCCATATCAAACATATCCTTGAAATTAAAAAAAAAAGATTTCGAAGCCCTTGTTTGAATCCAGTTTAAACGATAAATTTACTTACAATTTTATTCTTTATAACCATGATGTGAAGGACATTGTTTCCGTTCGTGTCAACAATGTTTGGATTGACCCCCTTGGAAAGTATAAGCTTTAACGATTCCACCTGACCAAGACAAGCTGCAAAGCAATGTGGATATTCTCCCATGTATGCATAGCTTTCAAGCAACAAAATTTAACATTAAAGTTGAATCTTTTTCTAAGGATGGAAGCTTTAACTACCCTACGTAGTCTGTCTTTAGAGAAACATCAGTTTTCTCTTGATTGATTGAATCCTTCCTGCTCATTTTTTGATCTTCAGGAGTGAAAAAATTTCCACTGCAAGCCTCTGAACAGTTGACCCCGTTGTCCAGCAAAAACTTTACCATTGATGGGTCTTCATTTACGATTGCCATATGAAGGACATTTTCTCCTAGAATCCGGATAGATGCTTTTCCAACTTAAGTCAATTGAAAGTTACTGAACTATCATACCGAAATATTCATCACTGATGTAAATATCATTGATGAGCCTTGGATATAGTTTAAGCATCCGTTTGGCAAGAGCAGCATGCACTAGATTTGTCATGAAACACTTGTTATTGTAAGTAAGTCAGTGTAAGATTCAATCTAGCTCTTAATTATCACAAAACTAAGGAACAAATTAACAGACAGCTGTTATATATTGAACCACTAATAACAATTGACTTAAAGGGCTATTCAATTATTGTCTTTTTGTCGTACCAGATGTTCCACAAAGAAGGCATATGTGAAGGCATGTCTCACCAACTAAGGATAAAAGTTTCTGGATTTTTCTGGAAATATTATTAAGTTAGTTTTTATAATTTATACCTGAACCTCGTTGAAAGAGATCCCAGCAAACCTCTCTGTATTTGCCTGGAAAATGATTGATAAAAACCTGAAAATCCTTTACAGAGATTACAGATATTGAATGCTCTCAAATTTAACCTTCTTTAATTTGAATGCTTTTTAGCTCTTCAAGTTCAGAAATTCTACTTTTTCGAAGATTTTCATCCTTAAATTCCTTGTTAAAGTCTATCTGGAAAGGAAACTTAAGAATCAATTTCAAGTTCATTTTAATTTGTCTTTGTTTAACGATATTGGGATAAATAAAAAAACCAAACCATTTGTGATTCAGGTCTGTCCAGATTCCTTAAAAGAACCATTTCAGCAAAGGAAACTTTCCTTCCTCGACCTCCATTGTACAAGTAAGGTTTCAACCTGACCCTTAGTGCCTCATCGATAAGGTCAAAACTACGAACTTGAAGACAGCGTTTCATTTCTTCCAATAAGTATCCACCACCTTGGATTTCTCATTAAATTATTTGTTTTCTAACGAAGTCTCCAGAATAGTGCTTACCATTCAAATCCAGCAATGAATAGAGAGGCTTCTTGGTACCCTCAGCTTGGGCCTTGACCCCTAATGTTTCCGATTTACTTTTGGAATTGCCCATTTTTGCTATAAATAAAGTTTTATATCCTGTTTCAACAGCAAACAATTCTTTATTGAGGTAGAAAGATTTAGTTGCCTGGACTTCTTTTGACTTTCATAAACATAAGTGAACCTCTTAACTTCTTTTGGTTATAACCAATGGTTTTCAATAATTTTCTTCTCTGAAATCACTTACAAAACTGTTTGTTCAATAAATACCATTTCAAGATTAATAATTGAACCAGCAAACAACACATATTTGTGCGTGTGTTAACGATTAATCGGATTTTAATTTTGTTTATACAGAAACCAAAATATATAATTTTTTGCTCCATTTGGTTCTTATTGCTTTTGATCGAAATCAAAAGTATGTGAAATGATTCGAAATAAAAGCTGCAAAGATTTGTATTTTCATTTTGGTTTAGATCAGCCTGGCAGATTGTTTTTCTATGATAATAGTCATTAGACTGGTTGGTCGCCAGTCTATTGCTAATAGATTGACTGCTATCTCTAAGAAAATTAAATTTAAATGGACAGAAAACACCCTCAATGTCCATCAACTTAGAATGAAATTAAAAAGCACCTTTTTTAGCTACGCAAATCCGAGTCTGGTTGAGCAGGAGGTTTTTCCCCCTGGTGGAGCACCCTGACATCCCTCGACCTTATGTATCCCTCTTCCAACTCTGCATAGTAAAATCCAGGTTTTTATCCTAAAAGATTGCTCCCAGTCTTAGACTCCAAGCGTACTTTCTTCAGTCCCTTGAGTAGCATTTTGTTTTTAGGCATGATTTTATTGAGCTTTATACATTTTTTAGTACTGAATACTCTTAAAAAGTAATGTAATTTGTAAAAATTAACATTAAGAAGGAGTTAAATAAAGAATGTCAATGTCAGTATGTCTTTCAGATGGGGCCAGAGACACTTATTTAATCATGATTTGCTTGGAGTTTATTTGATGGATTTGGCAACTTAAGCAGAAAGTCATCTGATTTCCAGACAACAAAATTTATAAAAACTTGGTTATTTAATAGGTTGTTGAGAACTTTATTTACTTTACACATAGAGAGAATATTTTTGTGCATCAAGTCATCTTATTTGAAAATGGTTTATCAATCCAGAAAAGACCATTTTGGTTCCATTCAACATCACCTTGGCTAGTTTCCAACCGCATGTCTGTCAACAATCCCTGAAAGAATAGCACAAAACAAATTTTTGTAAAACTTAAGTACCTAACAAATTTTATTATTAAGTGAGTCAGTGCAAGTCAGTGTGATAGTGATGGGTAGTTAAAAGAAGTAGAATGTATGTAAGGAAGAGAGTGTGGTATAATTTGAGGAGGATGTGAGAGAGGGAAGGAGGGTTGGATGGTCTAGGAGGAGAATGGGAAGAGTGATTTAGAGGAGCAGGTTAATGTGATGATGGTTGGTGTACCTAGATGAGCATTAAACCCTTGCAGTGCCTTGTGCTCTCTTATATGTAGGTCAAATTTTTAATGTTTGCATGTAATCAATTGATGTGAAGGAGATTTTTTGTACTGAAAATCTTATCCTCTTTGTCTATTGATTCAGGTTCAATTCAATTCAATTCAATTCAAAGCTTTTATTAAGGACTCATTGCCTACATTATAATATATAATTACATTGCGGCGTTACAAAAATCCTGGTTTATTCCCACTCACACCATTGTGTGAGGGGAATTTAAAATCAAGTCGTTAGATGCATTTTAAAATTGTCAAAATGAAATAAAATAATATTGTCAATATCAGTTAAAGAATTTTTTCTTAAGGAAAATTCTTGTGTCATGTTTGTTGCAGAGGTTAGTCCAGTTGGGGTCAAATTGCTGAATGATGCCATCAATCCTGTTCTCAATCGCCTGCTTGCCAATCCGTTTCCTTGAGCTGTCAAAGGACCTTGATTGCCCAGAGCGACTTGTTGTGTACATATTTCTTCGGATATTGCTCGCTAGTCTTTTTGGAAGATCATATCTAAGTGTACTGATGATGGTGGATCCAACAGTTCACTTTACCTCTTTGACAAACATGAGAATATTGTTGTCAACTTTTTCCATAACTTTGCCCCAATAAAATAAAAATAATCTTGTACAGTATAGACTCATCTGATGTCAATGCGTAATCAACACTTTTATGAGAGTCCAGCCATAGAAGTCTGCAGTCACTACAAGATCACTATTACCCTAACTGAGGGTGATTTTTGCAATCTGGAGTTGTAGAATTGCTGGTATAGCTGTATTGAACCGTCAACCTTCAATCTTAGTTCCCAGTTAGGTACCTTTGACCCCTCGACCACGGCGACCCCTTATCAATGCTCGCCATTTTTGGAGAATCAACAACTGATTGAACTGGATAGCTATGAAAGGTTAAATTGTCTACAATAAGTATTAGTCACTTTAAGTTGAAATTTCAAATTTTCAAAGACAAATAACTTTGATAATGAGTAACAATTAATGTCATGTCAAAAATTATTATCAGTATAGTCTAACAAATATAATATTAAGTTTTAATGAAGATTAAAAATTTCAAGGAGCTTGCTCAGGTGGCCAAAAAGGCTCTCTAAAAAAGTTATTCATTAAAGACCTTATCATTCGAGGATTCCAAAGAATTTGACTGACTTCGACTATTTTTCAATATCAGAACGAAACTGAATCAAAAACATTATCATTAAACAAAAGTTGTTCATTCAAACTAAAAAACGAAATATTTCTAACTACAAATTGATCTGTATCGAAAGTTTTGGCTTTTCAAAGCTTAATGATTTCCATCTGCATCCAGGAATCAACCGATTGGCCTGCTGATTTGCTACAGATGTAACCCTGGTTGGCCGGTAGTTTACTGATTCATTTAGAGAATTCTTGTAAAGATCTCATATTTTGAGAATCAAACCTAAAACCTTTGTATAATGAAATATTTTACAGCAATAAAAATGCTGCTTTAAAGTAATCTGCAGAGATAGAATAAAAATTTCCTCACCTTAAAGTGAATTTGTGCAATGCTTTTTATTTTAGTTTAGCTTTACAACATACCAGAAAAAGTTTTCAAGATCATCAAGTAAAAGACAAATATTTTATTATTCACTTGTTTAGTGCATCCAATCTTTTTGCTTTAAAAATGTAGATACCATACACAGATTTTGGTACTTAAGTTTTACTAACGACACTCTACTATTTTTAATCACGCAACCTTTCTACCCATGTCTGATTCCTGAGCACTCCTGATCAGTGCGCTCCTGTCTCACATGTCAATAAAAAGGCTTGCGTGCCTTTACATATGTTACCTAGTTTTTTCTCATTGGGCCTAGACGTAATTTACTTTGACAGATAATTAGATTTAGTTTTAGTACATAAAGATTAATATTCCTTACCCAAATAAAGTATATTGTGAACATTTATTACCAGAAGCCTTTTATTTTTATAAGAGGGAAGGACTCATAAGTTAAGTTGGGAATATAATGTGCAATTATACTGGGAAATAGCTGTTCCAAACTTCATGATCGCATACGAACCTTTCATATGCGCTCCCAGGAATAGTCTACATAAATAATGTTTTTTGAAATCAGAACTGAATCCATATCAAATACCAGGTTTGATTCCACATCTACATTCCGGCAAATAAGAAATTGTTTCTTTAATGGTAAAATGCACTTAAGATCTCGAAAATGAAATTAAGTTAAATGGACCTTCAATACATCTTCTTGTCTTTGATTGAATAATGAATCGTTTAAAATTGAATCTAAAATCGATTGCTTTCCTTTTTTTGTACTCATGGGGTTGACTCACGGACAACGTTGATGTTGAGGTTTGCCAAAAACTTGCACCCACTCATTGCATCTAATCGAGTGGAAAACATTTAATTTGTAAAAAGAATAAAAAGATGGAGAAGAAAAAACATTTGGCCAACGAGAATATTTTTGCTATGCGTTTGATTTGTTTTAGGTAATAACTCAAAAGGAATACAAAATATTTTTATGGCTAATAAACTTTTTAAAATTTGGTTAAATGTTGGAAACTTTTGTTGATTGAAGCAATTCTGGCTTTTGATACCAAAATGTAATCCATTATCCTTTGGACATAGACCCCATTTGATTAGGAGCAGATTGACAATAATCTAATCAAATTTGTGGCAGATCAAAACAAATCATACTTTGTAGCATATCACAAATTGCTCAAACAAAAAAGAAAACCAGGATCTTCGCCATCTCACTTCAAAGTTGTTTTTGCCCCCATTTATCTTATATTGTTTTCAAATGCTATTTCACTAATCTCATTTTAATTTAATAAAGTTGAAAATAAAGTAAATTTCTCTCTCTCGTTTCTCCTACTAATTTCTCCAATTCCATCTAATTAAGTTAAATCATTTAGCACTCAAGCTCAAACTTAATTCAATTAACTTAGATTCAAATTGAAAGATGCTATAAGAGTTAAAATAAAAACTCTCAGATGATGATCAAGAATTGTGAAGTTTCAAAAGGGCAGAGAAAGAATTTAATAATATCATGAAATATTGCTTTTTAAAATGAGATTATCCTATCAGCACTTTGATCTTTATCCGGTTGAGAATTTTCATCCACAAAATTAAAATTATCGACTTTATTTGTTTCAAAATATTTCTTAAGTTGAGGCAGAAAGCTGTTCGAATAATAATTCATTAAATCTGAATCATTTGATCTTTGAAAATTGGTTGAGACTGTAATAGCTGGAGTATCTTGTGTTCTTGATACTAATCTGCGATTCGTAGCATCATTAATTCAAAAGGTAATTGATTTTTAGGAAAGATTTCAAGATCTCTGGTCAATGCTTGGCGTCTGGAATCACGCGATAGATTCATCATTTGAACTAGAATTGTTGGGTACCTTCAATAAACCACATGTGATAAACAGGGAAAATAATATCTAATCACGTCATTTTAAAAGCGTCAAATTTTCAATTGATCAAAACTCAAACTTTACATTCTTGCTATTATAAGAATCCTAATGTAAACAAAACAAGTTACTTGGACCCTAAACTTATTAAGCTTCCTCACACTATAACCTTTATGTCAACAAAAGTAGTAACCCTAGAATCTCGGGGTCTTGCCATATGTTTTTATGGTAAAAAATAAGACCCTCGTCCGTCTGTAAACATTCAGACGAATCTTTTCTTTTTTACTCACAACGTTCATCGATTGGGTTTCAAGTTTCTGCACTGGGCTAGACTGGTTTTAGTAGCTTGAAAATCTTGCAGAGTCGAACCTGCCAGTTTTCTCACCAACATTAGAAACTTGATGCTTTAAAAACATCACAAAGAAATTTTAGGGATAGTTTCTCCGTTGAAGAGATCTTAGAGCAAAAGTCTTTTTTTTTACACAAAACGTGTCAGAAATTCTTGTTTGCGATGAGCAATTGTATGGAATTTGATAAAGTTTCTCCAGCACGCATGATGAATAAAACTGTTGTTGAAAATGTGAAACAACATCATTATCGGTAGCTTTTTTGACATTTGGAAAATGTTTTTCACGTTGTGAAACCAAAAACTTCAAATGATGAAATAATTTAACTCTCTGTTTGACTCTGCTGAGTTGCATACTTAATTCACATATCTCTATTGATTTTTTTTGACAACTTTCTCGAGCTGTGAAGGAGGAAAAATCAATGAGCGAAATATTCACGAACCATTAATCTAGCGATCTGCAAAAGTATTTACTTCCAAGTTATCATTTATCAAAACACCGCATCAGACAATGATCGTTAAATCGTTTCTAACATGGATTTCGGATTGAAATCATACAATTAAGATATTCAAAACATAAACTCATTCATGAATCCCAAAAAAGGGACCCTCTTCAGAACAATAAAGAAAATCTTGCTTGGAAAAAAAGTTAACTTTGTGAGATAATATCTAATCGAGCATGTGGTAAATGTGAGGATTTGATGTCGTACCAACTACTGTTTTCACGACCCATAATTAAATTTTCTCAACGAAAAAAAAACATTGAAGTAAATGCGATGTGTGCTGTTCCCAAGGATCTCTTTTGCGGACAGGCTAATTCAATTAGTTTGCCTAAATACGTGTGTCATTTTCTGAACATGTGTGACTATCGTAAAAAAATCGCTTCATCATTCCACACAGCGACGGAAACAAACAAAGTGGAGAGCTAGACAAGAAAAATTTACAAATTTATTTATTTTTTATAGATTTTCGTCGAAAGAATCAAACACCTATGATAAAATGTTGGAAATGGTTTTAGCTGAAAATAATAGCTGCACATCAAATCGTGAAAATTTTTTCATTAAGACTAACAATACTAGCAATATTAGCAATGTCACCTTTTGCCTTTAGCATCTCCACTTTTCTTGCAGACAAATCATGTCCATTACACGCTGAGTCGACTTCTCTTGCTAAATCATCAGGGGATCCGAATATTTTTGTTGAAAGGAGAACCCCAAATTTTCGGTAAATAGGATTCTCTTCAACAAAAAAAAGTAAAAATCAAGATTTTTGGCAATGTTCATTAGTCCAAAAACGGTTTAATAGGGGACAGTATTTTTTCCAGAATGACAAATAAAGTATTATAAGCATCTCAGATGCTTTTTTTACAACCTGGTATCAGAGTTTGCCTGAATTGAAGCCCTTTAGATGAAATACAGAGATTAAGCCCATAAATTACACAAAAAAATTAAGGACCAATTGTACAAAAAGTTGATTTTAAAATCATCATTTTTCTCAAATGGATGCTGCATTTGTAAAGTCAACCTGAAAATACTGACAGGCGGTTAATGGGCAAAAGTCATGATGGTTTGCACAAAAAATTTGCTTTCCAGAGTCCTTGGTTGTCAAGTTATAAAAGAGTTGACAGAAAATTAGAAGATCTCAGGTTCAACTTACAAGAGGAATAGATTCAGAGATTCTGAATACCCTCTGACTCTTAAATAGTAGAATAGTTGTATTCTTTGCTATTAATTTTATGAAAGAGTAAATTAACAATGGCAATGTCAACATGAAGTTGTTG
>Ga0194133_10004397_pt1 | contig 18926 bp, 17 predicted proteins | sample TA2KigOf40mmetaG_FD_155448 | JGI IMG/M metagenome (GOLD analysis project Ga0194133, IMG submission 155448) | Freshwater microbial communities from Lake Tanganyika, Tanzania - TA2015055 Kigoma Offshore 40m | ecosystem: Environmental > Aquatic > Freshwater > Lake | place: Tanzania: Lake... | reverse complement strand
TTCTGGCTGGCCCTCGCCTTCAGCTGTTCCTTCAACGGCCCATCCCCCACCAGCACCACCCTCGCTTCCGGCACCCCCGCCGCCGCTTCCAACAAATCCATCACCCGCTTCTTCGGAATAAACTTCCCCGCAAACAGAAACTTCACGCTTTTTTCCGCTTTTCGCTTTCCGCTTTCCGCTTTTTCGCTACCCGCTACCTGCGACCCGCTACTCGCCACACCGCTTTCCTTAATCTTCATCTTAATCTTAATCTCGTCGGCCGCCTTAGCGCGGCTACTCCACCAGTTGTTATCTACAAAGTGCGGACTAAAAAACAGCCGCGCGTCCTTCACGCCATAGTGTTTTAGGTATTCAAAGTTGCGTCGGCCGACGAAAAGGTGCGCATCGAATCTTGGAAGCAGAAACCTGTACGCGACGAACTTCACCGCTCGCTTCAGCGTTCCCTGCGCCAGCTCCAGTTGCGAGTCGCCCCGGCAAAAAACCGGGATCTTCGCCTTTTTGGCTGCCCAGAACGCCTGCCAGAACACCTTCTTGTGCCAACCGATCAGCAGGACGTGCGTGAACCCCTCCTTCACCAGGATCTCGCCGATCTCCGGACAGTCACATCCCCCAAACCAGTCCGTCCCCGGCCGTTGGCTCACGTTTTTCAGGAACCGATGCGGATACCCCTCCAGCAACGGCACATCCCACTCAAATTCCACCCCGAACCCCGCCTCCGCCTGCCCCTTCGCTGTCTGCTCGTGCGCATAAAACACCTCAAACTCAAACCCCTCGGCGGGGTGGGATATAGAATATTGAATATTGGATATAGTCCGTTTCCCATATCCGATATCCGATATCCCATATCCCTTCTGGCCTTCGGCCAGAAACCGAAACCACGGCGAAAAATACTGAATCGGATGCGTACACAGGATGGCAAGCTTCATCCGTAACGAAGGCTCTCTTGAAATTGTTTTATTTAGTTCCGATCTTTAAAATCGGTCCGCTAGGAAAAGCATTGTCGGTAAAATAAAGGACGAAGATTCCTGTAATTAGAAAAAGGCCGCACAAAATGGTTATTTTGAATTTTAAGAGTCTCGTTGTTTGGGAAACCATGCTTGCCGCGATCCCCAGAAACAGAAGAATCGGACTTTCAAAATAGCGGTGAAACACCTGCCCGTTAGGTATGCTGGTCGCAAGCCAACCGACCACGCCGCCACCCCAGATCATGGCTTTGCCAAGGTCTTTTTCTTTTACTTTTAAAAAGATTTGATAAGTGAAGAGGGCTCCGAGAGACGTAAGCGGAAGAAAAATAATGGATCGATCAAAGAATAAAGGCCCCTTCTTTGCCAAAAGCCATAGAATACCTCCCCACCTTCCTTCTTCGTAGCTCCACGATGAGGGAGCTGCCAAAAAAACAAGAATCCCAGCTAAACAGGGAAAAAATGCTTTTCTCTTTTGCTGCTTCGTCGGAAACAGAACATTTCGATCGAAGAAAAAAGGGGCTAAAAGCGCCACAAGGGAAAGGCCATAAACTATCCCGCTTAAGCTAGGTACAGCTTGGACTTCCTTGAAACGCATTGGAACGAGGCCGTCCCAAGCAGAGTAAAAGGAACTTAAAAGAGCCAAACAGCCTAAAATGGTCAAACCCAGAACTATCACGATTCTGCGCTGACCCTCTTTTCTGCTTTCGAGGAACATCGCTATCCCAAGCGGGAGGATAACCCAGACAGATATTTGCCTAGTATAAATCGCCCAGATGGAAAGAATTCCGGCAATGAGGTTCCAAAATAGACTAGGGCCTTTCAGTGCGAGAATTGCCATGCCTATCCCTACGGCTGTTAAGGCGACATTGTCCGTACTTATGACGCATGACTGCTTGATATAGTAAGTTGATAAAATTGTCGGAAGAATCAGAAGTACTGATGCCTCGCCGCCCGACCGCAAAAAGATCCACAATAGTCCGCCTGCCCCAAGCAAGGAGATTAGGTTATGCCAGAATCGTAGCCAGGAAATCGAGTCATTACTTATTAAGCTTAGTCCCGCCAAAAGCTGGGTGTAACCGGGAGGATTTGCACTTAGGCTGTCTGTCGCCAAATCTACCTGGGGGAATTTTTCCCGTAGCTGTTCAATCGCTGGAAGATAGCACCTCTGTTCATCAAAATTTTTTTCATTCGCTCGGAAATAGGTAGACACCGGCAAAGTCACGGCCAGAAAGACAGCGGAAAAAGCCGTAAACCAAATCACAAAAACTTTTAAGTTTATGATGCTTGCCTCCGCTTGATGTAATCCCCCCGGCTGAAGTACTTCTCCAGCCACAAATACAGGACGATAAACAGATAACGGCTGCCCATCTCCCGGATCTTCAGTTTCGCAATCCCCGTCTTTCGGTTCCGCCAGGTTATCGGGATCACTGCATAGGAGTAGCCCCGGATGATTGCCTTTAGCGGCAACTCCACCGTCAGGTTAAAATGCGGCGACAGGAAGGGTCGCAGCCCGTCCAGGCAGCTTTTCCGATAGGCCTTAAAGGCATTGGTGGTGTCGTTCAGCCCGTGCCGGAAGAGCACTCGAATGTACACATTAGCCAACCGGTTGATCACCCACTTGATCGGCGGATAGTCGATCGTTCCCCCGCCTTTGAGAAATCGGCTGCCAAACACACAGTCATATCCCTCGTTCAGCTTATCCCAGTACCGCACCACATCCCGGCAGTCATCGCTCTCGTCTGCCATCATGATCACCGCTGCATCCCCGCTCATCGCATCGAGGCCTTTGACAATCGCCTGCCCAAATCCGTGTGGACCTGGACTTCTGATCGGCCGCAGAGCTTCGTCCGTCTTGGCACAATCCTGCAGGATCTCCCACGTCCGATCCGTACTCCCGTCATCAACCACCACGATCTCATGCGGGATTTTCTTCAAGGATAGCTCTAGGTTGAGGTGCTCCACCGTGGAGGCAATGCACCCCTCCTCATCCCGGGCGGGAATCACCACGCTGAGTTTTTTCAACTTCTCGTTATCCTCTTTGATTTTGCTCAATGGAGTTCTCGCTCGTTCGATTTCCCAAGCCTCATCATCACGTTCACATTCATGTTCACGAGGAATCTAACAGCCCGCTACCCGCCACGCTTCCCATATCCGATATCCCATATCCTATATGCTTGAATTTTCTAATCATCCGATTGAGCGGTAGAGCGATGAACGTCGGCCACGCCTTTGTTTTCGCATAAGTAACCCCAAACTTCGTAGTTACCCCGACCGCGTCTCCGCTCGATCGGAGAAACTCCCCCAACAGCTTTTCCGAAAACCCCCTTCCGTAGCTCCTCGCCGTGTCGAAGTGCCGGACTCCCCCCGCCACCACCGCCTCCAACAGCCGAAGCACCTCCCCGCGGCTGCCCATTGCGCTCAACGCCACACAACCAAAGATAACTCGATCTTTCAGTTTATTTGCTTTGCGAGACCTTTCCAAACAACGGTTCCAGCCGGATATTTCCGGCGATATCTCATCGAAACAGGTTGTATTTCACCGCGCAGTACAGCGCCCGGATTCCATCCTTCCAGCCGATCTTCTTTCCCTCCGCATAGGTCCGGCCATAGTAGGAGATGCCCACCTCATAGAGCCGCACGCCCGGGATCTTCGCCACCTTGGCCGTGATCTCCGGCTCAAACCCAAAGCGTGCCTCCTCGATCGTGATCTTCTTCAGCACCTCAGCCCGGAAGGCCTTGTAGCAGGTCTCCATATCCGTGAGGTTCAGGTCGGATAACATGTTCGAAATCAGCGTCAGCAGGCCGTTGGCCACCCGGTGCCAGAAAAAGAGGATCCGGTGGGCCTCCCCGCCGGAGAAGCGGGAGCCAAACACCACATCCGCCTGCCCCGTCAGGATCGGGCGGATCACCTTGGGGATTTCCGCCGGGTCATACTCCAGGTCCGCATCCTGCACGATCACGATCTCCCCGCGCGCCTCCGCAAAGCCCGTCCGCAGGGCCGCTCCCTTGCCTTGGTTTTGTTCGTGGCACACCACCCTCTCCCCTTCCCGTTTCGGCCGCCGGGCCAAAACATCCCGGGTGCCATCCGTAGAACAGTCATCGACAATGATCACCTCCTTGGGCTCGTGCGGGCAGGCCCAAACGCGGGCTAGAATCGCTTCGATCGTCGCGGCCTCGTTGTAGCACGGGATGACGATAGTCAGCTTCACAGGTTTTCACCCCCCACCTGGTAGATGACCGTCCCGTCCACCAATTCCCGCCGCCACTCCTTCGGACGGTAATCCACAAAACAATCCATCAGTACCTGAGCCTTGCCGTTGGTCTCCATTCGTTCCTCTACGACGATATAAAGCTTCGGCACCCGGCCTGACCACCGCTTCTTTTTCAGCTCGGCCGTCTCCGTGAAGTCCAGGTGCAACGGGATCACCCGCCAACCGGGCAGGGCCAGACCTGCCTCCGGGGAGGAAATCACTGCCACCGGTTTTTCCCCGGGATTTTTATTTTGTCTTAACACGGCCAAGGCCCTGGGGGATACCACGGTCTGTTGGATTCCGCTGACGGGATCCACCCGTCCGTTTTTGGCCGCCTGCTTCACCCCCAAGGCAAACGAGGCCAGCCCGTAGGCTCCAAAAAAAAGGGTCACCCCCGTTAAAATTCTCCTGCCGGCCAGACCGCTCTTTTCCGCCGCCATCAACATGGAGAGAAACATCAGGATGCCTGCAAATCTCAGGTGCCTTTCGTCCAAGCTGACGGCACTTCTCTTGGCGTAAAGCACGGCAAAGATCCCCGCTTGGATCAAGACCATGGGTCCGACCAAACCGATCCAGGCCCGGGAGGCGGCGTCCCGGTCCAGCCTCCTCCAAATCCAAACCAGGCCAGCCAAGCCGGCTGGGCCCAGAATCCATGCGGTGGTTCGCAGATCGCCCCCCGGCAGGAGCGGCCGGCCCGGATGGATCAGCAGCCGTGCCAGAAAATCATGCAATGACAGGCCCGAGAAAACCGCCGCCGCAGGGGCAAACAGCCACGCCTCCCAGCCACCTTGAATCGATCCCCCTCCCGCGGGCGTTCCCCCACGGCTAATCCAACCCCACCAGACCAGCAAAGCTGCTGTGGCGGATCCCAGGGCTAAACCCACTACGGGGCTTCGCACCTTTCGGTTCTTCCAAATATCCCCGAGCGACAGGCTGGCCACCGTGGCAGCAAAGACGATCAACCCGCTCAGTTTGGCGAAAAACAGGAAGGCCGCTCCCAGCAGGGCTGCCGCAAATCCTTGCAGTGGCCCCTTCTCCAGGCTTCTCCAAAGCAGCAGGAACGTCCATGGAGCCGCCGCAAACAGCAGCACCTCCCCCCCGTTGTAGATCCGGAACGGCAGGGTCGTGAACCGAAACGTGGCTAGGCCCAAAAGAAACAAGGTTTGCACCCATTCACTTGCTCCGGCCTTCCGGGCCACCCGTAACCAACCCCAAAGCCCGAAAACTGTACTGAGCAAGACGGTGGCGACCACCGCCTGGCCATGGTTGAGCCCAAAATGGAGAAATAAACTAGGAATCAGGTACTGCCCGGGGCTCCACCAGGTCATGAACTCTTGGCGATCCGTGGAAATATTTTCCGGATCCGGCACAGAGCCGGTGTTGAATCCGGCTCCTTCTGCCATGCTTTTCAGGACTAAAAACCCAAACGCGCTATCGGAAAAGATTCCGGGGGGAACGAGTACAGAAGCCAGGACTAACACGCCTGGAATAAATAGAATAAGCCATTGCTTTTGCATATTAGGCCTGTTCTTGTTGAAAGTCTTTTTGCCAAAGAACGTCGGCAAGAATGCCCATTGCGCTCAACGCCAGACAGCCGAAGATGATTTTTTCTTTTATAGGTTTTATTTTTAGGAACCGACGAGAGTCCCTTGGGGCCGAAACAAAATTTTCACGTAAGATCCAACTCTTTCCACGTTCATGGGTTCACAATTCCAGTCCCTTGCAAAATAGCCGCACTCTCGAAGCATCTCGGAAATGTTTCCAAATCGCTCTTGATCGGCCTCCAGCACCAACGCCTCGATCGCCTGCCGCTCCAGCAGGTGCCGCGCACCCCGCAAGGCCGCCTCTTCTCCTCCCTCCATGTCCAATTTCCAAAGTCTGATTTTCCCTATTTTATTTTTTTCGGCGTATTCATCCAGAGTGGTGATCTGAATATCGCCTTTTCCGACCTTGAGCTCTGTATGGCTGCCCACGGCCGATTCTCCTCCCCATTGGCCTTCCAAGGAGGCCGTTCCCACGCGTTCTCCCAGCCCCAACTCCTCTACCTTCACCGGCCATCCTGGGTACCTCTGCAGGCACTCCTCCAGCCACGCCCGGGCAGGAGGAAAGGGTTCGAACGCCAGATAACTTCCTGTTTTGATTTTGGGCGCCAGGTAAAGGAGCACTTGCCGATGTTGGCGCCAGAGTCCACGACCACGGAATCCTCCCGCACCCAGTGCTTGGCCCAGCCAACAAAACCCGGCCCCTCGTAATCCCCAAACACAATCCACCGGTGGGTGGAATTTCGTAGGTCTAGTTTCCAAACCGGGCCCGCGCTGGTTTTCACCCATACCACCCCCTGGCGGGCAAGGGTCTCCCCATACATTCCCCCCAGCAGGCCCAGTTTTTTGGGGAAGTCCAGGCGGCGCAAAAACCGCAAGCCCAGACGCAACCTCAAATCAGCTTTTTTGTTTTTGTCCGTAAACAAACCTCGTCGGCCTCTCGTGTTTTACCGGAGCCGTAGATGGGTTCTCGGAGATGGAAGATGGGTGAACATCGACCACCGATTTCTGACCACTGGCCTCTTCCCTCAATCCCCGATCCCCAATCCCCAATCCGGCCCCTGCCATCTCCCCTCCCATATCCGATATCCCATATCCGATATTCTTTTCATCCTCTTTCCGCAACTCCTCTTCCAATGCTTTTTTAAGTTTTTCGTCATTTTTGAACTTCAGCTTCTCCGCCAACTTAAGGGCGTAGTATTTCCATACCGGATTGTTCTGCTTGCTCATCAGAAAAAGGGAAAGCCCGGCCAAGGCCAGGAAACTCTGCCACACCGTGGTGACAAAAACCCCGGCCGTATTGAAGGACGAAAGCATCGCCCCGCTGACCTGCACCCCGTAAAAAAAGCCAAAGGATAGCATCGGCACATGGATCGTCAGTCTGGTCACCCATCCCAGGAAAAATCCGAAAATGACTGCCAGCACAAAGACGCCGAGGAATCCATAGTTCGCATAGGCCTCGATGATCGGGTCAAAACCCACCGAGGTCTTGCCCAGCTCTTCCACCTGCAAGAGGCCGTACTGGATTGATAAAATCCAGTTCCCCATATGGGCCACCACTTTCTCCTTGTGCATAATTCTGGGGATTAAAAGTTCCGGAATGTACCAATAACTGGCCCCATCCAGATAGGGAACCTCGCTCGGCGTGGCCTTCTGGATCCGGATCATCAACTGGATCAGGGCTCCCCGCTCTTGGGCGGTGCTGACCTCCTGTTTTTCCTCCCCCTCTTTGCCCATCCCCAAATTTTTTAGCCCATACCCCACCCACTCCGCGAAATACCGGGGATAATCCAGAATCCCCGTGCTTTTTTCCCTTTTCTCCAAATAGACAGCTCTCATCTCATACTTGCCGGCATGCAGTACCGTGATCGCCACCACCGCACATATTAATGCTTTCCATGGAATTTTTCCCGAGCCCAGCGTATAGCCTAAAGTGGCCACACCTATGGTCGGAATTACGCCTGCCAGCAAAAGAGATGCGGTTTCCTGGACAATCAGCAGGCTTAAGAGGAAAAGAAAAATACCTTTGGTTCCTTTGTTGAGCGTGCCTTGCCCCATCTGGTAGCAAAAAACAAAGATCCCCATCCGGCCTGCGGCACCGGTAAAGCCCCGGATCGCGGCAAAAGCTCCGCCTCCCATTTGCATGAAAAAGATGGCGAGAAACTCAAACAAGACCTCGGTGATTAGGCAGGCCAACAGCACCTTCTCTGCTTTCTTCAGATCAATCATCCGCACGGCGTGTGGCACCCCCACCGCCCGCACCGCCATCTGGTGCCAAAACAGTTGGGCAATCAGCAGAAAGCCTACCACGGTCCACGCCGCCGTGTTGATCTCATTGGGCGTGTACTGCGCCAACGCGCTGTGCCCCTGCCACAGCGGCGTCACATAGGTGGGCAAAAACGTTAGGCCAAAGATCGGAAAAATCGGCAATCCCTGGATCCGTCCGGTCGCCCAAAGCCAGCTTGGCAATAAGCAGGCAAAATACAGAACGCTTCCCGCAAAAATGCCCTCGAAACTAATGTCCTCCCGGGCGTTCCACAAAGTCCATGCCGGAAATACTGCTGCAAAGGCCCAGAAAAATCTTAGTAGAGTGCTTCGGGAAAACGGCAGGGTGACCCCGCCGATATCCGGGCTTCCCTCCATCCGGGCCTTCTTCTCCGCCTCCCTCTTGTCCCGCTCTTCCCTTGTCACAGCCCCACCCTACTCCCTTCCCCAGGAGTTAGTAGATAGAAGATAGGATATAGGCTCATTGTCAGCTTCCCTATCTACTAACTGCTATCTCCTATCTTCTGTGCCTTCTTCAACTTCAACTTAAACTTCAACTAAAGGTTTCACCGAATACCGCCTTCCGTCCTCAACCGTCGACCGCAACCCGCTACCCGTTACGCTCTTCTTTATCTTCAGCTAACAACCCTTCCTCAAAAAACCCACACAGCTTCTTCGTCATCTCTTTCGCCGTGTAAGGTTCAAACGCTCTCCAATCCGTCCCCGGTTTTTTTGTGGCCCCCATCTCCAACCACCTCCCCATCGCCTCCCTCCACTCAGGTTTTACTTTCTCGCCTCCCATCTTCCATCTTCCATCTCCCATCTCCGCATTACTAAAGGTAATTAGCTCCGCACTCTTCGTTTCTTTCACAATTCTTGCCACCGAGCTCTCCTCACGGCAGATCACCAACAGCGGCCGCCGGGCCAGGATATAGTTGTACAGCTTGGAGGCCGTGTACTGCGGGTCATCCGATCCAAAAAGCACCAGCCGGTGGGCTTCCTGCAATTTCCGCAGGCTTTCCAGATAACCAATCCGCCCTGGGCTCTCCGTCACCGTTCCCGCTGGCAAACTTTCCTCCAGCACCGGTGCCATCGTCCGTTCCGCCGCTGCCCCGCTCGCATAGCTCGTCCCCGCCAGCTCCAACCGGAAAGGCCTGGGCCTCGCGTCGCCCAGCACCCCCGCAAAGATCCGTAGCGCTGTTTCTATGTCCGGCCCGCCCCGTCCAATGTATCGCCAGATCTCTTTGCCCTGATCTACCGTCCGTAGCTCCTCCGCCGACCTTGTTGGCGCTTGATGCAAAGGAGGGCCCGCCGCTACCTCAAAGTCCCTTTCGGGCGCCCCAAACGGCAGTTCCAGGAACCTTGCGGGGTCCGTTTCTGGATACCGGCTCCGCAGCATCTCCCCATAAGCCGGGGAAACACACGTCACCCCCGCCGCCTCCCGCACCACTCTTCCCTCCTGCCGGCGCGCCGACCACTGCACCAACCCGTACTTGAGCCAGCCTCCGGGCGGCTTTTGCCCGCGCCCCACATGGTAACTGCTCCACCAGGGATCCTGGTAATCGATAAAGAACGGCACCCCGAATCTCTTTTTCCAGATAATCCCCATCGGAAAGGTCGAGAACACCGTCGAGGAAAAATAGACCGCATCAAATTTTCTCTCCTGCAGCAGACGCGTGACTTCCCTTCTCAGGTAGCTACCCGCCCTCAGGCCCAGGCTGCTGATGCCGACAAGGCGGGTCAGCTTCTGCGGAAGGGCCGAAACCCGATGGACCCGGACTCCCTCCGGAATCGTGCGCAGAAGTTCCGGCTCCTGCACCGCCTCCACCCGCTCCGGTCGGACGGCCAACACCTCCGCTTCCCAGCCGTTTTCCTGGAAATACGGCAAGGCCATCCTTACACGGTGGCAGTCCGCCGCATTGCTGGGCGGAAATGCCGGCGTCACGCAAAGTAGCCTTTTCATTTCATCCCTTCGTAAATCCGAATGTACTGATCCACCGCCGCCTGGGTTGAAAACCTCTCCTCCGCCTTCTTTCGGCACGCCTCCCGCCGGATCGTTCCGATCTTCTTCACAGCCTCCACCCCCTCTTCCTCAGTTCTCACCAAAAAACCGTCTTTCCCCTCATCCACGATCTCCGGCAGCGCCCCCCGTGGGCAGGAGATCACCGGCGTCCCACACGCCAGCGCCTCCGCGAACACGATTCCGAACGGCTCATCCCACTGCACCGGCACCAGCAACGCCGCCGCTTTGCCCAGTAGCTCATTCTTTTGCCGGTCGTCCACCGCTCCCACATACTCCACCCCGTGGCCGATCTCCGGCTCCACCTTCTCCTTCCAGTACCTCATCTCGTGGGCAAGCTCGGGCCTGTTCCCGGCCAAGATCAGTTTTTTTCCGGCTTTTCTTGCGATCCGGATCGCCAGATCCGGCCCCTTGACGGACTCCACCCGGCTTAGAAACAGCAACGGGGCATCCGCCGACACCTCCCGGACAAACGTGTACTTCGTGGTGTCCACAAAGTTCGGCACCACGTGCCAGATCCCTCCCTGGCCCCTACCCTGCCGTGCGATGTGCTTGCTGATGCCCGTAAACTCCAGCCTCTTCCCCCCAAACATCTGCGCCAGCCGCAAATTCCATCCTCCCGTCATTCTCTGGTACGTCATCGCTGCCCTTCCCCCCGCCCACAACACCGGCCACAGGTAGATCAGCCGGGAAAAGCTGTGCATCACCGCCGGCTGGTACTTCCTCCACGCCCGCCAAAGCGTCAACGCGTTCGCCGCATGGCAGCCCGGCCCCAAAGGCCGATCCACCGCCCAGGGAAAAATCTCCGCTCCCATGATGTGGGAGCCCCGGGACGCCACCAGCCCCACCTCCCACCCTCTCTCCATCAGCCCCCGCGCCAGATCCGCCACAATCCTCTCGATCCCCCCGTACAATTTCGGAGGAACCGGGATTCCAGGGTCTGCGGAAAGGAGAATGCGCGGGCGCTTCAGGGGATTTCAGTTCGGATGAAACCGGTGTCTGCGAGGGTGTGCACGAATCGATGACGAAAATTCGTCCAGCTGTTATGCCGTGCCGTGGCCTGGGCTGCTTCCCTCATCGTTTCAAGTTTCTTGCCGGCATCCAGGGCTTTTTGCATCGCCTCCGCCAGGGCCTTGCTGCTGCCGGCCGTTACCTTCCAGCCATTTTTTCCCTCCGTGACCCAGTCCGCCGCCCCGGCATTTTTCGTGGTGATGACTGCACATCCCGCCGCCATAGCTTCCGGCACCACCATTCCAAACCCGTCGCACAGCGTGGGGAACACCAGCACTTGCGCCGCCCGATACGCCTTCTGCACTTCCTCCGGGGAGACGTTTCCGTGAAAAAAGACGCCGGTCTCTTCCCCGGGGAGCTCTTTCTTCTTCAGCATGACGCTTCCATAAAAATGCAGGCTCGCCCCTTTGGGTCTCAGCTTTTGCCACGCCTCCAATAAAAACTGCGCACCCTTGCGCTGACTCACCCGGCCGCTCACCACGAACCGTAAAGGCTCCCCCTTTTTTCGGGGCACAAAAGGCCGGAAGTTGGCCAGGTCGGCGCCCAGTGAGATATCGATCACCTTCCGGCGATCGGCACCGCCCGCAAGCAGGGTCTGGCCAACGAGGCTAGAATTGGTCCGGATATAGTCCGCCCACTCCATCTCCTCATCCCTCCGCCGGTCCCGTTCGATCGCCCGCCGGTTGAGCTCCCTTTCCACTGGGGAAACCTGAAAGCCCCCCTCTTCACTAATCTTCTCCCACTTTTTCCGGAACTTGTGATGCACGCTGGTGAACACCAGGCAACTCCGCACACCCAGGCGCTTCGCCGCCTGCAGCGCCTCCAGCGCCGCATGCTCCAGCCCCAGGTAAGCGGAAAACTCCCCGCTTTCCATCAGCCGGGCCGCCTCTTTCGCCAGGCTCTTCTCCTGCCACTCCCAGGCCCGGTCGGCCCAGAGCGGTCGTTTTAGAATCTTCCCGCAAAAGGCTTGGGCCCAATCTCCCCGCCTTCTCATCTTGATGGGCGCCCCCATCGGCACCACCAGTCGCTTCCGCACCAACGCCCGCCCCAGGCTCGGCAAGGCGTAACCGGCCATTTCCAGACTTTTGGATAAGAGCGATCGCCCGGGATCATGCAGCCAGCCCGTGTGCCAGAGTTTCAGCTGCCCGATCTCATCAAAAGCCCGCGCCATCTCCTGCGCGTGGCGGTGGATGGCCACCGTGGAATACAAGACTCCCTTCATCTTGGCTGGCGCTCGAATAGCCGGAGAAGCTTTTTTCCCTCGTTTTCCCAGCAGTAGTTCTGCTCGGCCAGTTTGCGTGCCTTGCTTCGGGCCAACTGTAAGGCTCGGCCATCGGTCGCCCATTTTGTGAGGATCCGGGCCAAACCAGCCGGATCCTCCGGAGGAAAGGTCACGACAGCACCAGCCGCAACTTTTTCTACCTCTTCCTGCCCGGACGTGGCGGTCGCCGCCACGGCCAAGCCGCCTAATAAATACTGAAACATTTTGTTCGTGATGGTGAGACTCCGGCTTTCTGGTTTTCCCATCTCCAGTGCGAGGCCGATGTGATGCTGGGCCACCAAGGCCAGCACCTCCCGGTCTTTTACCTGACCTTGAAATCGCACCCTGTCTTTCCATGCCTGCGGAATTTTTCTCCCAAGCTCCTCTTGGTAGTTGCCTTGGCTGTTTCCCACCAAAGTCACATGAAAAGTAGGCTTACAATAGCTCAAAGCATCCGCGAGCAGCTCGAGACCCCGCCCAGGTCCCAGCGCCTGGGAAATCCACATTACTTTCGGACCTTTCGGCCCCGGCTCGGGTGCGGGCTGGGGCGCATCAGCCAAAGGAAACACGTTGTAGATGACGTCTGGCTTTCTTCCGTGGGCCCGGCCGATCGCCTCGGCCATCACTTGGCTGGTGCAGGTGGCGTGGCTGGCCCCTGCCAACACCTCTTTTTCGAGCCGTGCCACTACCTTGTCCGGATTCCACGGGGCTTTTTCATGCTCCCGCGAAAACCAATCCTCAAAATCCACCGCCACCTTCCGGCCCCTCTTCATCATCTCCCTTGCCACCCACAACGTGGCTGCGGAATGCGCTACGGTTAGATCTGTCTTCTTCGTCAGCGCCTCCCTGAGCAGATCTTTTCTCCATCCCCCTAGCTGAGCGGCCGTCTGGATTCCAGTCCGGGCCGCTAGCTCATTGGCAATCCGGCGGCTTAGCCGGTATCGAAAAGCCTTCCCCCGATTCTCCGGATTGAGCGGCCCTTGAGCCGCGGTGTATTTCCACTTTCTGCCCCGCACCAGCTCTCGGTCCTCCTCCACCAGATGAGGAAGCGTGTTCATTCCCAGCACCTCCACCTCATGCCCGGCGGCGGACAAAGCCTCAGCTTCCTTCACCACCCGCGGGTTGTGACAGGGGTGTGATCCGGAAAGAATGAGAATGCGGCTAACGGATTTTAGTTTTTGGGTTCGCAGATCCAGTGTTCGGAGTAATCAATCGCGATGAGCTGATGCGTGTAGCCAAGTTCATTTACTAAATTGGCCAAGGTCTCAGTGGAATGTCCAAACTTCGGCAAAAAGGCCGGATGAACCTCTAGAAGAAGCGTGGGACGGATTTTGGAAATCCATTTTTTTGCTCCTTCAAGCACCAGTTGCTCGGCACCTTCAACATCGATTTTTAGAAGGACGGGTCGGTTGTCAGGCTTCCACCGACTGAACAATTCATCCAAGGAAAATTGCGGAACTCCCCGGGAATCCTCGTTTTGTATCAGCACATAGTTTGTGGGGGTATTGCTGGATGCCTTGGGCAGGGCATTCAAGCTCAGAAGTGTGTTTTTTGAGGCCTCAGCCAGATCACAGCCGCATCCCGCTTGGGTAAGCAGTCCCCGCACCAAAGTAAGTCTTTGGCCGGAAGCAAGGCGGGTAAACTCTCTGAGGACATTCAAGCTGGCGAGGTCTGAGTCAAAGGCAACCACCTCATTGTTCTTATCGGCAAATAACGCAGACAAAGTGAACAAGCCCACCGAGCTGCCCACATCAAGAATCCTCGCTTTGGGATTTTTTTTACACCAATCCACAAACAATTTCATGGTCTCCGGCTCATACTGCTCCCAGGGCTTGTTGGCGTAATCTGCCGGCATTCTTACCCGCGCCACTCCTCCAATATCCACCTCCACCCCTCGGCCCCCTTGATTTAGAAGTCGCTCGTAGGGCTTCCGCACGGCCTCCCAAAGAAAATTCAGGTTTTTCAGTCCCGGCAAATGCCGGATCTGGCGGGCGATTTGTCGGAAGGAACGGGTCATGGATGGAAACGACGAGCCTCTCTCCCCCCGATCCCCCGAGGCAAGTGAATTTGAGCGGCCGCTCTATTCATCGGGCTTGCAGCATTGCCTCATATTTCGTTAACCCGGCCTCCGTACTGTACCTGGCACGGCAAACCTCCAAGAGCCTGCGACCTAGGGCACTGCCGTCGCCACCCAGCCATCGCTGCATTTCCTCGTTCAACCTTTCTGCATTTCCGGCCGGGTGGATCAGGCCGGTCTCCGTCTCTTTGACGATCTCCGGCAGAAACCCGCGGTCGCTCACCAGAGGGACGGACCCACAGGCCACCGCTTCCAGCGGCACCAAACCAAACGGCTCTTCCCACAGGGAAGGAACCACCGTCAAGTCGCTGGCCCGGTAAACCGGCTTCGTGTCTGGCAATCCTCCGAGAAACTTCACGTTTCTGGCCGCCTTGGCCTTCAGCTTGGCCTCATATTCCGGCTTCCCCGTTCCCGCAACCAGAAGAACCGCATCCCCATTCTGGGCCAATCCTCGGTTCCACGCCTCCAGCAAAACCTCGATCCCCTTCTCCTCCACCAACCTCCCCACATACGCCACCACCTTCAGCCTGTTTCCGCTTTCCGCTTTTCGCTTTTCCTCCGATATCCCATATCCCATATCCGATATCCTGAGAACTTTTCTCGCCTCTTCTTTAGTTGGAAGTTTCAAATAATCCTCCCAATCAATCCAGTTCGGCACCGTCCGGATGGTTCTCCCCGGCCATCCCACTTTCAACCAGCTCTCCCGGGTGTTGTCCGAGGGGGTGATGGCGGCTGAAATCCTCTTAGCTGCCCAGCGGCCGCTTTGGCTTCCCCCCACCTCTCCGCGCAGGCCCAGGTGAAAACAGGTGCGGATTCCAAACAGTCGCTCCAACATTCCGGCCAGCGTGAGATGTCCGCTGTAGCTGGTGAGAACCACCCCTCCTCCCTCTTTTTGAATCAGGCGCTGGAGTCGAAAAGCCGTCCGCAACGCCTGCCAAGGCCGCCGCAGCGCCAGAATGGGCAACTCCATGGCATGCGTCCTGTCGCAGAACTTTCGGTACCGCTGGAACCAGACTCCCTGCTTCTCATATACGAGATGCACTTCCCATCCCCGCGCTGCCAGCCCCTTGGAAACCTCGAAAGCCATTCTTTCCGATCCCCCCAGCAGATCCAAATACGGCTCCAGAACAAAAACTCTTTTACTCAACTTTGCATCTCATCCTCGACCCGTCTTCTATATCCTATATTCAATATCCTATCTTCTTAATCGTCTTCACGCATGAGCCTTCTGCCCTGGACAATTGATCGGACGGCTTGGCCAAGGCCAACCGTCATCTCTCGTAAGGCCAAAAGGAGCAGATCTGGTCTTTGAAAGTACGGTCGGCGAAAGACATTGGTCCTCATTCGGGAAAGAATCTCCCCCAAGCCAAGCAGGCCGTAGTTCATCCAGAAAAAATAAAACCACGTGTACCACTTCTCCCGGCTGGCAATCACCTTGTCCCCGGGCTTGATCGGACGGTTTCCGCCTGTCGGCTCCTTGCGGTGAAACAGCCGTGCCTTGGGATCGTGCACACATCGATAGCCGGCCTTCTGCATCCGTACCGCCAGATCGGTGTCATCCAGCAGGGTGTACCGGTAGTTTTCATCAAATCCCCCCAGCTTCAGGAACACTTCCCGCCGGATGGACCCGTTGCAGCTTGGCCAAAGAAACGAATCAATCCGTTCCCGGTGCGAGGAAGGATATATTTCCAACGCCGTCAGTGGCTTCCACCAGAAGGACTTTCTGGCCTCTCCGGTTTCCCGGTCTCCCGGCTCTAGGTAAAATCCCGCTACTGCATCGATGGCTGGATCCTGATAGTTCTCGAGATGAGCCCGGATCAAATCGGGTTCAGGGTCCACATCATCGTCCAAAAAAAGAAGGATTTCAGCTTGGGTATCCCCGGCTGCTTGGTTTCTGGCCTTTTGGGCCCCGGGGGATAGTCCTTGATGCAGATAAACCTTCATATCGAGCTGTTCACATGCCCTACCCACAAGAGGATCTAGGGGATCGGACTGCTCCATCACCCACAATTCATCCGGCGCCGGCTGCAGCTGCTTCAAGCGGATGAGTGTGTCCACCAAAGCCCTGGCTCGCTGGTAGCTCGGGAGAATTAGGGCCAGTCGATTTTTTATATTTAGGCCAGCTTCTTGCAAGCGCTGCGGCTTTTCCACCAAAGCATTTTTCGGCCAAAGTTAAGAATTCTAATCTCCATCGGTGTGAGATTGGTGACGGAGATCATTTCACCCGGGTTGCGAAAAAGGGTCTTAAGAGTTTTTTTTCTTTCAGAAATAAACATTCCGCTCCATTCAATAGGCTCAATTCCAAGTTGGGACAAAACTACGCTGACGGCCACATCTTCGGCCGGCCCACGGCTAAGAAATTCATCCCGAACCTTAGGTGCCCGCAGCTCAACAATCAGTTTTTGCAAGGTCTTCTGCGAAAATCCGTAAAAGGATCCCGTAATCCACTTGATGATTGTGGGATCCGGCGATCTCCACCGGCTGTAGTTGCCGAAAAACTCGGGTCGGTCTGCCGCCAGATTTCTTTTCAGGTTTTCCGGGAACACATAGGTGTCGTCGTCCACTTTGACAAAATAGTCGAACTTCTCCCCAAAATCCTGCCAAACCTGCTCCCACATCAGGCAGGTTTTTTGGCAGAGGTTTTCATACCCCCGACTCGCCACAACCATTTCTTTCTGGCCGAGAAAAATCGACTCATCCGTGACCAAGATCAGGTTCTCACATCTTTGGGCCCATGTGGATAGGCACGCGCTCGCCTTGTGTTTATTTTTGAGGCAACCATAAAGAAGGTAGAGGACTTTCAGGGCTTTTGGGCAAGAATCGCGATCCCGCAGTAAAAGGGATGGGCTTCAAATTGGTCGCGGGAAACCACCCGGCAATCCCGAAACAAAAGGTCGGAAAGGTAGTTGAGACTGGGCCCCGCCAAACGGCCCAGCATTCGTCGGATTTTTCTGTAAAACCTGTGGAGGATATTTTTTCGGTAAAGATTTCCCCGCAACAGTCTTCCTAAAATATGAAAAAGAAAGAACCTTTCGCTGGTGGTGAGCTTGAAGGATTCATGGATCACGAACCCCGCGGCTTTTAAGTCCCTCTCCAGTCCATCGACGGTCCATCTTTGGTAATCATGGGGAACTCCGTGTTCTTCCCACATTCCATGAGTGGTCACAAAGAAGAGCCCGCCCGGTTTCAACAGCCGAAAGGCCTCCGAAAAATAGGTTTCGGGATCTGGCAGGTGCTCCGCCACCTGCGTGGAAAGCACCAGATCAAAGGCGCCGTTTTTCTCGTTGATTTTAGAATCCTCCCCGATGAGGTAATCAACCCCGGTACACTCGAAAATATCCGCACGCTTGTAGGTGGAGTTGGGAAAAAGGGACGCGTAAGGCGAATTGCAGGCACCGTAGTCCAATATATTGAAAGGTTCGGGCGTCCTGATTTTCTCCAGAGTTAAGCGGATATCGGAAAGGGGCGCGTAGAATTCATCGCTGAGCTTTGGGTTCAGCCTCTCCTGAATGTTCAGGAGTTGTGCTTGGTTGTAAGTGGTTTCTGTTTTCATTCTTTAAGTTTTAAAGGCCTCAATCAGATTTTTTCTTAGGTTGCGATTTCCATTTATCTCAAATCCAGCTCTCATCTTTCGATGGAAAAGGAAAGACTCAGCTCCACCGCTCCTCGATGTTCCGGGGCATAGGGCACCATGCCCTCTTCCGGGTTCTTGGGTTCCATCAGGAAGGTGCCCAAACGTAGACCGTAATGGGTGCTGCTCTGGGAGCGGTAATGCAGGCTGACCTCGTACTCCCCCTCGATCAACCGGAGATCCTTCATTTCCACCAGGATTTTACCGGGCTTTCCCGGTGAAATTCGCAGCGGCCCCTCCTTTTGTCGCAGATCCACGATCGCGCACCGCATCCCCAGATTGTTATAAATCAGCAGGGCCATCTCCGTGACCACTTCCGGTTGGCTGGATTCGATTTCCAGCCGGATGGAACCAGCACCCCCGAAGCGAAGACTCCCCGGGGAAACCTCAAAGCCTTTGACCCGCGCAAAAGGATGAATCGCCAGGGCCGACTCCGATCGGCCGTTGCCTTCGTAGGACTGTTTCAACAGCTTGGCGTAGGCCGCCAGGACGGTCTCCGTTTCCCCCAGGGTGACGAGGTTGCCTTTTTGCAACAGGATCGACCGGCTACAGAGCATTCTCACGGCCATCAGGTTGTGGCTGACGAACAAAACCGTTCTACCGCCGGTCGCCACATCCTTCATTTTGCCCAGGCACTTTTTTTGGAACTCCGCATCTCCCACCGCCAGCACCTCGTCCACCACCAGGATCTCCGGCTCCAGGTGGGCCGCCACCGCAAAGGCCAGCCGGACGTACATCCCGCTTGAATACCGCTTCACCGGCGTGTCCAAAAACCGCTCCACCTCCGCAAAGACCACAATCTCGTCAAACTTCTTCCGGATCTCCGCCTGGCTCATCCCCAATATCGCCCCGTTTAAAAAGATGTTCTCCCTCCCCGTCAGCTCCGGGTGAAACCCCATCCCCA
>Ga0194133_10004395_pt1 | contig 18933 bp, 24 predicted proteins | sample TA2KigOf40mmetaG_FD_155448 | JGI IMG/M metagenome (GOLD analysis project Ga0194133, IMG submission 155448) | Freshwater microbial communities from Lake Tanganyika, Tanzania - TA2015055 Kigoma Offshore 40m | ecosystem: Environmental > Aquatic > Freshwater > Lake | place: Tanzania: Lake... | reverse complement strand
GAGGCGATTTATCAAAATGCCAGCAACTGGTGAGAAAAGCACCATGCCAAGCGCGCTCGGCAATATCGCAAGACCTGCTGAAAGCGTCGTGTAACCAAGGACATCTTGTAAAAACTGCTGGCCGATGAAGAACGACCCCATAAGCGAGCCGAACACGATTAGGCCTGCGATGGCAGCGACCCAAAAGAGGGGGCGCCTTGCGATCGAAAGGTCGAACATTGGGTTGGCGATTTTTCGTTGGCGGCTAATGAATATCGCGACTGCTACTACGGCGATGATTGCCAGCGCCAGTGCGGTGATGCTAAGGCCAGGCATTGGGGCGAATGTGATTGCTGCTACCAATGTCGCGATCATCACGACTGAAAGCACGCCGCTTAAGTTGTCAGGTTTGTCTGCGGTGTCGCGCGCTTGGTCGCGCAAGAAGGCGCACATAACCAAGACCAGCACGCTCAGTGGAATAGTTATCGCAAACCCTGAGCCCCACCAGGCGAATGTCAATAGCCACCCCGTAATTGCCGCGCCAACTCCTGAGGCGGCCGCACCAATTCCTGACCACAGCGCGATTGCTTGCGTTCGTTGCTTGCCTGAATAGATCGAAGTGATCATGGCGAGGGTGACTGGGTAGACCATGCCGGTTGCCACCCCGCCTAGTACTCGCGCGGTGATGAGAATTTCGATGTTTGGCGCCCAAGAAGCTGCAGCAGCAAACAGAATTGAGAGCACTAGGCCTAACAGCAGCAGTTTCTTGCGACCATATGCATTGCCGATTGCACCTAGATACAAGACGGACGCGGCAAGCCCGAGTGTGAACCCGACTGCAACCAAGTTGATTTCAACTTGTGACGCGCCAAAGTGTGCGCCGATTGTTGGCAGCGCCACGTTTGCAACGGCTAAGTTGATGTTGGCGACGATTGCCGCCGCAATTAGCGCGATAAGTGGGAACACCCCAGGGGCCTTTACCGTCTGACTCACCGCCTTAGTCTGGCTGGTGTGTGGGCGAGGGTGATCGTTGGCGCTGCAACCGCGTGCATCGCACTAGCCGCAGCGACCACCAGCGCCGGCGCACAAGCGACGAGCGCCAGCGCACAAGTAGCCCCAACACCGCAATACCTACCAATCACGGCAACCGCCACAATCGCCGGACAAAAAATCGCACTCGAGGTCGCAGCCACACCCGAACAACGCCGCACCGGCATGATTGGCCGCCCGCAACTGCCCCTAAAGCGCGGCATGTTGTTCGTCTTCGACCCACCCGAACCCGCCACCTTCTGGACAAAAGACATCAACCACCCACTCGACATGGTCTTCGTCTACAAAGACCGCGTTCGCAAAATCACCCCCAGCGCCCCACCCTGTGAAACCGAGATTTGCCCCATCTACGGCCGAGGTGCTGACCCCGTCCAATATGTTCTAGAACTACGAAGCGGTGCCGCAAAGCAGCTCGGCATAAAAAAGGGGAGTAAGGTGAAAATTGAGTTCAAAGATCCCGCTTGATCAAATCGGTGCGACCATGCATCAACTCGTGCCGTTAGTTAGCACCCTTAATCTCGAATATCGCGAAGTGAGCCCCGAACGAACGGTCGTACACCTGCCAGATGCCGAGCAGAATCGCAATCACGTTGGCGGCCCGCATGCGGCAGTCATGTTCGCAGCCGCTGAATCAGCAACTGGCGCGGCAGCGCTCGCAACATTTAGTGACCTACTTGGTAAAGCCACCTTGCTGCCAGTGACGGCAACTATTGAGTTTCTTTCTATCGCACTGGGGCCACTGACGGCCACCGCAAAACTAAACGGCAACGAAGGCGAAATTCGTGCAGAGCTCGCAGCGGGCAAACGCCCAGAGTTCGAAGTTGTCTCAGAAGTCACCAATGCAGAGGGCAAAGTGACTGGACGAGTCCGCACAGTCTGGACTCTCAAGCCCAACCGAAAGGCTTAAGCCGCCTGCTCTAACTCGCTTAAGGTCGCGCCCAACATCGCGCTGACTTCGTCGGCAACAGCGCGCATCTCGGCGTTGTTAGTCACCTCGACCATCGTTTGCGGGTTGATCATCTCGACCAAAGTGTCGTCGTCAACTTCGCGCACGACGACATTGCACGGCAGCAAAACCGAGATCGACGGCTCAGCCTGCATGGCGCGGTAGGCGTGACGGGCGTTGCACGCCCCGAGAATCAGCTGCGGCGGCACATCAACGTCAATCTTCTTCTTTAACGTGCCGGCAATATCTATCTCGCTAACAACCCCAAACCCTTGAGTCGCAAGGGCAGCGCGCACACGCTCAACCGTTTCAGCAAAAGGCGCATTGACCTTGGTCGACAACGCGTATTCCATCGCCAAAACCCCTACCGACTTACTCTTCGATCTTGTTGTTGGTTCGGTAGTACTCCCACTCTTCGATACGAGTGCCGTCAGGCAGATTGCAGTAGCCGACTTCGCCCTCAGCTTCTTGAGCGATCTCCAAAGTGCCGCCCTGGTCAACGCAATAAACCGAAGCGGGGTTAGCCAACTGGTTCTTACCGTTTCTTGGCGGTGCATCAGTTTCGGCACTTCCCCCACATGCGCTAAGTGCAATCGCGCCAGTAACCAAACTCAAACCAACTTTCAAACTCTCAGTTTTCTTCACTAACCCCCCTTGGTTATCGCGCCAACAATAGGGCCTTTTCAGGCTCCCACGAGATCCAGACTGAGCTCCCAACCTGATTTTTTGGTGAACCCGTGTGTGATGAGAACACCAATCGCGCCATTCCACTGACACGAATCGTGATCGACGACGAGCCGCCGTAGAAGTGAGTCTCGACCACCTCACCCTCTAATAACCCCGAGCCCCCACGCGACGACGCGATCAGTACATCCTCGGGACGCACAACTAAAACTGCCTCGCCACTGACCCCTCTCGAATTGCGTGCAGGTAATTGCACGCCGGCGAAGTCGAGCCCGTTCGCGTTGGTAACCCCTTCAAACATCGAACTGTTACCTATGAAATCGGCCACGAACCGGTTGGCAGGTTCGGTGTAAAGGGTTAAGGGGTCTGCAATCTGTTGAACTCTGCCTTCGTTCATGACGGCAACTCGGTCGGCCGTGCTCATGGCCTCTTCTTGATCGTGGGTCACCACGACGAACGTGATACCGACTTCGTGTTGTAATCGTTTGAGCTCGGCCTGCATTTCAGCCCGCACCTTTCGGTCAAGTGCTGAGAGCGGCTCGTCCAAAAGCAGCATTCTTGGTCGCTTAACGATTGCCCGCGCCAAAGCGACACGTTGCTTTTGGCCACCCGAAAGTTGCGACGGACGAGCGTTCGCTTTGTCCGTCAACCCAACGGTCTTTAAGACCTCGTCAACTCTTCTTCGTACCTCGTCTTTACCAAGGCCTTCACGCTCTAACCCGTAGGCGACATTTTTGAAAACATTCATGTGCGGGAAGAGCGCATACGACTGAAACATCAGGTTCACCGGGCGCTTATTCGGCGCCAACGTCAACAGGTTCTGTGATTGGCCCCCAGTTTCGATGAGGATCTCACCTTGATCGACGTCTTCAAAGCCGGCGATTGCGCGCAACAACGTGGTCTTGCCGCAGCCTGAGGGCCCCAACAGAGCGAAAAACTCATTTTCGTAGATGTCCAACGACACACTCTCGACGGCTTTGACGTCGCCAAAACTCTTGCTCACGTTGCCAAGGTGAAGTAACACGTCTCGGTTCACCGTCATTGCCTTAAACCCAACTCACTCATATCGAATCTGTCAATTTGGTAATTCGTTGCGCGGCAATCACGAATGTGAAGCTAACCAATAGCAACAAAGTGCCTAGGGCATTGACCTCCGGGGTTACCCCGAATCGCACCATCGAATAAATGACGAGGGGCAGAGTTGGGGTGCGAGGGCCATCGGTAAAGAACGCAATCACGAATTCATCGATACTTAGTGTGAACACCAGCAGCGCGCCGGCGATGATTGCCGGTGCGAGGCTCGGCACTGTCACTCGAAAGAACGTTGAAACCGCTGAGGCCCCAAGGTCTCGGCTTGCCTCTTCGAGACTTGAGTCGATTTGTCCGATTCTTGCCGTAACGACAGCGGCCACGAAAGCCATTCCGAATACAACGTGTGAGAGCAATACCGAGAAAAGACTCAACGAGAAACTCAGTGCGGTAAAGAACATCAAAAGCCCAATAGCTAGAACCAAATCAGGGACGATGGCGGGCGCCAAGCTGTAGGCATCCAGAATTACCGAGCGAAAATAGCGAGCCAAGCCGATTGCCAGCAAAGTGCCCAGGGCCGTGGCAACGATGGTTGCACCAATCGCCACGATCATGGTGTTTATGAATCCTTGGCGAATCTCTTCGTTGTTGGCCAGTTCGACGTACCAACGCGTGCTAAACCCCGTCCAAACGAACGGGATCTTGCTGGCATTAAAAGACATGATGCTCAACACCAGAATCGGCATGTACAGAAATATGAAGGTAAGCGCTAACGGCAGTCGTAGCCACCCGAGTTCACGCACGAGCCACCCCATTGATTCGCCGGCTTATGTAGGCCTGCAATGCAAACAACCCGACTAGCAATAAAATTACAAAGAGCGCAAGCACAGAACCAAATGGCCAGTCTCTTGCCACCAAAAACTGATCGCGAATCAAATTACCGACAGTTGCGATTTTGTCCCCGCCTAAGAGTTCAGGCACGATGAAATTGCCAAGGCTTGGCACGAAGACGAAGATCGCGCCAATCATCGCGCCGGGCAACGTAAGCGGCAGCGTTATCGAAAAGAAGACCCTGACTCGCGAAGCACCCAAATTGCTTGCGGCTTCAGCGACCTCGGGGTCAAGGCGCTCTACCGCTGCGTAAATCGGCAGAATCATTAACGGCAAGTACGCGTAGAGCAGCCCAACAACTACCGCCGACGGGGTGTACAAGAAACCAATCGGCGCACCGATTACGCCGAGGTTCAAAAGTGTTTGGTTTACTGGGCCCTCAGAATTCAGTAACAAAATCCACGCGTAAGTGCGAATTAGAAAGTTGGTCCAGAAAGGCAGCACGACCATAACGAGCGCAACTGTCTTCCACTTCTTGGGCAATTTCGCGATTGCATAGGCCGTCGGGTAGCCGATTAGTAGTGCGAGCAGAGTCGTGATGCCAGCAATGACGATTGAAATGGTGAATACTCGCACGTAGACGGGTTCAAAAGCTCGTGCGAAGTTTTCTAGCGTGAACTGATAGACGATCCCGCCAAAACGCCCACGTTGAAAAAACGACGAAACAAGTACGAGCAAGACAGGCACGGCCATGAAAGCCGTTACATAGAGCAGCCCTGGCCCGGCAAAGACGCTACGTAGTAACAGGGCGCGACGCTTTGCAGCGTCGCGCCCCGCCAATTCGGCTGTGGCAGCCAACTTGCTAGCTAGAGGTGACCTCGGTTGCGATCCTGGTGTAGAGAGGTCCTGCTTCACCAAGGTCGACTAACGATTCGCCCTTTAGCAACTCGGCTGGCTGAGTTCCCAAATTCGGGAAGGTCGCCACGAGTTCTTTCACCTTGTCCATAGAAGCCTTGTTCGGCACCTTGTACAAGATGTTCTCGGCCACCCACGCGTGGTTGTTGGTGTCCAAGATGTAATTAATGAAGGCGTGTGCCGCCTCTTTGTTCTTAGACGTCTTCAAGATCACCATGGTGTCTGCCCAGAGGTCACTGCCTTCTTTTGGCACGGTGAACTTGATGTTTGGGTCTTCGGCAGTGCCGTAGTTGCACCAGCCGTCCCAAGCGACAACCGCGTTCGCTTCACCAGAAACCAAGCGTGAATAGAACGTTGTGTCGTCATAAGCCAACAAGTTCGGCTTGGCAGCGATCAACTTTTGCTTGACCTGCTCCATCTCGCCCTCGTCGGTCGTGTTGGCTGAGAAGCCAAGAGCCTTTTGTGCTGGCAGCATCAACCAGCGCTCAGTTGCAAGCGCGGTGACTTTGCCCTTGTTTTCTGCCGAGGGCTCCAAGATGTCGTTCCAGCTGGTCGGTTCAGCTATCAAATCGCTTCGGTAGCAGATACCAGTGGTGCCCCATGCGTAAGGAACAGAGAACTTGTTGCCCTTGTCATAGGCAAGTGACTGTGCCTCGGGGTAGAGGTTCGCCAAGTTAGGAACAAAGTCAGGGTTAATCGGTTCGACCAGCCCCGCCTCGTTTAAGGCTTGAGCGAATTGCCCTGACACGAACGCAACGTCAATGCCCGAGTCACCGCCAGCCGTCAACTTGGCCATGATTTCTTCGTTGGTGGCGTGATTAGTGATGGTTAGTGGCGTGCCTACGGCACCTTGAAACTGCTCGGCCAAATCTTCTGGGTAATAACCAGCCCAGACTGAAGTCGTCAAAGTCTGCTGTGAAAGATCAGCTTCCGGGTCTAGTGCTGCACCCCCAGATCCACCTCCACAACCTGCTACTGCCAACGCTGCCGTCATGATCACGGCCCAAGAAGCTTTCTTGGTGAGCGCTCTTTGTCGCATGTTTGCTCCTGTCTTTCTTGATCGAGGTGGACGGGTTGCCAGCGCAACTCGCACCAGTTGCTGCAAGTTGCAACCAAGCCTAGAAGGCCTGCGAGTGGCGGCGCCTTCGGCAGGGGCGCCTAGCCAACTTCGGCAGCGTTCTAGGGTTGAGCCATATCAACCGTTACGCCAGTTGGTTCGAAGGGCCCCGTCCAACTAAGGAGTGTTTGATGGCTGAGCGTCGAATGACGATTTTGTTCATGCCTGAATCGGCCTATGGGCCCACCAATCAATGCATCGGCTTAGGCAAGATTTTGAAAGATAAAGGGCATCGAGTCGTGTTTGCTGCTGAATCTTCTTGGAAAGGCAAACTCGAAGCGCTGGGCTTCGAAGAAGACTTAGTAGATCTCGCGCCACCGCCTGACCCCGAAGTCGCAGCGACCCAAGACGCAGGCGCATTCTGGAAGGACTTCATCCGCGATACGGCACCTGAATTTCGCAAGCCGACAATCGAACAGATTTCTACGTTCATTGCACCAACATTTCAAGCACTTATAGATGGTGCTGTCTACTGCGAGCCGCAACTAAAAGAGATAATCGAGCGGGTCAAACCAGACGTAATCGTCGAAGATAACGTGTTGACTTTTCCTGCGTTGGTTACGGGGGGTAAGCCGTTTATTCGCGTGGTTTCATGCAACCCCCTTGAGATGAAAGGGGACGGGGTCGCACCGACGTTTTCTGGCTACCCCCAAGATGACAAATCGCAATGGCAGGCGTATCGAGCTGAGTACGAGAAAGTCCTTAAACCCATCTGGGAAAAATTCAATCAATTTTGTATCGACAATGGCACCGACCCGTTGCCGTATCTCGAGTTCATTCATGATTCAGCCGAGGCAAACATCTATCTCTACCCTGAAGAAGCCGATTACACGAAAGAACGACCTTTGGGCGACAAGTGGTACCGAATGGATTCCTCAGTTCGTTCCACCGACGAGCCATATTCGCTACCAGACGAAGTGAAGAACCGACCGGCTGATAGTTCGCTTATCTATCTTTCGCTGGGTTCGCTAGGCAGTGCCGACGTTGATCTGATGAAACGCCTCATTTCGGTGCTGGGCAAGACCAAACACAAGTTCATAGTTTCAAAAGGCCCTCAGCATGATCAATACGAGCTGGCCGAGAACATGGTGGGTGCTGAGTTCTTGCCGCAGACCAAAATCATTGGTGACGTAGATCTGGTTATCACCCACGGGGGCAACAACACCACCACCGAGTCACTGCATTTTGGTAAACCCATGATCTTGCTACCGCTGTTTTGGGATCAATACGACAACGCCCAACGTATTCATGAACTTGGGTTCGGCCGAAGACTTGCTACTTATGCGTTCACTGACGAAGAGATGAATGAAGCAATGGATTCACTCTTAAATGACGCAGCCCTAAAAGAGAGGCTGCAGCAGGTGTCGCGGGCCATTCAATCGCGTCAGGGAACAAAAGTCGGTGCTGAAATCATCGAGCAGGTGGCGCTAGCAAACGCTGGCAAGTGATCTTTCAGTGAGTAGCCAATCGCTGTCCTAGCTCAACTTCAAGGCCTCACCCTTTTTGATCTTTTGCCCCCGCGTAGGCGAAATGAGGCCGCGGCTTGGGGTGATGCTTTCGAGTTGGTTGATCATTTGGTGCTTCCTGCCGCCGCAAACTTTGAATCAGTCGTGGCAATCAGCAAAACCGAAAAGGGCCTTTTGGTTTCGCCGCTACAGATCAATCAATCGGACGGGGGCACCCGCGTAGTTAGTGACGACGCAGTCAGCACTTCACTGTTGAAAATGGAATTTGGCTGGCACGCGAATTTCAATTGGCAGTCTTTTGCCAAGACCGGCCTACCTTTAGCTGCGCCAACAAATGCGTTAGAGCGCTCAGTCGACGTAGATCAACTCAACAGGTCGATTGTTGTTGATGAGCGCTACTTGGTGAAGTGGCAGTTATTAGCAAGGCCTTCGGCAGCGGTCGAGAAGTTACTTGCTTTGCAAACCTCACCCGCACTGACACCGCGACTAGATGCGGCCCTTACCTGGCAAGGCTCACCATCAAGTCAGCCGTGCTTGATTGCGACCGTTTCGCGCTACATACCTGGCGCAACGGATGGCTGGGTGTGGGCGGTTGATCTCTTGCGCTCTTTTGGTCGAGGCGAGTCGGTAGATGCCATATCGCCTTTCGAGCGAATCGGTGCAATGACGGCAAAGATGCATGCAGCTTTTTCTAGTTTGAGTAAGTCGCTCGCGAGCCAGCAGATTATCCAAAGCTGGCAAAGTCAAGCTCTCTTAGAACTTAATGAAGCTAAGACCAAGCTGGCCGACGATCCTTCGCGGGCCCTTTGGCGCCACATCGCGAAAATTGAAAATGCAATTAAGTCTTTTGTGCCAAGTGCTGAGGCCACGATCACACCGATACACGGCGACTATCACGTCGGTCAGATTCTTCGCGACCCAGACGGGCAGTTATTAATCATCGACTTCGACGAAAACCCGTTAACCGAGCTAAGCAACACTCAATCGCTTCAGCCGCCCACTCGAGACGTCGCCAGCATGTATTCAGCAATTGATCACGTGGCTCGGGTGACATTGCACAGAAACCAAGATGTCAACGACAAGATGATTTCAACTTGGGTACCGCGTGCCCAACGGGCTTTCCTACAGGCTTACCAAGATGAACTCACCTCACTAAAAGCACAAGAACTATTTGACCCGAATTTGATGAGCTTGTTCACCGTCCAACAAGAGATTCGTGAATATCTTTACGCGGTGCAGTACTTGCCGCATTGGGTCTACGTACCTGACGCTGCTCTTGATGCCATGTTTGATGGTAGTTCATGAAGACTGAGTTACTCGCTGATGACTTGGCTTTGTTGCCTGAAACTCTGAGCAATATCGCCCGACAGTTCGAGACAGCTAACCCATGGCAGGCAAGCTCGGTTTCTGCAGCCAGCCGCCTTGTTCTACTAGGTATGGGCTCGTCCAATTTTGCGAATCAAACTATGGCGCTGCGACTACAAGCGATCGGCCAAGAAGTGTTTTCAGTCATCGCCAGCGCCGAAGCACTGCCCAAGATTCAACCAGGGGATGTGGTCATTGCGGTCTCAGCATCGGGCAAATCACCCGAAGTTCTAGCTGCGGCTGACTTCTATAAACAAACTGGCGCTGCGCCACTTATTGCCCTGACGAACACCCCGGGTTCGCCATTGAGCAACATCGCCGACTACGAAGTCTTACTCGGCGCAGAAGTCGAACAAAGTGGGGTAGCAACCCGCAGTTATCACCACACGCTCGCCTTCTTATTGGCATTGACTGAGCGCAACGCCGGCAACGCGGCCAAAACCGCACGGGCCGCGCACGCAGCAGCTGAAGCAGCACAATCGATTTTGTCTAGTTCACCTAAGTGGGGGCCAGCGCTCGCCACGCAAGTTCTAGGTACGGGGCAAGCATTCGTAGTAGGCGCAGCCGAGCGCTTTTGTAACGCACAACAAGGCGCATTGATGATTCGCGAAATACCAAGGCTGGCCGCTAGTGCTTGCGAAACTGGGGATTGGTCTCACATTGATGTCTATCTGACCAAGACCCTCGATTACCGAATGCTGCTATTCGCAGGCTCTAAGTGGCAGCCTGAATTGCTTAAGTGGTGTGACGAGCGCGACTCGAAAGTGTCCGTGGTAGGCGCTGATTTGCCGGCGGCTGAAACTTCCGTGCGTTACACACACGATGACGACGAGACGGTTCGGCTATTAATTGAATCGTTAGTGCCGACCGCACTCGTGGCTTAGCGCCTCAACAAAAATCCGTTAGCGGCGGGGGCGAGATTGTTCGAGTAGCACGGCTTTTTGCTGGCGTGACCAGGCAATTGCCACCATCAACATCGCCGACATCAGCCCCAAGATCGCCCAAAAGAACAAAAACACGTCAATCGCCGCACCTAGAGGGGGCGCCCCTGGCAGAGTGCTGCGCAAAACTAAGAACGAGAAAAGTGCGGTGGTCACCCACGCGAGCATCGTTAGGTTCGGCACTCGCCTAAATGTAAAGATCATTCCAGCCAAATAAACCGCGACACCGGTGACGCCGGCTACCAACGCACCAATTAGGCCTAAGAAAATGATTAGCGTCGTCGATCTTTGCATGTCCATGATCACCAACCCCTCGCCATTAACGCCAGCTACTCGAGCGATGGTTGGGTTCACCGGCAAGATCATCTTCGTACTCCAGTTGTAGATGCCCTGATCGGTTTTCAAAAAGACTGGGATCTGTGCGCCGCTCTTGGTTTCTTTAGCCCTGATGAACAGCTTGCCTTGATATTTGTCCAGCGGGTAATTCGCGTAATCACCATCGATTGGTGGGTAGACGGTTGTGCCGCGGGGGATCTCACCAGCGGGCAACACAATCTCAGTTGCTGACTCATTGGTGATTACGTCCACCGTTATTGCCTGTCGCAACGTGCGATCGGTGTTGATCAGGCTCGTATCAGTTGCGATTACGTTTATGTCAACAGACATCTTGCCGGTTGCTGGTTGCATTTCTTCTGGGTCGATAACGACGGTTAGCCCATTTGCTGGCTGCGACATATTGGCACCGGGGCCAGTAATGCGAATGCCCCCGTCCACGTTGTAAAAAGAATTAAGGGCGATGAACATTGTGGTGACGACTGCCGCGATGATGATGGTTGGGACGAGATCCCCACGATTAAATGGACGGGGGCTCGGGTGTGCACGGATGTAAGCGCGTTCGCGAGCTTGCACCGCCTTGCTGGCCGCAACGCGCCCGGCGGCCCGCGCCGCCTTTTGCTTAGGCGTTCGCGCCGGCAACGTATTCAGTTACTTCTTTTATCGATGGGTTCGTCAATGTTGAGCCATCTGCGAACTTCACCACCGGCACGGTTTGGTTACCTCCATTGACACCCTCGACGAACTTCGCAGCCGCCTCATCTTCTTCGATGTTCACTTCAGCGAACTCAAGCCCAGCTCGGCGCATCTGATCTTTTAGTCGAACGCAGTACCCGCACCACGTCGTCGAATAGACGGTGAGCAAGTTGTTTAAGTTATCGAAGCGTCGTAGATGCTTTGTATTGTCGCGTCGAGGGTTGCGTTAAATTCCGCATCGCTTTGCTTCGCACTTAGGCCTTCCGTCAAAGCTCTCGAGAAGCTCGCAATCACACCCGGGTTCTCAGCTAGCAACCTGTTGGCTTCATCGCGTGAGTACCCACCTGAGAGCGCCACTACGCGCAAGACCTTCGGGTGAGAAACGAATTCGCTGTAGAAGCCTGCAACGCTCGGCAAACTCAATTTGAACATCACGACCTTGTCCGCTGGCACCGAGTCAAGAGCCTTGTTAAGAGCTGCCTTAAGCATCACTTCTGACTCGGCTTTGCGTGGGCTCTTGATGTCAACCTCGGGTTCGATGATCGGCACTAGACCGGCGTCAAGAATCTCTCTACCGATGGCAAACTGCTGAGCGACGACTTCGTCCACCCCTGATTGGTTATCGGTTTTGATGACTGAACGCATCTTGGTGCCAAAGACCTCGTGCACGTTTGCTCGAGCCAGACGATCACCTAATTCAGGTATGGGCTTCATCAACTGAACACCGTTTGCTTCGTCGGCTAGGCCGTTGTCCACTTTCAAAAACGGGATTACGTTCTTCTTCTGCCACAGGTACGCAGCGGCACCCATGCCGTCGACCTGGCGCTCCATCGTCATCTCGAACAAGATCGCACCGACGACGCGAGTGCCATTAAATGCGGGGCTAGTGATGATTCGCGAACGCATCTCATGAATGCGGTCAAACATTGCGGCCTCAGTTGTGTAGTCGGCCTCAGAGAGCCCATAGAGCGAAAGAGCCTTCGGCGTGCTGCCGCCGCTTTGGTCGAGTGCGGCGATGAAGCCTTTGCCGGTCTTCATTTTTTCAAATTGCGCTGCGTAAGTTGGTGATGAGTTATTTGTCATGGCGTCATTCTATCGAGAGCTATTTCGCTAGTGATCGATATCGCAGGGCTCAAAGTTCGGTGGACGGGGCAGCGGTTTGCAATTTCGAGCAGGCGCTGAATCTGCTCTTCATCTAACTGGCCACTTACTTTGATGTGGCGTCGCATTACGTCTTTGTTGTCAATTTTTTCGTGTTCGATCATTACTTCGACGTGGTCAAGCGGCCATTCTTTTTTGATTGCATACATGCGTAGCGTCATCGAGGTGCACGCACCTAATGAGCTAGCCAGCAATTCATAGGGGCCCGGGCCGGTGTCTTGGCCGCCGAGGCGGGCGGGCTCGTCTGCGTTCCAGGTGTGTTGCCCGTCAGTGATCTTCTGACCAAATGGCTTTGCAGCATCTTCGCTGACGGTTACCGTGACGATCTAACCCCCCTCACTTTGTGCCAATGTCATTTGGCCTTATCGCGGTCGTAGCTTGACGACCATCTACCGACGATGACACCTACCGGTATCAAGATGAGGGGCAGGTAGGGCCCAATGTCGGCAAAGACGTAGCTAAAGACACCGATTGCATAGAACACAATCGTGAAGCTAAACCCACGAGTTACGTTGACATTGGTAAGTGATTCCTTCGGGTGCGCGAGTAATTCAGGGTGTTTGATTATGTAGACAGCCAGCAAAGCAAGACAAAGTTGCACTGAACCCAAAGTCGTCCAGTAAACGAGAGACGCAAGGGGTTGCCAGCCTGAGACATTGGGGCCAACCTCTGAAGGAACTATGTCTAGCGCGCTTACCCAAGGCAACAGGGCAATAAGCGCCAAAAAAAGCGCGTTGAGCCAGAAGATTTTCGCGTCATACCTCTTGAGAACTCCAAAAACTTTATTGTGCAATGTCCACATCAAGGCGACAATCGCAAATGTAAAGAAGAATGCAATCAGCATCGGGATGTTCTCGCGGATGATTTTTTCGCCGCCCTCTGTGGCCGACTGATTCAATGAGTCGATTAAGGGCAAAACCAACAGCGTTATTGCAACCGCTATTACACCGTCACTAAAGGTGGTTAGTCTCTCAAGTTGTCGTTTTGCGCGGTCATCTGAATATGGCGAGCGCGGGGCGGATTTACTCAAAATGACCTTAGGCGTTGGATCTGCATAGCTCGCTCAAGATGTAATTGTTCAGGCTTGGTGCTGACTTGTGCAGCACGCAGAAGTTGCTTCAGCGACCTGACTGCGTCTATTGGCGCACTCGAGAGTTCGAGCCTTAGTTGTTCGGTGGCAGGGCCTAGTTGAGTCAGTGGTGCTACTCGGTCGACTAAGCCGATTTCAAGCCCTTCTTTAGCGGTGACAAAGCGGCCGGTTGCGCAGATCTCGAGAGCGCGCGAGTAGCCGATGCGCTTGACCAACGGCCAAGTGCCGCCTAAGTCAGGCACGATTCCCATGCTGGTTTCACGCATTGCAAATTGCGCGTCATCGGCCGCGACGATTAAGTCGCAACCAAGGGCTAGTTGAAAACCAGCACCAATGGCGTGCCCCTGAACAGAGGAGATGGTGATAGCCGGTGAGTTGGCCCACCAGGTAAATGCTGATTGCGCATGCTGAATGAAACGATCCATGGTTTCGTCGTCGTGGCGAATCAACGAGGTGAGGGTTTCGTGTTGCACCGGCTCGCTCGCGGCCGCGTCAGCACCCGCGCCTCGCGCGCCGCCCCCGTCCGCACCCGCGGCCGCGTCAGCACCCGCGGCGCCCCACATCTTCTTGTGCAGCCCCGCCGAAAAACTCACCCCCAGCGCATTCAAGATCACCACGCGCGTTTGCGCCGTCACCTTATTGGCCACCTCGGCAAGTGCGCGCCAAGTATTCGGGTCCTGCGCATTTCGATTCTCAGGCGAGCACAACGTGACCTCAAGAAAATCGCCATGATCGCTAACTCGAACCTCGTCGTGCTGCCAAAGCATTTTTGCCTCACTCATTTAAAGGCCGCCACTTCGCTCACCACTAGACATTAACCCTCTGGCAAAGTGACCAAGTGACCTCGCTCGCCAACCGCGACAGTGACGGTGGCATGAGTGCGTATCAACCGTCGCTTCTTCGCAAAGAGCGCGAGGCTGCAGCCAAGCGTGCGTCGGTCAAAGCCACGCTGACGGCGGTAATTAGCACCATCGTCGTGCTCGGGGTTCTCGCCTTCATCATTCGCAACTCACCCGGGTGGCCGCGCGTACAAGAGTCTTTTCTTGACGGGCCCTACTTTCTCGAATCACTTCCGCGAGTGGCCCAAGGCCTCTGGTTGAACCTGCGCGTGATGATCATCGCCGCCATATGTATTGCGATTCTCGGCTCGCTAGTTGCGGTCGCTCGCACAACCACCAGCCCGGTGTTAGCCCCCGTCCGACTAATCGCAACCGTTTACACCGACATATTTCGCGGGTTACCTCTAATCATCGTGATGTTGGGGTTAGGCCTGGGTATTCCAGCGTTAAGAATTTCTTGGCTACCAAGCAGTGTGATTTTTTTCGGCGGCATGGCTCTTGTGTTGACGTACAGCGCTTACGTAGCTGAGGTTTTGCGCGCAGGTATAGAAGCGGTGAACCCGACGCAGCGAATGGCCGCGCGTGCGTTGGGCTTAAGTCAGTGGCAGACGTTGCGATTCGTGGTTGCACCACAGGCTTTGCGCAAAGTGACACCGGCCTTGCTAAACGATTTGGTTTCGCTGCAAAAAGACAGCGGGTTGATCTCGATTCTCGGGGCCATTGATGCGGTTCGAGCAGCAGGCATCATGACTGCGAAGGCTTTCAATTTCACCCCCTATGTAGTAGCGGGGTTGTTATTCATGATGTTGACGATCCCTATGACACGGGTGACTGACGCGATTGCGCGCCGAATCGACAAGCGCTCAGATATCGGTATTCCGATTTGACCAACGACGTGCTGCTTTGTAACAACGTGCGAAAGACATTCGACACAAACGTGGTGCTTGATGATGTGAGCCTTACTTTGCCCAAGCACAGTGTGAATGTCGTAATAGGGGCGTCGGGCTCGGGTAAATCCACGCTGCTTCGGTGTATCAATTTGCTAGAGCGCGTTGATGATGGCCAAATTTTTCTAGATGGTGCGGACATCACCGCGATCGGTGTGGCACCAGATGACGTGCGGCGGCGAATCGGCACGGTCTTTCAACAATTCAATCTCTTTCCGCACATGAGCGTAATTGGCAACATCACTTTGGCGCCGATCAAAGTTCATCGCGTGCCGCCTGAGCAAGCTCGCACCGAAGCGATGGCGCTGCTTGAAAGGTTTGGGCTGGCAGATAAAGCCGACGCTTACCCCGATCGCCTAAGTGGGGGGCAGCAGCAGCGCGTTGCCATCTTGCGGGCGATTGCAACCAAGCCGCTATTACTTTTGTTGGACGAGGTCACCAGCGCCCTTGACCCGTTGTTAGTTGGCGAAGTGCTCTCACTCGTTGAAGACCTTCGCAAAGACGGTGTCAGCATGGTGATTGCTACTCACGAGATGGGCTTTGCTCGCCACGTCGCCGACACGTTGATGTTTCTTTATCGGGGGCGCGTGATCGAGGCTGGTGACCCTCAGCAAATGTTGGACGACCCCAACACCCCTGAGCTACGCCACTACTTAACGCGTATGCGCGCCGCCGGCCGTCTGTAATCGTGGCTTGCTGGCCGCGATTTGGGCCGGCCGCCTGTAACCTCTGGCTCATGGCAACTTCGACGAAATCACTCGCCGCCACTATCGCTACCGCGCGCAAGGCCCGCGCGGCCGCCACCACTATCGCCACCGCAGCACTCGTCACCGCCAGCGCACTTGCGACCGCCCCCGTCCACGCAATGGGCTCGGGCAACCCCTATGAAGATTTTCAAGTTGGTGTGAGCTACACCATTTATCAACCAAGCTTCACTAACGGCCTAAAAGAGAGCCAAGTGCAAAGCTTTGATTGCGGCTCAGGCGCCAACATGGAGGACTCTCTCGTTGGCCACTACGCCCAGAACAAGAAACAGAGCCAGTGGTACCAAGGTCGTTGGTTTGCGTTATTGCAAGGTGACCCGATCTGTGCCGACGGCGCGTACGGCGCGAACATGGGCACGCGCACAATCAACGGCGTGAAGTGGACTATCTACAGCGGCTGCTTAAACGACGGTGGCGCAGTTTGTAGCCAGGCGCAGTCGCGTAACTACAAACAATATGGCGGCACGTTGTCTGCAACCATGCCGAAAGTCGGCAACGCCCCAGCTACTAACGTCATCATCGGCTTTGGCGGCATGAATTTGCAGCCCGCACTCAAAATCGCTGCAGGGCTAACCCCGGCTAACTAGCGCACCAGCCGCCCGCGGCCAAGCACTAGCTACCCGCGGCCAGCCGCGCAACTTGTCTCTAGCTAGTTAGTCCCTGTTATGTCGAACTTGTTCGACGCCGCGACGTTCTCAGGCAACATGTAAACACCGACGTTGTCGTCTGAGCCGTCACCCATCGCGTAGGTCTTCTTGCCAAGCCCGGCCGTACCTAGCACCAAGGTCGTTGTGAAAGCACGATTCGACTGAACCTTCGTGCAGTTATCAACTTGCAACCACCCAGGCCCACCCGGCCATTTCGTTGATGTGGTCTTACCTGTCTCGGTGTCTGTGAATGTCATTCGGTAACTAGAGGGCACCTTCTTTACGTAAAGGTAAGTACAAAGGGTGTCACCTGGGCCGGGGTAAGGCTTCTCGCCCGGAACCATGGATTTCGCCGCAGTCTTGCCAGTAATCGTGATTGTCTCGCCAACTTTGGCGGTGTTGGTGGACGGGGTCGCGCGGTATTTGTCGTACTCGATCGCGAACGCGGGCTGAATGGCTGCGAGGCTTGCAACGCTGCCGATGGCGATAGCGCCGATTAGTTTGCGGTTAAGTTTCTGGTTAGTTCTCATGCGCTAGAGATTAGCGGGGGTTTGACGGGGTCAGCCTAAAAACCGGGATCACCCGTCCTGCGTTTCTTTCATACATCTCGTAGCCGCGCCAAACGCCTTTCATGCGCTCATATAAATGGTCACGCTCTGAGCCGGTCGCCTCGTGGGCTACGACTGGTTGGGTTCGCCCTTCGACCTCGAGGGTGGCGTTTGGGTTAGCGCGCAAGTTGTAGACCCAAGCCGGTGGTTTGGTTTGGCCTGCGTTTGAACCGGCGATGACCCAGTCGGTGCCTTCGGGTACTGCCAGTAGCGGTTGGCGACGCGCTTTGCCCGACTTGCGTCCGGTGGTGGTTAGCCAAACGACTTGTGCACCACCGGGGAAGTGCCGCCAGAACTTTCCGCTAGTGACTTTGTCGATGAACTTGTGCGTGACCGTGGTGAACCGAGTCGCCCCACCCCAAAACACGTCATACGCCCAGTTCCCCACAACCCCCCCCGATTCGGTCTTACCTACCAGCTTGTCGCAAACACCATTCTCGCAGTTGAGGCAGAGATTCATCGACTGTTCGCAGCACGACGGCCTCATCAATTACGTAGTAGTCGTGAGCCAAGACATCTCTCATGCCTGCTATCTGAGCCCAGGGTCTTTGAGGGTTTGCGTTGCGCAAAGAGTCACTCAAGCCCTTTACGGCCTCACCTATCGCCATCAACGAAAACAGCATTGCTCTAAATGAAACACGCGAAAGCTCGTCATTCTTAGAGGCGGTTGCGGTTTGGTAAATGAGCCGCGATTCTAATGCGCTCTGAATTTCGGTAAAAATGTCGCTAACTCGTTTGGCGTCATCGCGCCGATTGATTTGAATTTAGAGGGGAATTGCCTCGGTCAGCGTAGTCTTGGCTACGTGTGGCTTAAGCATCGCGCAAGGAACAACGTCAACGCTAGTTTTGAGCAAGCGAGACAAGTCTTGCTTTAGGCCTGCCAATGGCAGAGCGCCTTGACTTGAATCGTAATCAATCAACAAGTCGATGTCACTTCGCTGAGTTTCTTGGCCGCGAGCAACGGATCCGAAGACTCGAACATTGGTTGCACCAGCGGCCTTTGTAAGCTCCAGGATCTTCTTTCGGCGCTTACGCAGCAGGCGCCCTTTGGGGCTTGCAAGTGTCGCTTGAGGTGCTTTCGGGTAGGTGATCTTCACTTCGGCACCTGCGGCTCGCACCAAGCGCTCGAAAGTGTTTATGGACGGGGAGACTGTGCCCGATTCGTAACGCGCGAGTGCCGCTTGGGACGTACCTGCCCCACGAGCAAGTTCAGATTGCGTCATGCCCGCTCTGAGTCGCAACTTCACAACGGTCGAGCCAGCATCCATATTGTCTTTTCCCGCCCGCCCCGTCTCGTGCCGCCGCTACCGTTGTTGCAAGTTATGCCGGTACCAGCATATTTGGTGCCACCTTGACCAGCGGCGGCGGTGGGTTGGGCGGCGGTGGGTTGGACCGCAGCGAATTGGGCGGCGGTGAATTACGGGGCGGTGGGGCCTCGCCACTTGACGGTGATTTGTTCGCCCGGTGCCCGCAAACCGGTTTGCGCGTAAACTTCATAGGCCCGCAAATCACCTGCGCGCGCCAC
>Ga0194133_10004393_pt1 | contig 18940 bp, 17 predicted proteins | sample TA2KigOf40mmetaG_FD_155448 | JGI IMG/M metagenome (GOLD analysis project Ga0194133, IMG submission 155448) | Freshwater microbial communities from Lake Tanganyika, Tanzania - TA2015055 Kigoma Offshore 40m | ecosystem: Environmental > Aquatic > Freshwater > Lake | place: Tanzania: Lake... | reverse complement strand
TTCCCCTTTAACATCCCCATAATGCTCTTCATCGAATTCATATCTGGCATCTTCAAGTTGGTAAGGGTGGATTGAGCGTCCTTTAATATAGGAGCCATATCATTGAGAGAAGCAATGAGGTTCTGCTGCTGTTTAGCGAGACGGCGTGTTTCCGATGAAAGTCCCTTGATTCCCTCGTCTCCGAGCATAGTTTGTAAGTTGTCATATGCCATCTCGAGAGTAGATGCGTAATCAACACGGGTATCGTCGTCTTCCACCTTAGTCTTTGACGCTTTCTTCTTGGGTTCGAGAGAACCGGGACTAAGACGCTGGTTCTTGCTGGCAAAGCCGTCTTTCTTTTTCTTATTAGAGTCAGTTCCACCGACAATGTTGTTGCCACCGCGCGCCTTGTCATTTTCGCGAGTGCCAATAGGCATTAAATGTCTAGTCTCCTGATTTATGGGATTTCCACAGGCATCAACATTGACACCAACAATGTCCATAGGCTTCTCGTCGTCATCATCATGTCTCACGCCTCCCTTTGGCGGAATCTTGGCCTGAATGGCCTGGATTTCAGGGGTCTCGATGATATCGTCTTCATCAGGGTTAGCGGGGTCTTCATCCTTGCCGGCAACATCTTCTTTGCCCTTTGGCGTCATTCCTTCACGGCTCATTTTACGCTGAATCAGCAAATATCCATTGGTGACGAGGAGAGAAGAGGCCAAAATGTAAGACATGTTCTTAGTATAACGCGATGCGACAACACCGACGACGATAAAAAGCAATAGGGCAGTAAAGTTGTTCATCGTGATGAATCCGAGAACATTGGTAACGGCTAAAAAGAGAATAACATAAAGACCGACACGGGTTTTCATGGCTTCAGTTGTTCCCTTAACAATTGGTGATTTCATCATAGTAGATTTCATAACTTGTTCCATTTACGATATAATATATACGAGGATAAAATTATGAAATTGTTTAATGCTTTCTGGCATTACGTCTAGTCTTCTTAACCCGACGACGAGCACCGCCCTTGGCACTCTTCTTAATAGAACGAAGAGTTTTCTTATGCTTTCTAGAAGGAGTATAGCGATATCCACCACATTGACCTGCTGTTTGTTCCATTTCCAGTTATATTTAATGGAGAGAAACTATTTTTGTGTCAATAAAGCACTAACTGTTTTTAAATCTTTCTCTCCACCACGGCCGACCCTTTCTAAATACTCCTTTAGACCGCCCAACTTATTCTTTTCTTCGTCGGTCAATGCACCACCACCTAAAAACAGTTTATGACCATTAATCAAACTTTGTAAATGGTTGATGAGCGTGTCTCTATCTGCTAATGCATTTGTATTCATTTCTTTTAATGTATATAAATACAAAACATTTATACATAAACATAAAATATAAATGGTGGATTCTGAAGACGTAATTAACGCAAAAGTCAATGAGATTTGCAGCGAGTTTGTAAAGACACAATATGCGAACATCGATGAAATTGTGGCTGAGTTCGATGAAAACAATGAGCATTGTTGGTTTTGGTGGAATGCTCCCAACTGCCTTTGGTTTGATAAGCAGCGACTGAGGCAATTACTGACGTATATTAAAGAACATAGTCTCTCGAATTTTATTGTACATGTTTACAAAGTGTTTGACGGCGGACGTGGTAGAACACTTGGCGAAATGTCATTGGATAGGCCTAAACTGAATAAAAACGATTTGGCGATAGTTATAATGAGACCTGTTGTTCGCTCGGGGTTTTGGATTGAACCCGAATGTTACAGTTTTTCAGGTGGTGAATATGTGAATACACGTGCAGACATTAAATTGTCTCAATAAAACCGCTTAAAACTACGGCAATATATTTATATATGCCTGCTGGAAGGCTAGGTGGCATTTATTAATTTGTGACAAATCACTCGCATTATAGGTTAATAAATTAATCACACTAATTTATTAAAAGAGTATAATAAGTGCCCAGTTGTTTGGCTAGGACTATACTCCGTTTTCATTTTTTCTCTCTTCATAAAATACTTATAACAAAAATGTCCGAACCAATTCTCACCAACTCAACAGCGAGTCGATTTGTTCTCTTCCCAATCCAGTACGAATCCATCTTGAAAATGTATAAATTGGCAGAAAATAGTTTTTGGAAGGCAAGACAAACTTCTTCGAGAGAAGAGTCAGGGGGGGGAGTATAATTTGGTAAATGATGTAAAGGATGACGCGGCGTTTAACTTGGATGGGGCTGAGTTTTAGATGGTTTTATGTATGCTGGTTGGATTTTCGGTAATTATTTGCTAAGACAATAAATTAGAACAATGTGATGTATGTGTAATTGAGTAAATCTATTAAAAATGTTACACCGTAAACCGAATGTTCTTGTAGAAAGTTCACTCCGAATTGCCTGGAACAATACGTTTTCTTTAATTTTAAATTGTTTCAATAAATTCAGAATTAATTGTCTATTCTAACAATGGGTATACCGTCAACTTCAACAAACCGATTGTTGTTATTTTTTATATTTATAATGTTGTCGTTCGGACAACATTTAAACAGATCGGTTGCTTTTAAAACATCATATATTGGTTTGTACTCATTTACCAAGTTGTTGTTGTTTTTTGAATTGTCATTTAATGTAAATATGAATGTTCTTTCATTTAATTTTTTAAAATACTTGCTCTCATCCTGTCCTGGAATGATGAATATCAATAAAAAATTTAATGATGGATTCTTGACATTCATTGATTTTATAAAAGAATCAGCCAAATGTAATTCATCATTGTAATCATTGGTTGAAATCGTCCTTATAAAGCATATAGTTTCATATTTATTTTGTAATAAATTATTAAATCTTTCTATTCTTCTTTTAAAATCATTTATAACAACAGCATTTTTTAAGTCGTGATGATAAAATCCAAAATATTTACCTCTGTAACTTTTATTGCTATAAGAATAATTTGGAATTTCATCAACTTCTATTTTTTTAGGAAAAAAATTCAAAAAATTGTTTTCAATACAATCGATTATGCCACTGAAAGTGCTTCTAATGTGGTCAAATGGCAACGCTTCTTTATACATTGAATTTGCCCTTAGTGATATTGTTGTTCCACACCATCCCCCGATAGAAACAAATTTCATTATATTTTATAATAGAAATTATTATCGCGCCAGTTAGGGAGTGAAGTTATAGTGTAACAATTTTTAATAAATTTGATCAATTACAATAATAAATCTCTGTTATAATTGATTGTGTTTGAACAATAATTACAAAGCACCCCCATGCCGACAGGCATATTAAAAGTATTTTCAAACAAATAGGCAGGCATATTTACTTTATAATTTTTACACAGTATCTTCCTTTAAAATCAGGATTATCGGGTTTAAAAATGCTTATGCTTGATACATTAAACTTATTATTTTTCCACCATGTTTCAGGAATAATTGTTAAATATGTACCTAAATTCGATGGAGAATTTGATATTAAATTTAATGATATAATACCCCCATTTTTTAAAACACGCAACAGTTCATTAATACATTTTTCGACATCTTCTATTGTTTTTAAGTAAGATATTGTACTTATTGATACAATATAGTCAAATGTTTCATTTTCATACTGCTCTAAATTTTTAGCATCAGTTACTGATAAAATTGATGAAGGAACATTTGCTTTACATTTATTTACAACAGTCTCATTTATGTCTATTCCATGTTTTTCTATATTTTTAGTTCTTACATTGATTTCGTTTAAAAACGCTCCAACTCCACAACCTATTTCCAATAGGTTTCCGGTTGAATTTTCATTGAAGTTTAAGTCATATAAAAATATATGGCTCATTAGTTCATTCCATGTATTTACTCCAAAAGACCATCCACTTTGTTGATGCATTAATTTTTCATTTCTGTTTTCTGACGAAAGTTCTGTAAACCATTGATTTAGTTTTTTAACATAAATGTCTTTGTAATAATTTACAAATATAGGGGATGGATTTTTTAAGTCTATTTCTCCATATTTTAAGGATTGGTCTTTTATTGGTGGAAAAGGGGGAGGAAATCCACCATATCCGCGTATACATATTTTTTCAACATTTTTAGGAACACACACTTCAATGGTTTCAAAATTAATTTTTTTTGTAGGAAATATATCATTCCTTAAATGCGGACCATCAGCATATGGAGGTGAATTAACCCACTCAGTTATTGCTATTAAATAGTCTGTATTTTTAATAATTACCTCATTGAATATAAAAATATCAAGAGTTAATCCACATGTTCTATGAATTTCATTGATTGCCGATTTTTTTGAACTCCACGATGAATACAAATCTACAATTTTAACTAGTCCATTTGACAACCAAGGCATTTTTGATTTATCAAAAAATGCCATGTTGCTAGGCAACATGGCGTCAATATGTTTTTTTAATAATTTATAATCAGTTAATGTCATACACACATCTATATCACAATCCCAAGGTATGTGGCCTCTATGTCTTACTGAACCTATTAATGTGCCACCAGATGCCCAATAGTGTATGTTTAATTTACAACAAATTTCATTAAATGTCTTCATCATTTCAGTAAGTCTTTTGTGTGCTTCTGAATAATATGTTGTATTATTAAATCGTACATTTTTATTAAGGTTGCGTTTAGAGTTATATTTTAATGGGAAAACAAAATTACTCATAATTATTGGATATATAAAAAAACCGCTTAAAACTACGGTAATATATTTATATACTCCGTTTTTCATTTTTTCTCTCTTCATAAAATACCTATAACAAAAATGTCTGAACCAATTCTCACCAACTCAACCGCAAGCCGTTTTGTTCTCTTCCCAATCCAGTACGAATCCATTTGGAAAATGTATAAATTGGCGGAAAATAGTTTTTGGAAGGCAGAGGAAGTGACGCTCACACGCGATTATGTGGATTGGCAAAAGTTGACGGAGGATGAAAAGTTCTTTATTAAGCATATTTTGGCGTTTTTCGCGGCGAGCGATGGGATTGTGACTGAGAACCTAGCGATACGGTTTATGAGCGATGTGAAAGTACCTGAAGCCAGGTGCTTTTACGGATTTCAAATCGCAATGGAGAACGTCCACTCGGAAATGTACTCGCTTCTCATTGATTCGTACATAAAGGACTCAGCCGAAAAAGACCGCCTCTTTAATGCCGTCGATAACTACCCGTGTATTGGTAAGAAGGCGGAATGGGCGATTAAGTGGATGGAGAGCGACACGGCATCGTTTGCGAAGAGGCTGGTGGCGTTTGCTTGTGTGGAAGGCATCTTTTTTAGCGGGGCATTTTGCTCGATTTACTGGTTGAAGAAGCGGGGATTGATGCCGGGATTGACATATAGTAACGAGCTGATTTCGCGCGATGAGGCACTTCACTGTGAATTTGCGGTGTTGTTACATAGTTTACTCACAAATAAACTTCCACCAGTCGAAATCCACGAGATTATACGTGAAGCGGTGAGCATTGAGAAGGAATTTATCTGCGAAGCACTACCATGCCGCTTGATAGGAATGAATTCGACGATGATGTCGCAATACATTGAATTTGTGGCGGATCGGCTGGCGATGCAACTAGGAACTGGCAAGATATATGGTACATCAAATCCATTTGACTTTATGGACATGATATCATTGGAAGGCAAGACAAACTTCTTTGAGAGAAGAGTGGGAGAGTATAATTTGGTAAATGATGTAAAGGATGACGCGGCATTTAATTTGGATGGGGCAGAGTTTTAACAGAATAAATGCAGTATTGATTCTGTAGAATTGGAATACACTTATATTTTCAAGACAATAAATAACTTTGTTTGAATTTATTGTGTTGGGAAAAATAACTACATAGAAGCATATTTAAGGCATAACAAGTTAATATAATAATGTATAAACTTAATTCTAAATGTATGGGATTATGCCTGCCGGCATGGGGCATTGTAATTATTTTTCCGATTCAATCAATTAGAACAAACTAATTTATGCTCTAATTGAGTAAATCTATTAAAAATTGTTACACCATAATAAGTTCACTCTGAATTGCTGGGAACAATATCATTAAATATGCTGCAGGCAATAGACTTAATATTTTATTTTTAATGCGATAAATTTAGAACAAAGTGATTTATGCTGTAATTTAACAAATCTATTAAAATATGTTATTATGCCGCATCGTATAAATTTGTTTCCAAATTACATCATTTTTATTGTTCAATGTTTTATCCATACATTTTGGTGTCCTTCAATATATTTTTTAAAGCCTTTCATTTTAAGATTTGTTTTTATAATATTATAATTACATTTGTTCGGATAATCTGCTTCAAAAATAATCATTCTTATTTGATTATAAAAATTAGGATTTTCATCGAAAAAAGTTTCTAAAAATCCTTCACAATCAGCAACAAGAACATTAAATTTTAAATTGTACTTTTCTTCAATTTCACTTAAAGTGTATGATGGTATTAATGAATTTGTATCTAATATTGATGTAGTTCCATAACCTAATGCGCTATCTAACTCTTTCAAACTATGTTTGTTTGTAGACAAAAATCCTTTAACAATGTAAAACGAACAATTGTTTGTAACTTTGTTAAACTCTAATGCATTCCATACACGTGAGTCAGGTTCTATGACAACTTGATTGTGTTTATTAGATAATTTTGAATTTATTACACACGATACAGAACCATAACGTGCACCTAGTTCAAGCACAACGTCATCTTTTTCTATATATTTATTGGCAAGCAATTGTTCGTTGTATTCATATTTTGTTGTATCAATTATGATGTTGTTCTCATTTTTTATTATAAAATGTGTTTGTTTTTTAATTGATTGTTTTTTTAAATTTAAGTTCATCATCTTTATAATATTACATTAAAATAAAATTTGAGTTGTTACTTAATGTATAACACTGTTTATAAGATATGCCTGCTGGCATAAATTAATCGAACAAATTTGTTAAAAGACATTAAATAAGTGCCTTGTTATTTGGCAAGGACTATAAAATTCTTTAACTTATTTAATTGAAAAATATGCCTGCCGGCATGGGGCTTCGTACTTATTCTTTCTGACTCAATCAATTAGAACAACATGATTTATGCTCTAATTGAGTAATTCTATTAAAAATTGTTACACCATAATAACTTCACTCCGAATTGCCGGGAACAATAAGTATAGAGTCTGCACCGGTTAGAGAAATAAATTTAGTCATTGTTTCTGGCTTCTATATCAAAGTCATATAGTTTGTTTATAAGTTTTTCCAACTTTTTCCACTCGTCTATATTGTAATATATTTCAGACGTCCAACCTTCAATGTCAGAATTAAAATAAATTATTCGTATATTCGAGTCATCACAAAACAAAAATGGTTCTTGTTTAAAATTTAGCAATGGTATTAATATTAGAAAATTACAATCATTATTTTTTAAAATATCTTTATCAAAATAAATGTCTTTTTCTCCATATTTCTGTATTTTTTAATGTAAACCAAAAGTGTTGTTCGTGATTTTTGATTAAGACACTGTAACAAATGTTGCGAACGTTTATTTAAACTATTTATTATGTTTTGATCATATAGATTGTGATGATTCCATATACATACATCATCCATCTCTAAAATATCTACAAAATTATTTGCTATTTTAGAACAAGAATGTATGTTAGTACAGGACCATTTTTTCCCATTAAATTTATAGGTGTTTTTGCCCGGAAGAATAAAGTCTTTATTTGTATAGTTCAAAAAATCATTATTAATAAATCTTAATGCTGTTCTATGTTTATAACCATATAAGAAAAAGGAGAGGAATACTTCCGTATTTTTAAAAATTTATCTAGAAAACCATCTGTATTACATTTATATCCTACTGAAAACACATTGTTTATTTTTATAATACTAGACATTTATATTATTTATTGTTTAGAAAAATTTAAAGTATAAGTGTTATTTATCGATAAAAGTAATAACTTCCAACAACTTATACAATTTTGCTTTCTTTGCCAGTTCAATAATTAAATTGTTAAAATCTGAAAATCGAGAATCACTAAAATGTGTATGTATACATTTCAGTGAAACCCCATTATAATATATCTTATCGTTTGGCTTTGCCGAAAATGATTTTACAACTGATTCTCTCGGAAGTGGCGACAATAAAAACCGCCATCCTTGATAATTATATGTTATATCAAACTCAAAATGGTCATATTTTTTAGCCAAATCTTCAATACATGCCTGGTCATAGTATCTCGATGTTTTAGAAAAGGTGATCCAATCATCTGGAACTCTCTTATTTTTCGTCCAAATCATTCCACCATTGTAAAATCCATACTTATCTGTGTACTGTTTTTTTATAAAATGGGGTGACACTCCTAGATCCTTTGTTTTATCAACTCTCATAACATCTGTAACAATTATATCACTGTCTAAAAACATTGTATCTCTCTCAGTTTCTAATGCTACTTTCATAATATTTGCCTTTTCCATTTGAAATTCCAGCCATTTTCCCATATGTTCCATTGTCTGTCTATTTAATCCCGAGTATTTGTCTAGAACATTATGCCAAACCATCTTGATTTTAAGATGAGGTGTTGAACTGGCTATATATTTTTGTGTATCGCTGTCTGAAATCACATAAACGATTGATTCTGGGTGATGAATTGAAAGCGACATTAATAACCCAAATAATTCATTAGCACATGGTTTTGTTGCCATTGTACAAAAAGAAGAAGGAGCATCCATTGTTAATTATTATTTATTAGCACTATGTTTTTAAATAATTATTAAATTACTTATTTTAAAAGATGCTTACAAATCTTATAAAATGTCGTCTGATCACACACTAGCAGTTCTTATTCCATGTACTTCAAACGGACGTCCACAGTGGAAAAATATATTTGACACGTATTTATTCAACATGTCTCTTAAAACATTTTGGGAGACATATAACTCGCAAATACAAACAAAATTCTATATTGGTTATGATGAAGATGACCATATTTTTAGAAACACAAATGAACAAATGAAATTAAAAACATTTTTAAAAAAAAGAACTAATTTACAAATAGAATTTGTGTCTATGTGTGGCATCAAAAAAGGACACCTTACTGTCATGTGGAACCGTTTATATGAAAAAGCATATTCTGACGGGTTTCATTATTTTTTCCAATGCGGTGACGATATAAATTTTAAAACAAACGGATGGCTCGATGATTGTATTAAGATTTTAAAAGAACACGATGACATAGGAACGACTGGACCGATAAACAATTGTGATCGTATTTTAACACAATCGTTTGTGTCTCGAAAACACATGGAAATTATGGGCTACTTTTTCCCGCCTGAAATAATTAATTGGTGTTGTGATAATTGGATTAATGATGTATACAGACCAGATTATTTTTACCCATTATTGTCACATTTTTGCTCAAATGACGGCGGAAAACCAAGGTATATAATTAATTATGATGTTGAATTTAAGAAAAATCATGATGTTCTTAAAAAAAATATGAAGAACTAAAAAACAGCATTGTACCATATATTGAAAGAGATAAGGCTAAAATTGTTTCTAGCATTACTGTAACAAAACCTACCGGCATGGGGGGCTGTCGCACTTAATCACTTTTAATCCAGTGTTCATTCAAATACAATTTTAATATTTCGGGCCTATTTTTCTCCCATTTTTCATTGTATATCCCAAAATACATAGGCAGTGTGTCTCCAACATAAATTGCGCTTTTTCCGATTTTTCCAATATAATTAATTATTGGATTTGAAAATCCATTACAATCTACAAATGCTACATCAAAATCATTTTTAATTTCATATATTTCCTTACAATGTTCAGTATATATTTGAAACCAATCATTCGAGTTTTGGTCGGTTATTATTGGAAACTGTAATGTATTAAATTTACACTCGGGAAATAAATCAATTCCATATATAAGTTCTTTTTTAAATACTTGTTTATCAAATTGTTCTTTGCTTGTGGATGATATTAATAATATATTTTTTCCAACTAGAGAATGGCTCCATAATGTGTTGTGCTTTATTAGATTAAACAATTCAACAACATTAAACCATAAACTTGTTTTTGATTTATAGTTTAAATGCTTGTGAATGGGTATATTTTTATAGTTCTCTTTTACTAAATATATTGTAGAATAATTAAACGGATCAAGGTAATTGTTTGAATAGTTCATAAAAGACTCCTGATTTGTTATGTTTATTCCTGTATGTGTTTTCATTTGTTTACATACCTCATTATCTATTTTTCTCTGTTTGTTTATGTAATATAAAAAATTTATTATATTATCGTCTTTTTTAGGAACAATGAATTTATTTTTTCTCTGAACTGCGTTGTTCAAATATTTATAAAGTTGATTTGAATCATTTATTATGTTGAATTTTGTAAAATTGTTCGTGGTTTTGATTAAAACAGAATCAATTTGAGTTAAATTATCAAGATGAGTTATTGAAATATATGGAAAAATAAATGAAAATGGTTGTGGGATTTTGTCAGAATCTGTGTAATTTCTAATTTGTGTTGTGTGATAATGATAACTTTTGATTTTGTTAGGGTCGTTATAAACATTGTAACCCAATATTTGTAAATTGTAAACAACTTTGTTGTCACATCCTGGTTTTCCTAAGTTAAAATCAAATATGCTTCTACAATTAGTAGGAATGTTAAAATTACTGTGAAAAATCCACGTGTCTTGTGAGTCTGACCTTGGTCCAAATAGTTTTGCTTTTGATAAATTATAAAATGGAATAAACTCAAATCTTAACAATGCAAACATCGCTTTTTCAGTGCTTAAACTGGTGGAGTACAAGTTAGATATAGATTCATCTAAAAATATGTCTGAATTTGCGATGACAATGTATCCGACTAATTTTTCTTTATCAACATAATCAAATACATCAGAATATTTCAATCTGGTACTTATATTTGTTTGAATTATTTTAGAATTGTTTGCTTCTATACTCATTTCATTATCTGTGTAAATTCGTTCATTTAACAAATGGATCTTTGTAATAAATCTATTGGAACAAATTTTTTTTAAACAATAAAGTATTTCTTGTTGACGTTTAGGATTCGGATGAATAAAGAATTGTCCTATAAAATGAATAGGTTGAACAACACGTTCATTAGTTATTGCGATTTGTTCTGATTTTGTAACATACAACATTAATACTATATAATAATTGTCTTTAATAAATAAACTATTATTATACCGCATAACTCACCAGTGTGCTTTTAGGCAAAAATTCACCGTCTCCCTACAAACATCGGTATCATCGGACGTGGTTTCGAACTAATTCTGATAACAGTTTTACTCGAATCAACAGTTGCTATGTCATTGTACCGTTTATCATCATGGAGAGTTTGAAATTTCTCGATGTTCACCATAATCACACTGTCTTCCAGTTCTTTTTCATTATATTTATAATCTCTAATGGTATTCAACCCATTCCAATATTTAGCATTTCGAGGTCTCCTTCTCAATGCCACGTTTCCATATTCTTCCTTTTGCTTGTTAGATACTTCCTTATTAAACCCGTGAAAAATTGTTAATATGTTGGGGTTATCGAATGGATAAAAGTTGCGTCTATCAATCGCATCCGCACTAAACATTTCTTTTACTCGGATTTGAAGTTCATTGTCTTCGAATCCCCATCCCCATAAATTTGGAAATCCATTCAGCATCTCAAAATCCCCCGCTTTTATTGACACTATTCCGCCCAGAGCAAACGTGAATCCGAAGAAATGTTTTATTGTTCCGCTAGTTGTATCGTAATTTAAAAGCCCTTGTTTGTAAGGCACTGTATCTACATCGTTAAACACAATTGTGATGTCTTTGTAGTGCGATGGATACTTTTCTTTCAAATATACGAATCCCATGTTTTTCATGGCTCCTCTATTAAATTGCCTCTTGTCGCACTGGTGTATATACAATATTTGCCAGCGTTTTTTAACTACTTGTAATATGTAATCCTTCATGTATCTTGTGAAAAATGTTTTGTGTTGTTCTCTGTCTCTATAGGGTACAACAAAGACGATTTCAGGGATGTTTAACAATTCATCAATGCCATTCGTGGAAGAAAAAAAAGAAGATTGCTCAACAAACTCGTTCATTTAATCTTAATCTATAAAAATTTATTTACATTGCTACCGAATGTATTGTTCCCGACAATTCGGAGTGAACAACATTCGGTTTATGGTGTAACACTTTTAATAGATTTACTCAAAACCTTCGGTTGAGCATAATTCACTGTGTTTAACCAAAGGTTCCTATGGAATTGATTATGTTGGAAAAATAAGTATTGTTCCCGGCAATTCGGAGTGAACTTATTATAGTGTAACAGTTTTAATAGATTTACTCAATTAAACAGTAAATCACTTTGTTCTAATTTATTGAATTGGAAAAATAAGTAAAAAGCCCCATACCGGCAGGCATACACTGCCCCATGCCGGCAGGCATATTTAAACCGCCGAATGTGCCGACGCCTGATACTTCTGAAGAATCTGCTTCGGCACCAAATCATCCTTAAGCGTAAGCAACTTCTTGTAGCACTTGTTAATCGTCACTTCGCTGATTTCGCTCACCTTGTTCACGTCTTTCTTGCTAATGCTAACGTTACACAACTCGCCGATGAAGTAGATAATTCCAGCAGCCACTGAATGCGGCGTATTCTCCGGAATCATGTTCTGTTTCTCAATCTTAATCGCGATAAACTGGCACAACTTCGTCAACTCCTTATTCATGTTCAATTTGCTACAATATCTCTCAATAAAGTCATGCGGTGTCATCTTACACAAATGTGTCTTGTCATCGGCACACATATCCTTCTCTAGACTGTTCAAGATTGACATCGCATTCTTGCAGCCGTTGGTCGCACTCGTGGTGTCGAGATGGAAAATCGCCGCCAATTCCTTGGATGTCCTCGGGAAGTTGTTGCGACGACACGCGATGTAAATGGATGCCGCGATGATTCCGTCGCGATTAAGTCCCCTAAACGTCTTCTCCTCTGAAATCTTCTTGTGAATGACACACGCAGCGTCGATGATGATTTTCGGAATACCAGCAATACTTGCCATCACCTTAATGTGTTCGAATTCGTGGCTCTGTGACTTCTCCTTGTAAGACGTCTGCCACTCGGTGAATCGACCAATTTTTCGCATTTCGTAACTGGAACCACCGGCACAATAAATACGACATCCGACAGACGATTCTTCGAGCAGGGGATTCGTCGGCATGCCGCAACGGGTAGGGTCGCTGGATTTCGTGTCACTCGCACCATAATACCGCCATTCGGGGCTTTCATCGAGGATTTCGCGACAGATTTTGCCGCAGGCTGGGTTGCTACATACATAGAAACTCTCTTCACCTAGTCTCAGCGGCGAGCCACACGTTTTACAGCCGTCACCTGTCGCAACCAATTCTTCATCTTCTTTTTGGTCATAAACACATTCAATCTCTTTGTCAAACATGTCCCACATGGCAGAGCGGGCTTCATCCTTTTCCTTTTTTATTTTAATAGTAGAATTGGCAGGATTGCGCGCGATATTCGATTTTTGGGTGAGTCGTTTCTGCATTCTTACTTGACTGAAAGGAATTAGAATTGTAATTTTAACTCATTTAAGTAATGTTTAAATCAATTTTTTGTTTAATTTTTAAAGCATGTGTAGTTAACAGTATAGGCCAACCTAAACTAGATATTATTATACCTGGAAGGATATTCAGAGTTTCTTTTCCGAAAAACCCACATAGACCAGTAAATGTGGCACTTGCCGTTGTAATGTATATTATTTTAATAACCGTACTAATCATTATTGCGAATTATTGTTGTAAATGTTTTAAATCAAAAATCTTCTTATAAATATATACCATGGGGAATCAATCATCATCAGAAACAGTCGCATCATTACCGGAAAATCAGATTAATCTACCTGAAGCAATTGATGTCATCGCAACAAAATATATTCTTACGCAGAATTTCCAAGATATGCTTAAAATCGAGAATAAAGAGTATTGTGACAAGCTTATTGTATTGACATCCAAGATATTTGGCTCACATCTTAGTAATTTGGAACTTAAATACCTCGCCCAACGCACTGAAAAAGGTGTAATTATTGATAAAATGGCGAAGGATAATGTGACGTATTTGGAGAAATCCAAGGCAGACCACATCGATGTACAGAATGAAGTACAGAAACGCCGCATGTGTGTGGGAATTGCCAAGTTTTACGTGCGAATCGCACATATTTTCGCCGCCATTACGAAGACTCTTAATCCAACATACGAATACAAAAATGCTTTTGGAGAGACAGAGCGTGCTTCTCTCCTTAATAAAAACGCGGTTCCATCTGGAATAGAACGTAAATTGGTGCAAACCAACATATGTTCGCTGCGTCTTAATGCGATTAAACCCGAAATCGACGAATCGACAAAGACTATGACGATTGCCCCTAAATTCTGTGATATGAACAAGTTGTCGGCTGATAGAAGCAAAACACTTATTGATGAACCAGGAATACCTGAATTGAGAGAACTTTACAATGATGTGTATGATTATCACGTAGGCAAGTTTGTTGGCATGTCACCAGCGGCAACAGAGCGTTATAAGAGCGACCTCGCCTCATTTTACAAGGCATTCACTGGTGCCAAGGAGGTTCCTGCTGAAATAACGTCATTCTCGGGTGTGCCTTTGACGCCATATCATCAGTCTGTTTATTGTATGAAGAAGCCGGAACCGACACCCGAAAACGACCCGGATGCCGATAAATACGAGAAATTCAAAAAGCCCGTAATGGGTCCGGTGGATGACCCAAAATTCCAAGAGTATGGCAAGCATGTGGCTGAGATGCTTAAAACGGCGACTGCTAACCAAAACCGCTTGTTGAGCGTTATTGATAAACTCTTTATTTTTCGCATCAATCCAAAGACGAAAGAGAAGGAAATAAGTATAAATCCGGAGTTAACTGACGAGAAACTCGACCAAATAACTGAGGAAACACGGAATCTGATTATTTCTCTCTATATTAAGTGTGAACAAGACTTCCAAAAAGGATTGACGTTGTTTGAAGGCATTGTTCAAAGTAAGATGCGGCAAACGGCTGGAAGCAGAATAGAGCAATTGACTAATTTACAGGCCAGTTTAATTGCCAATTAAAATGCTAAGTATTGTTCCCGGCAATTCGGAGTGAACAACCTTTGGTTTATGGTGTAACAAATTTTAATAGATTTACTCAAAACCGTTGGTTAATCATATCTAACCGAAGGTTCCTGTGTGAATTGATTGAATTGGAAAAATAAGCATGCCGGCAGGCATAGTTAAAACTTTTAATCTATAACAATAGTATATACGAATCATTATGTCTAATGTTTGTAATCAAGCAAAAATGTGTGATTTAGGCTTATATTCGAGAGAAGACACTAAAAAATGGTTAATTGCCAACCATCCAGATAAGGGTGGTGATGTTGACAGTGGTGTCTTCGGTAATGTTGCTGAATGTAATAAACAGCGTGTTTATTGTTCCGAACCTGATAGTGACACTCCAGTTGAAAAGGAAACCCACCAAAAAAATTCTCAATCGCACGCTACTGTATTAAAAGATAAATTGCGTAAGAAAATGTTTACTTGTATGCGACAGACCGAGAATTTCTCCAAACTCCGCCCCGAATTCCGCGTGGATAGCAAGGGATTTAAGGCTGATGCGTTCAATGAGGCCTATATTGAATATTCACCGAAATTGGCACAGTTGTTTAGTATTATCAAGGATTTGGACGAGAATGACATGAAAACGCATGGCAAACTGTTTAAGCATTTCATCTTTTCGGACGTTAAAGAGCAGGGATACGGCGTAAAGGTGCTGGTCGCTGGATTCGAAGCAAACGGGCATAAACCAGTTATACGGGTTAGAAAGGCTGAGACCAAGACGAAAAAGAAGGGAAGTGTAGCAAAACCGACGCTTTCTCTCGTTGCTAGTCAGGGTCCACAGTCTTATGCTTATCTCGCGTCTAACACTATGTTCGGAGCCGATTTTACAAGCAAACTGAAGAAACAGGTGCTTACCCGTTTTAACGCAAGACCGACCAACGTTCATGGAGATGACATTCGTTTCATTATTCTTGACAGTGGTTTCAAGGAGGGTATCGACTTGTTTGACGTGAAATACGTCCACATTTTCGAGCCATCTATGACAATAGCAGACTTGAAGCAGACGATTGGCAGGGCTACACGTACTTGCGGTCAGCGTGGTCTCAATTTCCAGCCAAATGTTGGTTGGCCTCTATATGTTTACAATTACTTCATCGTCGTTCCTGACCACACCAAAGAAGCGCTTGTTGCTAGGGAGCCTGATTTGTTTAATGAGACAGTGCCTGAAAATAAGCCTTTTAAAAATTCGGCAAAGTTCAAGGACGGAATAATGTATTACAGTCCATTTGATAAGGCACTGGTTAATTTGTCGGCTCAACTCTTTGATTTGGGCCCCATTCTCTCGGTTGACTATGAATTGACGAAGAATATACATGGAACAGAAGAGCCAACTTATATGTATGAAGGTGACGGGGATGTGGCCGCGATTCAGATGGGTGGTGTCGGCAAGCGTTTTAACAAGGTGGCAGCAGTGAAATGTAATGGTAAATGCGGTAAGAAATCGACGCTTGCCATACCAGCCAGTGTTGACTTTTTAAAGAAGGTCTATTTGGAACATGGACATGATAAATCGGCTATTCCTAAGAAAGAGCCACGTGCGTTTTTCTGTAAATACATGGCGGAACACCCTGATTTCTGTACTCAAGTGAATCGTGCGTGGGCTACTAGGGCGGCTGCAGTGCCTCGTGTGGTTGCTAAGGCGAAGACACCCAAGCATGCTGAGGATGAAATAGTCGCCGCTCTTGATTTAGTGCCAATTCGCGAGGAAGACACTACTACCCCGACTTACGACATAGTAGCCGTTAAAGGACATGTGGATGAGGACATGAAGAGAGAAGATGGACCTGCGCCGCCAAAACGTCGTCTCGGGTTCGCTCAGATGCGCAACTATATTCGCACTAATTTCGGTGCGAAGTTCAAGTGGTCTCCTATTGAAGTGGTTAATAAGTGTGGTGAACCACCAAAGGGCGGCGCCGATTCAAAAGATCTCGGCAAGATCATCACATTCAATCCCACGCAAAACTTCGTCAGCCACTATTTCACTCCGGAATCGCCTTATAAGGGTATGTTGTTGTGGCATTCAGTCGGCACTGGCAAGACATGTACCGCAATTGCTACGGCAACCTCGTCGTTTGAGCGTGAAGGTTATACAATTCTGTGGGTTACGCGAACCACCCTTAAGAGCGACATTTGGAAGAATATGTTCGACCAAATTTGCCACACCATCATCGCTGATCGCGTGAGAAAGGGGCTGGAATTGCCCGATGATGACTCGGCTCGCAAGCGTCTTTTGAGTCGCAATTGGATACAACCCATGTCATATAAGCAATTCAGCAATCTTCTCTCTGGACAGAACCAAATATATGAGGATTTAAAGAAACGCAATGGTGCTGAGGATGTAGTGAGAAAGACGCTGATTATAATTGACGAAGCACACAAGTTGTATGGTGGCGACCTCAAGGCGGCTGAGAGACCAGATATGGACGTTATGGAGAAGTTTTTGGCAAACAGTTACGCGAAATCCGGCAAGGATTCGGCGCGTCTGCTTATTATGACGGCGACGCCATTTACAAACAGCCCGATGGAACTCTTTAAACTCATTAACTTGTGCATCGAGGATAAAGACGAGAAAATCGCGGATGATATTGCTAAGTTCAAGGAGATTTACATGAATGAGGATGATCTTCTCTCCAAATCGGGTTCTAAGAAGTTGGCAAACCAGTTGAGTGGCTACATAAGTTATCTTAATAGAGAGAAAGATCCTACACAATTCGCACAGCCGATTATGATTGAAGTGCCGGTTGCGATGTCGGCGGCACCTGAAGACATCAGGCCATTCTTATATAAGGAGAAGAACACAAAGGATATGCGGGCAGAAACCAAGGAAGTTCTGGCCGAATATAAGGAGAGAATAGCGGGGCTCAAGGCGACATTAAAGGCCGCCAAAACCGCCAGCAAAGACCGCAATAAAACCTTAAAGGCGGCCAAAAAGGCGGCGAAGGAAGACTGTAAAGCGAGGCATCCAGGGCGTAAAGACAAGGCCGAGCGAGACAAATGTCTTGAAGAGGCTATTGCTAAGGCGGAGGCTGATTCTGAGGCTGCTGGAAACACTGATTTCGATGCATTACAAAAGGAATTGGATGATGCTATTGCGGAGAAGAATGCGATATCAGATGATTCTAAGAAGTTGATACAGAATATACGCGATGCTAAGAAGAACCGCACTAAGTTCCAAGATGTTATGTTAAGAGAAAGGTGTAAGTTTTAGATTTATTTTATTCTCTCGTTAATCCGGCGAACCATGTCTTCATTATAGATGCCTAATGGTGTATATGATGATGTCTTCTTATAATCGGGTTTTGGCTTTTGTGACGCTGCATTTGCCTGAGTGTTTCGCTTGGTAATATCGTCAAAATCAGACGCCGGTTCCTCATCATTCAGCACGTTCCCGAAGCCGTCTATTTGAACCCCGGTCTTTTTCTTGATATCTTTTCTTTCATACGCAGGAATATAGTGTTGCCACGAAATAAACAACATATTGGGGTGAGTATACTTGACAAACAACTTGTTTTCCTCTAATTTCTCGACAACATACTCAATACATGCTCGCACATCATATCGCGGAAATCCAATCATAACATCGGGAACAACGAAAAAACAAAACTGTTCCTCGTGTTTAAGACGGGATGTGGTCTTGATTTTCTTGAGAATTCGCGAGAGAATACGCTTGTAAATCGCCTCTTTTTGCTCCTGGATTTCGCGTCTTCTCTCGTAAAGTTCATCTAAATTGACTT
>Ga0194133_10004388_pt1 | contig 18962 bp, 25 predicted proteins | sample TA2KigOf40mmetaG_FD_155448 | JGI IMG/M metagenome (GOLD analysis project Ga0194133, IMG submission 155448) | Freshwater microbial communities from Lake Tanganyika, Tanzania - TA2015055 Kigoma Offshore 40m | ecosystem: Environmental > Aquatic > Freshwater > Lake | place: Tanzania: Lake... | reverse complement strand
CATACTCGTAATCATGTTTTGAAGTAAGTCCCTTACCTGTCGAATTCCAAATCCGAATCTCGGCAAGTTGCTTACCACCAATGGTCATACCATATGGTTCAAGCTCAACTTTAATACGAAGCATAATCAGTCTCTGGGTTTAGGTTTGTTGCACTCATTGCAGTAGTATGAGAATCCACTACGAAAGTATCTTACCACCTGATAGTGGTCGCTGTCAAGTGGTTTGGTCTCGCCGCACTTACTACACGTCCTTTCCGTAGTTCTTTTTGGCTCGCTTGAGTTCTTTAAGTTCTTCTTTAATTTCTTTATATGCTGTTGACCCATCAATTTTACCGCCCATTTCAAGAGCAATAATGATGTCCACTCTCGTACCGAAGTGAGCAAGTGCTTTCTCGAAGTTGTCCAGTTCATACATTTTAATTAGCTGGTCATAGAACATTTATTTATCCTATAAAATAGAAGTGGATGGATTCGAACCATCTCAAAGCCGCTAATCTGGCGGAAAGAGTTTATAAGACTCCTCTGACTACCAAGTCTCACTTCCGCAAAATTAAGGTTGTTGAATATCTAGTATATGTTCTACAGTATTAGCGATGTCATTCATTGCATCACGAAGATGTGGTTGTTGGCCAGTCTCTTGACGGACAATTGGACGGTGGTCATCTACAAGAGACCATCTCCATTGCTTCATTTCGGTACAATACCAGAGATTAATTTTCATGTTTGAAATATTCCAGTTTGATCCAGTTGAGAAGTGCATAGACTTCTGTGAGTTCAGACTTGTATCCAATGTAGTCTGGGTCTTCAAACATTCCTTCCCTTTCATAAAATTCAATTTCGCTGGTAAGAAAATCCACATAATGATTGAATGTTGTAATGCTAACTTCTCGGTCTCTTTGTGATAGTAGTGACATTTTATTTATCCTCAAGGATAAAGCGGAGTATCGGAATCGAACCGACGACATCTAACTTGGAAGGATAGCGTTCTACCGCTGAACTAACTCCGCATGGCGGGAAGGAGAGCTCTTGGACGAACCGCAGGATCACTTCCCCCTTGGCCTCCTTCTAGGCTATCTGCCTAGCGAGTACCAATGTCGATGAGAGGACTTGAACCTCCACGGGATACCCCACTGGAACCTAAACCCAGCGCGTCTACCAATTCCGCCACATCGACTTACTAATTTAAATATCCCAAAATTTTACCCAACCATCATTACTAATTAGGTTATCAATACCAACAAATTTTATTGAGTATCGACATTTATTTGGAACTGTGAATGCCATTCCTTTGTGACGTTCATAAGCATCAATCTCAATGACCCTACCAAATTGATATGGTACAGTCTGTGTTGTTGATTCATTAATAAAATCGCCGCCTTGGCCAGGTTCAACATCATCCCCTAACATTAAAATGTAGGACCACACATCTTTCTCTATACCGATACCATCAGTATGAGTTGTACCATCCATCCCACAGAACTGTAGGTTTCCAGCAATCAACTGTAGTACCAATTGTTTTTGTGCTCTCCTTTTAATTGGATAAAAACAATCTACTAATTCATATGCAAGATCTATATTTTTACTGTATTCTATGATGTCTAAATTTTTTCTTTGATAAAAAATTTCCCCAAGGATCTTATGCGATCCGTTGTCTCCGTATGGCCAAGTATTGCGATTTGCAATATTGTTAGGATACCATGGTGACATACTTAGTTTGTGGGTCAAACTAACTAAGAAACGTTTATCAAAAATATTATCGTGTATTTTCATGATAATTTGCTCAGGCTCGCCACCTGCCCTTTGACCAGAGGCAGGAAACTGGGCGGGAGTTATCCCATCCGCACCACCAGTTTTTTAAAGAAACTGGAAACTTATTTAAAGTACTTGTCCCATATAATATCCCAGAAGTAATAAAGTACAAACAATCCAATATGAATTGTAATAGACATAGACAACGTAGTAAACAGAGATGTAAATAAAATTGCTATGACTCTATACCAAAGGGATTTCCAAAATAAATTCATAAATGAAACAAGAACTGAGTGAGGGGGTTTCCCGACCAGGGCAAGTTTTATGTCATTCCGAGACAGTTGGGTCATTTGACTCCACCAGTATTTTTAATGTCTCTCCATGACTATCCAAAGGTAATTACATCATTTGACATACCACCAGGAACCCTAGTGCTGATATAATTATAATCAAAGTTAAGATGGTCAGACCCATACCCATAGGTAGGAACAGTTGTGACACTAAAAAGTCCTTGTTCATAGTCAGTAGACTTCTTTGTTTTAGGAGTATTAAACCTAAAACTACCACGCCAACCTTTGATAGTGTTAATGGACTCACTAATATTTCTCAGAAGATATGGATCTTCTGTTTCTGCACCAAGTTTGAGTGCAGTACGAAGAGCATCTTCAGCTCGTTCTAGTTGATACTTTACAGAATCATTCATCGTAATCATCTCCTTTTACATAAGCAGGAACGTTGTCTGGATCTAACCAACATGTGTAATCGTGATCATCCATAGCAGTTAGAAGTTGCATCTCATTATCACAGAGATACATGTCTCGATACCTACCAGTGTAGGAATCTACTTTCTGAATTCGGCAATCTGGTTTTCCATTGATCTCTAGTGTGCCAACTTGCACATAGCGGTAAGGAAAACGTTCAAGTAAAACAGTTGGTTTCTTCATAGTAATGGTTATTGAAAGGCGACTCAGGTTGGGGTCGAACCAACGACCGACTGCTTAGAAGGCAGTTGCTCTATCCACTGAGCTACTGAGTCAGTATACATCAAGCAGCAGATTTTTGCAAGTCCTTGATTCGTTGTGCAATTTCTTTTGCCTCAACAATCTTACCCTCACTTGCAAGCGAGTGAAGTTTATCGATGAGTGTCTCTACCGTTTTATCTACAATATCAGATTGATCGTAGGAGTCGTAAGCAATCATCGGGACCTCGTTTACTTGACCTATTTAGGATAGCAGAAAGAGGATGTGGTGTCAAGCTCTGGAACTGTGCAATCCAATATAATATTCTGCATCCACAACAATCAATGGTTTCTTACCATTCTTTTTCATAACAACAATAGGTTCATAGTTTCCTGAGTTAGCAGCTGCTTGTTCGTATGCTTCCCATACGTTTAACTTTTCCACATTTTTACATTCAATACTATGTGGAAACTTTTCTCTGGCAGCACGAGCCATGATAAGGTCTTCGCCACCTGCTCCCATGCTACGAGATTCTATATCCTCTGGATGTATACCCAAAGATTCAATCAATAAATCTCTAACCCATTGTTGTAGTCTACGACCTTTTGCTTTTGCTGAGCTTGGGTTCATAATAAAAAACCTCCAGATGGAGGTATTTATTTGTTTTTGTATTTGAGTTTCATTGCTCCCAAGAACCATGCCTCTGTTAAAGACTTTGGTCCTTCTCTTAATATCTTTTTGTTGTGTTCAGAAAGCTTCTCGTACATAAGTGCTTTCTCTTTCCAGTCTTCCATGTCAATAACTTGCTTCTTTGTAACTAGGTGGATCCAAGGAAACAATTTCAATGGGTTCTATGATTGTATCGAGTTGTTCCTCAAGTTCTTCAGACGATAGATTATGGGCCAATACATGATTATTGGAATCATATATGTGGTGAATTTTTTCAGTTATCATAATCAACAACCCAGAATTGAACCACCTAAGAAAGCACCCAGAGGAATTGCCCACCAGCGGCCATCACCCCTGGATAGAGCAGCACCTGCTCCGCCGCCAGCAATGGCACCCAGAACCGTCCTAGACGGATCACAGACGCCAGGCCTTGCCGCATGTCCTACAGGGACATCACTCACGCTGTTGGGTCGTATATGAGGTCTTGTGGGGTATCCTCCCACAGGTCCGCAAGGTACATTGTACGATTCGGATCTGACCTGGCCCTGAACATAATTTCCATAACGGTCATAATAACCAGGAACATAAATTTCTCTATTACGAGTGCATACATCATAGTCTGTCACCTGCTGGGCAAGAGCAGGGACAGGACAAAAAAGAAGTGTTGAAATGAGCAGTAGTTTTTTCATAGGAGTTCTCAATCGAAAATACGGCCCCAACCGTCTTTGCCGCCAGGGCACCAACGTGCTTTGAGCATCGCCTTACTATACACTGTACCCTTGCCATTTGTCACTGGTCCAGTATACGAATCGTTACATGAGCCGTATGGATCATTCACGACATAACCATCACCCTTCTTACCGATGACTACACACATGTGTCCACCAGTAGGAGCACTAAGAGAACCACGGTGGAGAATGCCAATAACCACGGGCTTACCAGCAGCAAGGGACTTATCCAGATCAGCAAAAGAAAGATTGTATGAGAAATGGGACTTGACACCATACGATGCCAGAACCTTTGTCTGAACTGTGTGATCTGTAGTATCACCGATCTGGAATACTTTTGTAACATATGCGTCATCACCTTTTGCACCTTTCAAAGTTCCTGGCTTAAGGAACTCAAGGCACATCGCACAGGATGATGAGTTGCAAGTTCTGTGGGCATCACGATAATTGTCTACTTGATTGAAATATGGTACATTAAGAATAGCAGGAGTGGGGGGTTTGTTACGAAACTTTTCAATCCATGCAGAATCCGTCTTGCCACCTGCACCGTCGTCTACAAGACAATCGGGGTCAGTTAGACTCATTGCCTCTTCAAGTTGACTGACTGCCTTCACATGGGCAGCATTGCGTTCCGAGAAGTACTCAAAGAATGCCTGGAGATCTGGTTTACCACCCGATGCATTACCACTACGATAGGTTACAACCCAAGGAGAATCTTCCTTGAGATGTTCTGGAATCGATGCTTCAAGTAGATCAACTGCTGCTACATGATTCGCATTGTTCTCATCATAGAATTTAAAGAAGTTAAGTAATACTTTTGACATTTTATACTCCTGTTGTGCTGGTACGGGTGAGGCATTTCCTAAGAGACCCTGCTTCCACATGTCGCCTTCAGCTGTTCTGCGTCTAGCCAATCCTTTCTCAACATTGGTGCCAGGGTTTCTATACTTATATAGGGCAGCTGGTACATCTTTCCAGTTTGCCTTAGATGAAAGTGCAGTTGTGATAGAATTAAAATTACTTCTATCACCGTAGAAATTAGCACCCAAGTTATATGCAAACGACAAAATTGCCCCCTGTTGCTCAGGAGACATCTCTTTCCAATGTGGGATTTTAGTTAGTGCTGGAATAAATTGTTTTTCGCATTGTGAGATGAGTAGATCATCTGCCTCTGCTTGCGTAATACTATCCCCCATCTTAAATGGAGAGCCATCTCTTTTACGTGTTGTTCCCCACCCAATAGTGATTGGTAAACCACCAGAAAGAGGATCGGGATATGCTTTTAAGTGGCACCCTTCAAATTTTTTAATAAGGGTCAGTCCTGGTGCTGGTACTGTCATAATTGAAATCCTGCAAATGTGTTCTTTGTAACATCTTGTTTGATACCGCCAATGACATAAGACTCGATTTCTGTTTCTTGTGGAGCATTTTGCATACTCTTAGAATTTAACCAGTGTTCAGTCCATGGCAAAGGGTTGTTGTTCTGAGGAACATCATAGATTGTTTTCAATCCAATGGCTTTTAATCTACGATTTGCTACCCACTCAACATATTGAGAAAGTAATTTGGTATTTAAACCAATCATTGATCCATCTTTAAACAAATAATCTGCCCAATTTTTTTCTTCGTCAACAGTGTTTCGGAACATAGTGATGATGTTTTCCTTCTCTTCTTCGGCAATACGAAGCATATCAGGATCATCACCCTGGGCCCACTTATTTAGTATTTTTTGTGTCAGGACTAGATGCTGTGATTCATCTCTTGCAATAAGAGAGATGATCTTAGCAGATCCTTCCATAAGTTTAAGTTCACCAAAAGCAAAACTGCAGGCAAAACTAACGTAGAAACGAATACCCTCAAGGATATTAACATTAGCAACTGCTCTGTACAGTTTTCTCTTGAGTTCGTAGAGAGTACTTTGAGCACAAGGAACACCTTCAAGTTGATGTTGCCACTGATTACCAGAGGAGTAATCTTGTGCTGCTTGAATGAAATCATCATATGCAGCAGTTACACTCTTTGCTCTCTGCATGATTTTATCATCTTCCAGAATAGTATCAAATACTTCACTAGGATCAGAATAAATGTTTTTGATGATATAAGTATATGAACGTGAGTGAATCATCTCCATGAACCCCCATGCTTCCATACATGCTTCCAGTTCTGGTAGTGAACAATAAGGAATGAATGCCATACCAGGGCCACGACCCTGCACAGAGTCAAGAAGAATCTGGTACTTGAGATTGGAAGTAAAGATATGCTTCTGTTCGGAACGTAGTTGATGATAGTCGGCACGATCTTTTTGGAGAGAAACCTCTTCGGGTCTCCAGAAGTATCCTAATTGTGTTTGTGTAAGTTTATCGAAGTCTGGATATTTGTATGAGTCGTATCTTTGAACCCCTAGAGGAGCACCGAAAAACATCGGTTGTTTTTTTGTATCTACATTTTTAGCATTGAAAACAGTCATGCCTTTTACCATTTGTTTCTCCTTAAACTTTACATGAATCGCAATCGTCTTCTATCGAATTAAGCAGTTCGTCAGCTAAACTTGCAATGAACTGCTCATCGTCTCCGTCTTTTTTAGCATCATAGGTGTTCTGATAGTAGCTCGTCTTCCAACCATACTTATATGTATTGAGGAAGTAAGTTGCGATCACACTAACAGGAACCTCAGAGTTTTCGTAATGCTCTGGATTAAAGGACCAGTTTCCAGAAATCGCTTGATCAAAGAACTTCTGCATAACTGCAACAATATTAATATAACCAGAATACCCAGACATATCCCAGAGCAACGTATAATTGTTCTTAAGCGTTTGATACTGGGGAACAATCTGCTTGAGAGGACCCTTCTTCGACTTCTTAACGGACAAGTAATCTCTGGGTGGTTCGATTCCATTTGTTTCATTTGACACCACGGAACTGCTCTCCGATGGCATCTGTGCGGACAGTGTTGAGTTCCTGAGACCGTAAGCCAGGATGGAGGCTCTAAGTGCTTCCCAATCATAGTTCAACTCGTTTGGTACAATTTCGTCAACTTCTTTCTTGTAAGTATCAATGGGTAAAATACCATCGGCATACTTGGTACGATCAAAATATTCACATGCACCATATTCTATAGCAAGTTGATTAGATGCTTTCAAGAGATAATACTGGAATGCCTCAGTAAGATCATGCACCAACTTGGCTGCTCCTGGATCATCATAATGCTCCCCATGACGTGCTAGGTAGTGTGCTAAACCAATATAACCAATACCAAGAGAACGACGATTGAAAGTCGAAAGTTCAGCAGCAAGAACAGGATATTCCTGATAGTCAATCAATGCATCCAATCCACGAACAGATAGATCACAGAGTTCTTCTAGTTCATCTAAGTTCTTCAATTTACCAACGTTGATAGCAGAGAGAATACATAGAGCAATCTCTCCCAGGGGATCATCAATATGCTGAATTGGTGTTGTGGGAAGAGTGATTTCTTGACAGAGATTACTCATCCAAACTTTATCCTTGAAGGATGAATGGGAGTTGCAGTGGTCAATGTTCATGATATAGATACGACCAGTCTCTGCTCTCTCCTTCAGAAGATCAAGAGTCAGTTCTTGGGCACTGACTGTTTTGCGGGGGATAGAATCGTCTGACTCATACTGGCAGTATAGATCATCAAAGCCACTGGTCCCAAAACTCTCAGACAAACCAGGAACATCATGAGGTGAAAAAAGCGAGATGGTTTGATTTTGAATAAACCTTTCATAGAACAACTTACTAGTTTGAATTGAGTAATCAAGTTTACGAACACGGTTATCTTCGGTTCCTTTATTATTCTTTAGTACAAGAATGTCTTCTATTTCTTGGTGCCAGATGGGGAAGTGGACTGTCGCGGATCCACCTCGTATGCCATTTTGCGTGCAACATCTGACAGTCGCTTCAAACTTCTTGAGAAATGGTACAACACCCGTGTGTTGAACTTCTCCCCCTCTGATTTTACTGTTGATGCCACGGATTCGACCAGCGTTGATGCCGATCCCCGCCCTCTGTGCAACGTATCTGCCAATAGCCATATCACTGCTAAAGATACTATCGAGGGTGTCATCGCTATCAACAAGGACACAGCTAGCAAATTGTCTAAGCGGAGTCCGCACTCCTGCCATGATTGGCGTGGGAATGTTGATTTTGTGTTTGCTGATTGCGTCATAGTATTTTCTCACATATGTAAGACGAGTCTCGGCAGGATAGTCTGCAAACAACGTAGCAGAAATCAAGATGTACATGTATTGAGGTGTCTCGAACAGACTCCCTAGACTACGATCTTGGACCAAATATTTATCTACAACCTGGCGAAGACCAGCATATGTGAACAAGAAATCACGGTGATGCACTACAAATGAATTGATCTTTTCCCAATCTTCATGAGAATATCTATAGATAAGATTCTTATCGTAGATTTTATTCTCAATACCTTGAGCCAAATGTTCCCTGACAGATGGAAATGCTACTTTCCAATTCTCTCCAAAGACATGCTTGCGTAGACCGAACAGGAGAAGACGAGCAGCAACATACTGGTAATTTGGATGATCAAGAGAGATGAGGTCACTAGCTGACCTGACCAGAATTTCTTGAATTTCGGACGTTTTAATGCCATCATAAAATTGAATGTTTGCGTTCATTTCCACTTGTGAAGCAGATACACCACTAAGTCCTTCACAAGCATATTCAACCATGGTATGAATCTTTTCGATGTCAATTGACTCGATAGAACCATTTCTTTTTTCTACCTTAACTCCGTTGCTCATACTTTCTTCCAAACGTTAAATTTAAGTTGTGCTTCTAAACCTTCATAGATGTTGTCATCTACAATTTGCTGGACATTGATTCCAGATAACACCATGTCATTCAGATCCTTCTCTTGTAAGTCGGACGGGAAGATTACCATGGCGAACTTTTTATCTATTACCTTCTGCATCCTATCAACAATCTGTTTGTTCCGTGGCTCATTATCAAATACAAATACAAAATTTGTTTCAAAGTTTGTCATCAGGAACAACCAATCAATATCTGCACCTGCCATGGCAATTGCATTATCAATAAACAAACTATCAAGTGGACCTTCGGTAATAAAAACCTTTTTAGTATAATCCACTCCGTCAAGATTGTAAACCTTGGGTTGTGAATCATCAAGTATAGTAGTAATGTACCTTAACTGTGTGTTATTTGTCAATGCACGACCTTGAAATCCAAACCATTGACCATTGTTGATCAGTGGAATAATAATTCGGCCGTGATCATCATCTATATTATTGAATGTATCTTTTTGAGAATTTACCCACGCTTTATATTTGGGGCAGAAATAAAGTTTACTTAATTTTTCCTTTGGGATCATACGATCCAATAGATACTTTTTTGCTGGGTGGGACTCATCGAGAATGGAAATCGGAACTACTCCATGTTTATTACTTTGGAATTTGGGTTTTTCAAATTCTAGTTTTGGGTTAGGAGTATTCGTTGCCCTTCCAGTGAGGCCTTCTTTATATCGTTCTAGAATATATTCGTCATAGAGATCGTGTGCGTTGTCTTTTAAAAAATTTGCAAGTGTCCTTCCAACTCCACAGTTATGACATTTAAATAGAATCTCATTCTTCTTCTGATAAAGATACCCCCGTGTTTTAGACTGTCTCTTTTGGGAGTCTCCACAATAGGGGCAACGGAAATTGAATAGGTTTTCTTTTTTACGAGAGAATTTCTCAAGTCTGGAGGAGACCAGACTCACATAATGAAGATCGGCATAACTCATCGAGATTGGGCTGCTGGTTCTATGACTGTAGCACCAGTTTTCCCCATTGTCAAGATGTTTCCAAAGAATGTTGCAGAACCAATAACTAGAGTGGCAGCACCAATAACACCGACCGTAATCCAACGGAACTTAGAAAGGTCTTCAACCTTCTTTTCTAGGGTGCATAGTTTTGCTTTCACATCCTTAATCAGTTCCATGATTGCAGTGTCAGCTCTATCAGATTGCTCTAATCTGTTTTCATGGCGCTCTAGTATAAGGGCAACTGCTTGGTTACCCTCACTGATTTTATCCACTGCTCTCTCAAGTTTGTCAAGCATCTCTTTAGAGAGATCTTCATATATCTGAAACTTGGCTTCTAAAACTTCTAGGTCTTTACCAATTCCAAACATAATGACCTCAAACTGCTTGAGTGTTGTTTAATGAACCAGACTTAGCTTTTGCTTGCAATGTTTTTTGTTGATTAGCAAGATTTTTTTGCATCTCAATTTTCTTTTGTTGCAATTGCTTTTGTGCTTGCTGCTTCTGTAGTTGTACTCTCTTAGCAGCATCTTGCTTTGCCGTTTGTTGATTCTTGGCAAGTTGTTGCTTTTCGTCTTGAGGATTTGCTTCTACTGGTTTGTCCATTTGTTCTAACACCACATCTGGTAATCTTTTCATTGCCTTTGCTCTTTTTTGTGTATAGAAATCTATAACATCAGTAGCAAAGACTCTTTGAATATTTATAATTTGCCCTGAGTTGCGAATATATTCTCTTAATTTATTTCTGACTTGTGTTTCGGTTTTTGCATATACTACAACATCACCAAGATCAGCAATGGTAACCCTAAAGGCATAGACCACTGCTGCCTCATATATCTTACCCCTCTTTCTTTTCTGCCATCTCTTTACAACTTTAGATCCTCTAGGAGTACCTGGTGGTTCTACAGCAGGAGGCAAAGAAGTTTCTGCCCCAGTGCCAACAGAATTAGTTGGTAGGGTTCCTGCAGCTATAGCGCCTTCTTCTTTAATCATATGTCTTGTAGTATTACATCAATTTCAACATCTGTGGGTAACGAATATTCCATTAGTCCTGGAGGCCATCGATCTAAAAATATTAAAAAGGACTTCAAAGAAGACCAGTATTCACTTTCCAATTTAAAGAGTAGTAATGGAGTAGCTGCTTCACCAAAAACATTATACAAGATAATAATATGATTTAGAATTAGATGAGTTCTTAGATCTCCACCTTTCAAGTATCTATTAAGAAGTCTTTTGACATACTTGAATCGTTTCATGTCCTCTTCAAAATCTTCATATGTAGAAAACTGAGGATTATCATAGTTTTTAATTGCAAACAGGATATAGTTATCCTCAGTTAACTCATCAATATTCATATCATCTTTTTATCATGAACCGAATGTTAGTGTTGCCGAACCATTTGAAATTACTTCTTCTGTACCACCAGTGGAGGTGATCTTCACTCTATACTTATACCCACCATTGGCACTGGTTGCACCAGTCAAGGTTAGAGTTGCAGTTGTCGCTCCACTATGTACACCTGTGTTGGTGACATTAGTCCAGACTGTACCAGTTGCAGTTTGACGTTGCCATTGGAATGTAAGAGTTCCAGGAGTACCAGTTGTGCTGGTTGCAACTGTGAATGTTGCAGCACCAGAAGCTGTGGTTGCATTAGCAGGTTGTGTCGTAATTGTGACTGCCGATGCTACATCTGCTGCGATGGTATCATCAGACTGAGTTTCATCTGCGTTTGCCTCAGGGTTGGTAATGAATACTAGTTGCTCTGCCTTATGACGTGTCTTACCTTCTGCATCAGTATAAGTACGGTATGACCACCAACCAGGGCTAGTAAGTCCACGAGTTCTGTTCTCGTTTAAACCTGCCTCTGTAGCGTCAACAAAAACAATTGTTTCTGTGTCGGTGTTTGGTACTGCATTACGAAGATTTTCAAGTGCAGTCTTTGCTGCGTTAGAGTCTACTCTTTTGTAAAGAGACATTTTTTATTCTCCAATAAACTTTGATATCCTGTATTTATTTATGTAAGACTCGTTTTAGGAACAACTGAACAAAGTCCAGTATTCCATTTGCTTGTGTCTTATTTGTCTTTGCCATCCACTCCGATAAAGAAAGGAGCAACCCCAATACGACGGTTACTCCCCAATTAGTTACTATACAAGTGATCATAGTTTGATGCCGAGTTTTGCGGCTGCACTTGATACTTCTCCAGTTACTTGATCCTTGAACATTGCTGCTCTAACAGTTGTAAGAATCATATCATCAATACTGTTGTCGGTTGACTTCACATACTTCTCTAGAAGATCTAAAACAAGTTTCTTAACTGCAGGATGAGATGCAATTTGCATTAGTAGTGGTTTGACTACTGCGACGATTCCTCCCATGATTTTTTCCTCGATAAGGTTTACTCTTATTTAGTCGAAGCGACTTCCTAAATTAGTTTTCTTTGCAAGTTTTTTAGAATACTTTCCTGGTTGTTCTGGATAATTACTTAAATTTCTAAGACGTTGATGTTGTGAATGTGGAGATGTTTTCTTTACACCTCTTTCGGCAGCAGCTCCACCATATTCAACACTGCCACTGTGTTGATGACGACCTCCTTTTTCACCTCTTTCTTTTTTAATTGCTCTACCAGGATATGAGAGGGGAGATTCTGGAGAACCTTTACCTTCTCTTTCAGATCTACGAGACTCCATAAAGTCAGAGAATGTCATCATTTCTCCCATGGCAGCCTGCTTACGTTGCTTCCTAGGATTCCTAGTCCTGTCTGCTGAGTATGTATTCTCATCACGATCATCATCAGGATCTACAGCAGCACGGTGTCTTGCTGCTCTATCATCATCGGACATATTTGCACGACGAGACTTTGCTTCATCTGGAGTGTATTTTCTACCAGTATTGTGCCATTCCTTACCTACAAGACTTCTCCTCTCAGAATCAGTAGAAGCAGCTTTACGCTCATTCTTTCTACGGTTTGCTTTGAAGTCCTTCATGGACATGCCTTCTTCCATTTCGTAAGAGTTGTGTAAAGGGGATTGTCCAATTGTTTTAAATCTCTTTTCCTCATCATCACGAGCAATTGCACTTACAAGTTTTTTCATTCTATTCATGGCAGCATCTCTCTTTGGTGCATTTTTCTTGGTATTGGGAGTTGAAACTACTTCACGACCAAGGTTGCCTGCCTTGCGTTGCATTTCACCTTTGTTTCTTGGCTTTAGTTCTTCCTTGCCCTCAACGTTCAAAGTTTTTGGGTAATCCTTTTCACCTGGTTTGGCTGGACGTTCTCCACGCTTTCTTTTGGCATGGATGCGGTCCCACAATCCAAGTTTTTCCTTGAGTTCATCACTGTCAGGATTAATTTTGACAGTGTTCTTACCTACTGATACTTTTTTACCTGGAGTTTTTTTGCACTCCTCTTCGGCAATAAAACTTTTAAATGACTTCATTGTTATTTACCTCAGCGAACGTTCTTAGCATACCACTTTTCAAAGTCTTCTCTACGCTTATCACCTCTAGGTGGCATAGGAGTCTTCTCTCCACGAACAGGAGCATACTTTTTCTTCTGCTCTCCTTCATACTTCTCAGGATTGTTGCGAGCATACTGAGATTCCATTACTTCTTTCCAGGAGTAGTTACGAACTTCAAGACCACCCTCTTCTAAAGAAGAACCAATCATCTCAGCACCTTCTTGCTTACGCTTTGCTGCTTGCTTATCATAAAGTCTTTTTGCTTGTGCTGCTTTTGCTGCTGCACCTTCTCTATCACCAGCAACAGCCAACTTACCACGCTTGATATCTGCTGCCTTGGATGCTCTGAGAGCAAGATTAGCAGAAATCTCTTGAATGTTTTGAACTTCAAGACCGCCTTCCTCTAGGGAATTGCCGATCATTTCATAACCCATATTGAGTTGCTTTTTCTCTTTAGGAGTTAAAGCACCACGTTGAGCTCCTCTTGCTGCTTGGACTGCCTTTACCTTAGGATCGTTGGATTTGTGTTGTCCAACATGTAGTCCAGGATTGGATGAAGCAGTCTTACGGAAATCACCTCTTTGTGCTCTAGCATAATTTTGTCTTTGTTTTGCTTTATTAGCATCACCGTAAGTTGGTCTATTCTCAAGTGCAGTTGCTCTATCTGCTGCTTCACCGCCACCAGCACGTTGGCGAAGTTTGGTTTCATCATAACCGCGCTTTGCCATTGCAGTTGCTTCAAGAACTACATCATAGAGTTCTTCAACTTCTTCTGCTGTTAGTTCTTCCATGAGTTCAAAGAATTCATCTTCGTTCTCAATGATGCCTTCAGCATAAAGCCAATCAGCAACCACCTCTACATCAGATAGGAACTCTTCATCTAGCATTTCTTGTGTTTCGTTGATGACGACGCCATCTTCCTCAAAGATAACTTCGAAACCATCTTCGTATGCTGCGATAACTTCTAGAACCTGCTCGAAGGTATAACCTTCCTCAAGCATATCTCTCTCAAGATCCTCATACTCTTCCTTAGGTACACAGTTAGGAACCGAACGTCCATTCTTCATCTTGGTTCCTTTTGCTTCATAACCCTTCCAGCAGGTTGAAGCACCCACATTTTTACGGGCTTGCTTAAGTGATTCTTCAATTTCCATTTGTTCCTTCCTTACTTTGTCTAAGAGGTCGTCTAAATTAGACTTCTTCTTAGCAAGAGAAGTCTTGGGGGTTGGTTTTGCTTTTGCTGCAGCAGGAGCAGCAGGAGCGGGAGCAGCCTTTCCTCTGCCTTCATCATATCCTGCCTTTGCAGTCTTAACAACTTTACCCACAGCCTTACCTGCACCGTGAACTGCTTTCTTGAGTCCAGACTTAAGTGCTGAACCAATTCTACCTAGGATACCAGGACGTTGTGTACCTGTTGCTGCTGGTTTTGAAGCAGATGTAGTTGTTGTAGTAGATGATCCAGTATTGGGTGAATCATTCTTTGAGGTATTGGTGTCTGTCTTAGTTGCACTAGGAGCATCCTTGGCAGCAGCAGATGCTTTTTTGTAACCTGCTACCGCAGATCCAGCAACTTCGCCAGCACCGTGTGCAACTTTCTTGGCAATGTTTTTAGCACCAGAAGCAACTTTCTTAATTGCATTTTTGACCTGTGAAAGTCTGCTGGTTCTGCTTGCCTCTGGTTGAACATCCGAATCATGTCCAACGGTTACCTTTGCTTCTTCAAGATAGGTTAGTTCTGATTCAACTTGCTCTAGGAGCAGTGCTTCTAGTTGATCAATTTCATAACCTTCTTCTAAAGTTTCATAGAAAAACTCTTCAACAACTTCTTCAATTAAGTCGTCAGTAAGGAATAGTAGATCTTCATCAGTTAACTCGTCAAGGACAGAAGAAAAATCTACTTCTTCGCACTTAGTATCATCTTCGGTGTCTTTGTTTTTAGATTTTTTTGCCATGGCCTTTTTAATGGCACGGTCTTTGACACCTGCATACTCGTCAGTTTCGTCTTCGACAGTTCCATCATCATCATAATCTTTAGACTTTTTGCCAGACTTATTGGGATACTTATGCTCCTGATCTTCACCAGCACCTTTTAGTTCTTCCAAATAACCAATGTCTTGTAGGATATTATCTATCCCGTCGAGTTTAAAACTATTAGTAAACATTTTAATTCCTTGCGAGTTTTCTCTTATTCTATTATTTAGTTATTTTTACATTTTTCATCCAACCACCAAAGGTAACCTTTGGTTGACCTGGAGTAAGTTGTTGTACATAATTACGATACTTGTCTGTCCCAACTTCCAATTGAGTTTTTGGATCTGCACCTTCAGACATTTGTGTTAACCACCCACGATGAGTATTGTCATATTCATCCGCATAGATTATATAGTTAGCTCCACGATGAATAACCTCACCAACGATACCAGTATCCAGGTGTTGAACAATTGCACCCTCTTTAAATACTTCACCATTATAATATGCTTCTCTTAGCATATCGTATGCTAACTTTGGAGCATATCTCCATTCTTGTACTGGAGAAGTAGTATGCATGGCAGATTGTAAATCTGTAAATAATTTTTTCGCATCAGTTTCTTTCATTGATTCAGGCATACCCTTGACGAATACCTCAAACTGATCTTCTACTGCTGCCTTACGCATCTTCGAAGCTGACATTCCGCTAACATCTTCAGCATCAGCATCTCGTTCCCCTGCTGAAATGACCTGAATGTTATTGAAGTTGTAAAGTGATCCGTTATATTTTTGAGCAAGATTTTGGAACTCAGATACCCTATCTCCACCAACGACAATATTAACCTCAGTATATCCTTCTGCTGCAGTTGCTTTTAGAACATCAAAGATTGTTCTCATATTTTCATCGCCAACAATATTCTCTGCATATTCAGGGAACATTTTCTTCATCCATTCAATCTTCATGTTTGGATCAAGAGGATTCTTTTCTGGGTCTTGAGAACGTGATGGATAAATTCTATAATCACCATTTGCAGAACTAGCAACCTGCTGAATTAATTTCTCATGTCCTGCTGTAGGTGGATTGAATCTACCGAATGTCAGGGTGATTGCCATTCCCTGTCCTGGATTCTTGGCAGGATCTTGTTCTGGTGCTGCAGGATGATCAGTAGGAAGTCCAGAATCCTTAGGATTTACCTTTACAAGTTTCATCCCACCATCAGAACGATACTCAACTTTTTTTGTTCTAGGATTTGCATACTTACCATATCCAACGTGAACAAGTCCAAGCTTCTCTGCCTCTGCTGCAGCACCACTCTTCTTTGCTTCGCTTAGAAAATCTCTATAACTTTTCATTTATTCTGAAAATCCTTCTCTAGTATTTATGCAGTCACCTTTTCTTGGGTAATAAGTCGTTGCCAGGGTGATCATTTATTTTGCCATGATAACCTTTTACATTATAAAAATGTTTATCTTCAATTTCAATATCATCCCAATCATTTTCAAAAACTACAAGACATTTTTGCGATGTCTCGTCACAACAAATTGTGATATATTCATCACAGACAAATCTAATTTGACCCATGAATTCTTTATATCTTGCTGGTTCACCAACTTCAAGAGACTTTAAAATGTTTTTTATTTCTTTAGGTATGCTTTCAGAAAGTAATAAAGGTATAGTCATACTGACGATCCTGCCCTTTGCAGAATGGCATGGATTCCTTTGTCCGCAAGTTTTCTCTTGGCAGCTGCCAAGAATCCCTGGAATCTTCTTGTTATAAAAACTTGAAATTGTGGAGAAGCTGTCATTGCTCCTTTATATCTAACCTCTAAGTCGCAGATTGGCATTTTATCAATCCACAAAGTATAGAATAATTTTGCAGCACCAGCATTCTTTTCAAATGCTTGCGTTTTACCTGCAGTGGTTCTTACTTCAAATTTAGGTGCTCCAGATCTCCCTTTCTTTTTCAAAACTTCCATAGGTCCACCTTGGAACATTGTAGTAAAAACTTCTTTTAGAAACACTGAATTCTTTTCATTACAGCGTCTTACATCTAGTTTTCCCTCCCTATCTACTGCTCCAGATCCAGTAATTAAACTAAAATGAAAATGTTCTTGACCAACATAACTATCAACATTAATTCTAAATGTAAGATCTAAAAATTGTTTAAAGTTATCCTCTACCGCAAACACCTCTTTAAATACTTCATCAATTTTTTCAAACCAAGTATTCTTAGGATATTTTTTGCCGCCATGTTCCTTCCCTGTTAATGCAGCATTTTTTTCATTGTCTGTTAATGCCTCATCTAATTTCTTCAGCCAAGTTCTACGATTACTCTTTAACTGAGCGAGCGTTGGATACGGTCTATTTCCAAATTTAACATTATATACTTCAGCAAAGAAATTTACTTCTGCATTTTCCAGTTCTGTCTTTTTACTCTTAGCTTTCAATATAAGATAACCACTAGTAGCTTTGCTTGATCCAACTACAGGTTTATTTAATAATGTAGGATCTGGTTCTCTAATACCAATTCCTTTTTTCTTAAGTGATAGTCCCCAATAATGCGTTTGCTTACCCCCAGTTAAAGTAAATTTAACAATTAAGTCAGATGAATTATAAGCTTTAATGATAGTATCTATTGTTTTATCCTTTCCTTTTAAATGAGCAATATCTTTCTTCCAAGCTTTTCCAGTTTGATAAACTTTTTGAATCGTACCACCATTATTATTAATTACTGATACAACATAATTTGATACTGATATTGCCTTTGCTAGATTAACAACATCACCTTTAATTGCTTCTCTTTCTTTGGCAACAATACCATCTACGTTAGTTGCTTTATTATAAATTTCCTGAAGTAATTCTTCAATAGCTTCGTTTCTTTCATGAGGTTTTTTACTATTGATCTGATCAACATTTACAATCTCGCTCATTGCAATCAATGAACCAGTCATCAATTCATGAGGATCTGAAACATCATTCTTTAATCCTTTGGAAAATATAGTAAATGCATAATCAGGATCTTTATAATATTCTGCTTCATTAGTTTTTTTATTTAACTTATATCTCTGTATTAATAAGCGTATGGTTTTTGATCCTTGCGAAAATTTCTTATCAACAGTGACCTCAAAATCTTTAGGAACATCTCCATTAAGTTCTAAATCTTGCAGAGCATCAACATACAACTCGCGTATTTGTTCTTTTTTCTTTTCTAATACATCATTGATTTTGTCTATAATAACATTTCGTTTAGATCTAACTGCAACTGATAATCTAGTACCATAAGCCACAGCTTTTGCACCAAAAAGATCTTTTAAATTACCAACATCACTGGGATCGATAACTTGAGTAAATTCTGCATCACTGGCGCTCTGATTATGAGTCTCAATAATTGAAGGAACATTCAAGATTTCTATAATAACTTTTTTAGCAATCTCTTCGTATTTTTTTTGTAATGGTCCTGGGATTTGAGCCATTTTAAAAAACTCCTTTTCAGTAATATTTAGAAGAGAGGGGGCCTACGATTGTACCCGTCGGCCCATGCATCCATAAGATCTGATATCTGAAAATACTGGATGATAATATCGTCATCGGTCTCCTTTTTTTCTGACTTCGGATGCGACAGC
>Ga0194133_10004387_pt1 | contig 18965 bp, 9 predicted proteins | sample TA2KigOf40mmetaG_FD_155448 | JGI IMG/M metagenome (GOLD analysis project Ga0194133, IMG submission 155448) | Freshwater microbial communities from Lake Tanganyika, Tanzania - TA2015055 Kigoma Offshore 40m | ecosystem: Environmental > Aquatic > Freshwater > Lake | place: Tanzania: Lake Tanganyika... | reverse complement strand
CGAATTTCAATCTAGGTCTCTGTGAATCTCACTCCTCCTTATTCTAGAACTCAATGGTCTGAGTTTGTTGTCCCTTTTAGCTACACCTGCGCCACCTGGTGGTGATTTCCCTGGCACACCTCATTGTAAATATGCTAATTAAGTAATTATATTATAAGTTACTATAAATGAGAAAACTATACTCATTTGATTGGACCAGAAAACTGGCCATGATAAAATAGATCCATGTGCACCACGTCGGTGGCCTCTGACTTGCTAAGCAAAGTGCCCAACTCTGTACTTTTCAACGTCATTACAAAAGAAAATGCTCCTTTAAAAATCCAACTGAATGCATCAAAGACTAGGGCCATTAAGCTAAGTTAAAACTTTTAGACTCTCCATGTATCATGCGTTTGTTACACCCCTAAGCTGCAATCAACATTTTCTTATCTTATGTCAGGCACAACAATAATTTATATATATGTACTATGAACTTCGCCCTTTTCTTGATTAAAAATGGTCTGCAGCCTAAGCAAGAAGTTTGGTAAGTTGAAAATATCGATTCAAAGCAAGAAACTTTAGGTCCAGTTAGGTCAAGGTCTGGCACTTGAAGTGTTGCCAAACGTTAAAGTAATAAAGTTATTGTTATATTCAATATACGCTTGAGTCTGAAATAAATAAAATTTAATTAAAAAAATATCACACCTACATCAAGTGATTAAAGTGAAAAGCTTCAATAGATTTGAAAATTTCGAAAATCTATTTACTTTTGGAAAATTATTTCAAACGACAGATTCGGAAATAACTTGTAAGTTTCTCAATAGTTTTGAATTTTTCTTATTAGTTTCCAAATGGAGCTAAAAAAAGTGTTAATCCCAAACGTTTTCACTTACTGATACTTTTAACTATCTGGCAGAAAAAACCCTGAAAATGCAGCTTATGGAAATCACTTTACGAAATGATTTTATTGAGAACAAAAATGTAAACTCTTGCAATGCAAAAAGTAACGCTTTAACTCAGAGTATAGATCCACTCTTCCTTCAGTTTACCGATCCATTTTTATTTTTATTTGACAAAACATAAAATAGACAAAATGAAATTTGTTTCAAATTAAATAGTCCAGGTGATTACTGTATCATTACCAATTATCTCAATTATTCAATAAAGAGTTGCAGGCTCAAGGACAGTTGGCTCTTCAAGGTCAGGTTTGCAGGCCTGAATAAAATATAGTCTTTCACAATCATCAACTTAAGATAATTTATTTAAAGGCCTACTTACCAAGGAAGACCAAAATCTACCGTGAGATGCCGACCACAACGCATCTATGAAACAATTTTTGGTAACATCAGCAGGATTCTGTATGTTTTCCAAAAAGCACCATCCATATGATTTTGTTCCACTTTAAGAGTTGAATTCAATGTTTGTGATTGTTATATTTGCACTAAACTAAAATTTTCTTACTCCGGGTTATCTTGTTGGTTACATCCGGACTTTTGGTCCAGTGACTCTCCAGATAAGCTTGTGGCGCAACGACATTTTGTTGAGTCGGCTTTAAATGAAAAAAGTGAATTTTTGGAGCAAGTCTAACAGAATGAATCTATTGGTATTGAAAGTTATTTCACTTTTATGATTGCACGTTGGAGCTGGATCGAAATAAGAGGCTCCAGAATCAAACTTGAATGTGTATCCAACAGCTGATGCATCTAAAGTTTTTTCAATTTCGGACTCAACACAAATACCGTCTGAAATAAACGGAAGTTTGTGAATTCAATCTAACATGTAGTCAATTCGAAATAAAACTAGTCTAAAAAGGCTCTCTTTCTTGCTCACATTTTATCCAAGAAAGAAGATTAAGTAAAATCTTTTCTTTTGATTCATCTAGAGACATTTTTCCACTTAATATTTTGGTGGTGTTCTCAATTAGTTTCTTTAAGTCTTTCCTTCAGAAGATTTGTTGGAGTTGTGAAAGCTGGATATTTTTTGCTTAACACTTAATCAAATCAATGAGAAGTGTGATGACCTTATTGTAAATTTTTTTAGTGTTTTTCTACCAACTAGTACCAAGAATGATTTTTAAGGTCAGTATTTTTTATTAATTGAGGCAGTCCTCATCCTCGAGTGGGCCTGCGGCTCCTAGTTTATTAGCAATTTATAGTAACAGTCAATTTGCAAATTACAATTTAAATTGAAGACCACTTCAAAAATTACTTGTATTGGGTAAAGTTTTTCATTTTTAGAAATGCTGAAAGCAAAGTTTTTTACTATTTTTTTTAGTTCTTTTCTATTTCGTGGCATTGTGGAGCCATTTACATTGATTTTTTCTGAGTGGCTGCAAACTTTTCCAGCCATGTGACAAGTTTTCTGCCATTGTGTGCGAATCTGAGTTAGGAAAGATAAATTATAGAAATTACTAGCAACGCAGAATTCGTCTTAATTTGTCTTTGGTGGAGAGGAGAAAAATAAAAACGTCAGATCGTGTAAATCGTTTTGATAGAATTTGACAAGTCTTTGTTATTTTTCCTATTCACAAGTTTTACCTCAAAAGATGAATCAAAAGTAAACAATTTACCCAAATTGAATAAGGTTGTCTCGTCACATTGAGATTGGCCAGCCTCTTCACCATCGTAGGGACACGCATCATTGCAGTCACCCCACTTTTTGTCGACGGCCACTCCGTTCTCGTCCACTTCGTAAGCACACCAGTGGTTACCATTCTCAGAGTGATTGGCAGTGCAACCCGTATAGGTAACATCCTGAAAATAGAAGCTTAACGTTCCCTGTTTTCTATAACTTATTTTCATATTTTACCTGATACTTGAATGGAAAGATGCATTTGTGACTTTCGCCACCACTTGAATCAGGAAATGTTTTGCATTCTTGAAAGTTAAAATTGAGAGTGCCAATTATTCACTTAAATAAAATATTTTAGTCCAATTTTACTTTATAGAACAAGTTTTTAAAGCAAAAAAGATTGTTATTTTGTGAGCACCCAGCTGTGCAAACATACGAAGTTTCAAATCTAGGTTAGTTTGTCAGTGAAAGGTGGATAAGTTGGTTTTGGCATTAGTAGATCAGATTGCAAAACTCTTTTTAGTCAGAAGGATGCGCTCAACTCAAAAGTTGGAGCTCATCAATGACCTAAATTTCTTCTCTAGGACACTCAACAAAATTATTGAATTTAAAAAAAAGGCTGAACTGTTTGGATCGTCTGTGTTACTTTTCTTTCAAACAAATAAAGTTATCAGGATGACATTGTTTTGATCAATGCTTTACTCCATTGAGAAAATTAATAAGTCTGTGAAGATGGAGGCGCTCCCTAAATAAAAATATGGTGAAAAAGGTTGAAAAGTTTTCATTTTAGTACCTTTGCAGTCTACGAAATTATTTGATTAAACTTATAAGATTGTTACTTTGGATTAAAGGTTAGATACAATTATAATTGATTAAAAAACAACTGTTTGAAATTTATAACAAAACTTTTCCCTTTGTTGCGATTTAAAAGGATTGAAAATTTTAAATGAAATGCTGACAATTCTATCTAAATTTCTCCAGGCTACAACTTTGTCAAAAAAGCTGACAATTGCACCAAACTTTTTTTTCGTGGAACTGATTCAAATTCAGATGATGTACTATTTCGTCATAAAATTGGAGAAAAAATCTCGAAACTTCAAATGCGAAAATTGATTTTGACTTCTTTCGAGGCAACTTACATGTATGTATTGTTGACAAAGAAGAGATAAAAATCCATATATTTCAAAATCTGCCGCTATGTTATCATATTTCTACCTTTCTTTTCCCCTCATATTTGGAAATTCTACCAAAAAATGTAACATTACTCTTGGAATCAGGTTGCAGAGTTGGGTAAATTAAATACAATAAGAACATAAAATTTCAGGTGGAATTGCAGTAATAATATTTTTAAGATGATCTGGTCCAGATGAATAGGAAATGTAAAAATTGCAAAAAGGATTCTGTATTTTTGAACATTTCCATTCAAATGTGGAAATGATTGCCGTCTGACATCTTTTATTCATACGGTCAAACAGCCATCTCGAGTTGGATATGGAAAGTGTGGAAGACCCTTTACGAAGTTTCGAGTCTCAATGGAAGTGAAGTGGGTTCTCAGAAGCCGATTCAAGTATCGCCGGGGTACTTTGAATGAGAAAATAGATACGAAATCACAAGAAAGCTCATCTCAGCCATCTTGCTATGAATTTTTAAAACTGTACATTCGTTTTTTGAGCTCTTGATATGTTTGGAGGATTATATTTTGAATAGACTTACCGCAGCTCCTGAGACAGGAAAAATCTTTGGAACACTTTCCAGACGTTCCCCAAGCTCCACCACACCTTGCTCCCGCTGGTCTTGCACAAACTGGACAACAACCACACACGTCTTTTACATACTGGCCACTTTCGCAGCAGGTTGGAATCTAAGAAAGTTTTTAGAAATCATATTTCTGATTGACTGTCACCACATACGCTCGACATTGATATTTAGGACAGTTGGATTCTTTTTTACGTTAAAATAAAACGAAACCTTGAGGACAATTGAATAAGATCTTCTCTTCTCCAACACGTCATCTTTTTTCCTGATAAAAAATTGAGTTATAACACGACAAGACCCTTTGCGACAGATGTGCTTTCACGATAGGAGAGAATTTCCAAGCAACAAAAAGGCAGATTCAAAAATAGAACCCCATCTCTTGATTATTTAATCAAGCACCCGGAAATTTGTAGGAAATTCTAACATCACTCTTGTATTTCTTTTTTTTTCAAATTTAGTTGGCTCTTTATGTTTTGGTTTTATCTTAAACCCACATTCATAAATTTGTTGTGTTTATTTGTTAAATGGTACTTTAGGATTCTCGAATTGTTGAACTAAAAGAGGAAAATTGCTTGCATATAATGTCTCTACGCTATTCAACATAATAATAATGCTCTCCATTACATCAGAATACATTTGCCAGTTGTTTAGAATGCAAAAGATTTAATGTCTCTTATTGTCGTTGGTTCTCTTTTTTTGACATAGAAGTCCGAATCTATGTCGACAATGGCCGTCAGAATAAATCATGAAAATTAGCTGAGAATGGTGAAAAAAGAATGTGAAGGATCTTGCGAAGAAAGCAAAAAGAAACAAATTCAACTTTTAAAAATGCTCCGCTCCCTATTTACCTCACACGGTTTGTCCTCACACCTTAAACACGACAAACTGAAAACTTCTTGACAAACGAAGAATGCAATCACAACGATAAAGAGCGAGGTCCTCATTGTAAACATAGATTTTTACCTTGCACTCAGAATAGTGAGAAATGACTAACTTTAGCTTTGGTATTTTGTTGAAGACCATCAGGATGTTTGGATATAGAATTTTAGTCGTGTTTATAAGCATGGGATGGATTAGAAACATCGACTAAACTAAAAAAAGGAAAAAACGGTAAATCAAAGTTTTCATGGAATGAAAAAATTGCTAAATGTTTCTATATCGACCAAGAAGTGTATTTTCCCTAGTTGTCGTTTAGTATTTTATTACTTACAATTCAAGCAAACTTTCGTCGTTTGAAATAACTATTTCCAATGAAAAAAACTGGTTTTGTCATTTTGAACGCGTGCTCAACACGCCTTGCCCTGTTGTGTTGGCTATTTGGGCGTAGTTCAAAATAGTTATCATCAAACTAAAGTGTTTTCGACAACAAAAAGACAAATATTTCGAAAAATGAAAGTCTTTGAGAAAAATTTTAACATTACGTAATTGAAAATAAAGTAATTTTTTTCTATTAAATTGAATAAATTTTCTGTTCTGTTCTTTTCTTTTTCGTATGTAATCCTTTCTTTTGGAAGACAAGCACAACTACTAGCTGAATTTCATTTTCAAAGAACTATCATCTTTTATCTCCAACCGGAAATAAAAATTCTTGTTGACCTTAACAGAAACGACAACTCCATTCAGCAGTTGTGAACTTCTTATGTTGGAAGATCTGATTTAAAAAACTAAGGTATGTTCAAATACAATTTTGACTTCCTTCGTCGACTTGGTTTAAATTTGATTTCTTTAAAAAAAGTAAAAGAATATGCGATCGATCCAATGTGCGTCGAAAAATACTCAAAGTATCTTGTTTTTTAAAGGGCTTTCTTAACATAATAATTTGCTGCATTTATGTATTTTCAAGTGATTTGCTCAACAGTCAAACCGACTGAGATGATCCTTCCTCGCACTGGTAATCGAACCCCACTCTTCCAAAACTAAGTCAAGGGTTCTAAACATTTAGGCTATGGCGACCTTTGATGTAACGACGGCAGTGCTCTGATAAGAGAAGGATAGCGAATATTTCTATTAAAAATATATTGAAATAAGAGATGTGAAAATAACTGGAATGCCATATTGTTGATTAAAGTTTGAACATATACCTAACATAGTAACTAAGGATAAACTATTTTAAAAGGCTTTCTGTAAGCGGAATCGAACATGTCGATCCTCGTTTAGAAAATTAATTTATACCATGAACATTTGAAACGGTATCAAAAATAGGTAATTTATGAGATCAATATGTTGTACAATAAAGTGCAATACTAATCACAACCTTCATATAGCTACAAATGGGAATTTCAGAGGTTATTGAGCGTTTTCTTTTCACAGAATTTTAGGACGATGCTAAACTGCCTCGATCCTTTACTTTGCTTCAAAATTCAAAGCTTAAAATGTTCTTAAGGTAAAACCAAATACAAAGTTCCCACAACAAGTAAAAAACAAAAAGTTTATGTTTACAGGAGCGATTTTTGTCGTTCGGCCAAAGTTCAATTATGCAAATCAGAAAGTTAGCCAAGATATTAAAAAAGGTTCTCCTTGTGTCTTTTATTATGGACAAAAAAGCTTTGAGATAAAAATTTAGAATCAATAATATAGTATGGCTCATACTTTTTTTAAAGCACCAAAGTTTGCTCAAAATTGTATTTTCATGAATATCAAATTCATTTTTCTTTTTGTCATAAAAGATGAGAATTTCTACTTCAATCTTTGATCTCAGATGAGCTTTCACGAGAAAAGAACAGTAGAAACTTTGTCCCTAGAGATATCTTTTAACATTCAGCTAATTAATTGAGATATATGAAAACACATGCGAAAATTTCAAAAGGCAGATGACATTTAAGTCGAGTTATTCATTTTTCAGCTGTAAACTTAAACCTTTGTGGTTGAAAAATAGAAGAAAGCTTAATGTGGAAAAGTTAAAAAGATAAATAATTCAAGTCAGCAAAATAAACATGATATTTTTAGATCAAAGAAAATAAATCATGGATGGATTAATTTATTTGGTTTGTATGGTAAAGTGAGTTTTAAATTCACTCTTGAAATGATTTTTTTCACTTCTGTGGTTTTATTGAACTCATTCATTTCAAATTGCAGTAAATGCAATAAAGTTTACAAGAGTTATAAAAGCGCACAAACGTTGCTAGACCTTTCTTAAGTGTACCAGCCTAGGGACTTGTGGCTACCAAGGTGGTCCCTTTGATGAGGAAAACTGGGATTTATGATTATGATTCGTGTTAATGTTGCCCCACCCAGGGGAAAAACCTCATCTCCTTGGTAGACAGGTTGTAGGGAACAGTACCCTCTTTTAGGCCTCTTTAAAGGTTCCATCCATTTGTCAAGATACTGGTCATAACTAAAAAATTGAAAAATAGCCAAGCTTTAGAAGATTCTTTTTAAGCTAATATAGAGTCTGTCATGAGTGACAAAGGGATAAAAGTCAAAGTCAATTTGGTTAAAAAGGTCTGTCAATCGGTTTATCAGAGAGTTTTCTCCAACTTTCTTGATGATGTTGTCAAAAAACTTTATTCTCCTTTCTTGAAATGCATTCCTGGTAGTGATCTGTACATATGTCTTGTAACTCTTGTTTGTTCATTTTGCATAACTTTTATTACTAGCGTTGCTGTCGAGTAGTCAGCCCATGAGGAAGGTTTGGCCCAGCCAATTTTGTCCAAATTAGTTTATACTTTATTTATTTATTTATCTGAAACAGACTCATTATATCACAATGCCACTTTGATTATCAAAATCAAACTTTGAAATGAATATTTCAAGATGTACTGTCAGTTTTTTATAAGTTTACAAAAATTTATTTTCTATTTTTGAGGTATTCAACCTGTTTGGATGTACTCCAGTATTAGGTTAAAACGGTTTTTTCCTCTACTTCTGGTTTCAAAAGTCTCCATTTTCTAGAATCACATATTGGAAATAAATTCTGTTGCTTTCTTGCTCCTTTAAGTGCTAAAGGAAAGAAATTTACGATTGCAACAAAGAATCTTCTTCTCTCCTTGAAAATCAAATTCTTTTCTAGCTCCCCCTCTTCCAAAGTCTTCTTGCAAGTCACTACTAAAGTGACAAGATTGGTTGGCCAAGGTCAGATTAAAAATTACCATTCCATTCGTTATAAGGAATTTTTAAGCAAGAAGCGACAAGAATTACGTTCATATTTATTGAGCTTATAACAAAAAATTAAATTCGGTTTTATCATATTACTTTTCAAATAAGTTGATGCTTGAAAGTTCAAGGCGATTAAAAAGTTTCTATTCTTGTACCAATGTGAAAGGAAAATGCTTTAAGTTAGAATAATTGACAATACCGGCCCTTTAGACCTATATCTCTTGTACCTTTAAGGCTTTTTAGAAATTCCTTTTTGTTGGTGACAACAAGGCTGTAAGTTTTTTCCCACTATAGAAAGAAATTTTTTTGTTTCAAAATGTTTGCTCACTTTCATCAAAGTAATCTCTTTATAGCAATAAAGAAATGCAAATTGGATTACCGACCACATTTACAACAAACATAGTATTTGCTTATTAACAAAAGTATTTTTGGCAAACTTGAATCAAATTTAAAAAAATCCAGCATAACTTTTTCGATTAGAAGAAATATTTTTTATCAGTTATTTTTCAAACAAAGAAATTCTTATTCAAAACAAAAGAGAAAATAAAAAGTTTTGAAGTAGCCTTTCGTCACTTGGCATCATTGGAAAAGAGCTATAAAAGTTCCTAAAGTGAAAATGATTTAGGATTCGTTTCCTTTTGAAATGCTTAAAGGATTTTTTCAAAAACTTCAAAACAAACTTTTTAGTGAAGGAGGATCTTTTACCTCCTTAAACGAACTGAGGACTCTTCCCAAATTAAACCACAGTAGATTTTACCATGTTCAATCTTTCTGAGTTGCATCGATCACTTCTTCAAAAATGTCAAATGATAATATAAGAAAATTTATGTTCGCAACTTAAACTGTTTTAGACATATGGTTAATATTTTTTAGACCTTTAAATCAATGGATGTACGTAGGAGAGGAAATATTTCATCACATATATTTGCAAATTTTTAAAGGCAATATTAAAATTAAGGCCGATTAAGTAATTTGGCCTTCGACTTTCAGCTGACATTCGAAACTGAAGTGGTTCGTTCATAAAAGTGGCCAGGTTATTTTAACTTGTGCCATCACATTCATGACCAGTAATGAAGCAGAAAACCTTGCCCGAGCCATTAACTCAGCTTTTGAATCGGGTCTTATTAAAATTGCTTGAGTTTTCAAAAGCTTGGAAACACGTTAGACGATTCTTGGTTAATGAAACCAGTACTTTGTAACAAGTGTGTTGCCGTGGTCTGGTTGAGATGAGCAAAAACCCAGTGATGACCTTCCCAAACATGAAAAGAATCAGTACTGAACTGTTTATTGATGAAAGCTAGTGCGGAGCTTTACATACAAAATGGGTAGCCAAAAGTTTTTGGCAAAATTGAAGAGGGTAAAATCTTGGCACCAAGACCAACAATAGGTGGGAATGAAAACCATTACAGCAGCCTGTTTGAAATATTGTAAAGTAAATTTAGTAGTAATTACGGGAAATGAGCGCATGGTGCGATATTTGTAATTATCAGCTTATTGATTAAACCCCATATCAGACTTCTTGCTTTTAAATTAATACTTTAGAATCAAGCAACTCTCCCTCTCTTTATTAGATAGGGTTAAGGTGTAAGATTTGCGGCTATAAATCAAGGAATTTTTAAACAATTTGATATATTTTTATCTCAGAGGTGAGGTTGACGTTGATTGCCAACTTCTGGTCTTTTGAAGGCATTTTTTTTGCTCTTAACTTGCAGATGAACTTCATTTAAATAATACTGCAGAAGGTGTGAGAGCAAAGATGGAATATTTTTTTGTCCTTAATAGCTTTTACCACCAAAGATAATTGGATGATTAATGGTACCTCTAATGGTAAAGTATTTCAATAATGGCTTTTTTGCCAACATTCAAGCTAGAAAGGGGTATTTTTGCAAGAATTATTGCAAAGATCACGTTTAACTAGCCATTTGAATATCCAGGCAAAAGTCGCTTCCAGATAAAAGACTTCAAAATTTTCAAGTTATTGTATTAAGTTGAAATGATAAAAACTTTGTTATCTTAATAAACGGAAGCGTTACAACAATAAAATTTACCACAGCATGTAAGGCAATGAAACTAAAAAAGATCGAAATGAGATTTTCAAAATCGAATCTCGTACAATAGAGAAAAAAAGAAAAACTCATAGTTTTGCTAGATTGACATTCTTTATAATTCTACCTCTCACTGAATATTTCATTTTACAATATGAAATTAAAACGTGGCCATACTCATTTGTGTTCAGAAATCAGCGTTGATAATTAGAGCTCTCTTGAACCAACCCACCCTCCCTATATTAGTTTTATTTTCGACTCATTGAACCTTCATGATACGATTACAAACATTATCAATATCAAGACAATGACCCATAGAAAGAACAGTACAGCCAAGGGGGATCATGTGAATGTGAAAAGAATATCGATTGACAGCCACCGAGGATCAGTGTAAGCAGCTCACACTTTTTCCTCTTTTAACATCACCTTATTTTCAAGTGTATTCTAGACTATTAAACAAGTTAAACATCAAAATCATCTAGAAAGCCAGCATGTAAAAAATACAAAAAATTGTCTTCAGTCGCTTTTGAAAGTGCAAGAAATATCACACGAATGGTGTTTCATTAAAATTGTTGAACACATTTTTACAATGTAATCCGGGTTTAATAGGAAATCAAAAATAATCTGGAACGATTCTCTCACTTCGACTTAGAATTTGGAAACTAGGGAACTTAACCCCAACTCGGCCACAAAAATTTAGCTTAAAGATAAAGATAAAGAGAGCTTCTGTTGAGAACTGATTATTCTAACACCAAATCAAGTGAATGAGAATAGTGTTGACTTTACATCATTTCATTTTTGACTGAAAGTTGTGTCTTATAGTCACTTGATTTTCTTTTGATAAATGTGAATAAATGAGTATAAGAAATATAATTCTAATCAAGTCTCTGCACAACAATCAATCCTGACATCTATATAGAAATGATTAATAATAGGCAAATCCAGGGGTCAAAGATTTTCCCAAGGCCAGGTTTTGAACCCTGTACCACCCAGTTCTCAGCTAGTTGTCAAAGCAATCAGCTGCAACGACCCTTCTGAGCAGAACTGGCATCCAAAATGAATTTTCAGCTCTCAAAGGAAAATTCTTATTACCAACAAAATAGTTCAAATAGAAAAATAGCTAAAAAGTATTGTACGAAAACTTTGACTAATCTCTGCTCGAGTGTTTCCTTAACTAGCAAAAAAGCTTTATACTCTAATGAACGTTTTCAAAGATTAAAAAAATTACGGAAAATAACCACAAAAATGCCTATCAACTTTAAATTTGGCCTTCAATTTGAAGCCTCCTTATATTTTTCTGGCTCAAAATAATTTTAAGATCAGTGATCCCTCGAATGTCATATTTGTTTCATAACAATCTACCCGTGCGTTAGCATTAAAAGTTGAAATTTTGAATAATGGATAGCAGGATTTTGCTCGTATACTTTTTTGAACATCACGTTCAAGCTATTCTAGACTTTATTGCGCAGATTGTGAAGTCAATGTGGACTGGACAGTTTTTATTTGTTTTTCTCTATTACGTCCATTACAGAAATTGTAACGAACGAAATTTATATCTACGGTAAAACCATTAGCACAAAAAGGAAACAAATCTTTCTTTTTATTATTATTGTACTTTCTTGGAATCAATTTTTGTGTGGAACCGTAGATCATTTTTTTTAAAGCAAATAAAAATAAATCGTTAAGTGTATTTTTAAACTTGTATATTTCAAAAAGTTTTACAATTTAGAATATTTTAAGTCAGCAAATTTTCCTTGGATTGTTCTCCAACTCGTAAAATTCTATTTTTCCACATCTTCTGGACTTCTGGAGCTTTTCCATAGAGAGCAGAAAAACAAGGAAAGGTACTTTAACTCTAAACTGAGCAGAAAATGGTTCAAATTTTTCTTGTAAACTTAACTAGAAAGAAAAAGGCTCATTTCAGAGCTCCAAAAATGTGGAAGTAAACCAACATCATCACGTTTTCTTGGAGAGAAGATTTGCTTCACCCCATCCTTATTTTTAGTAAAGAATGATGGTCCATCAGCAAGTTAAGAAAATGGGGACTTTCACTTCAATCCAAAGGGGCCAGTGCAACAAAAAAAATAGCAGTCCTTTTTTGTTCATGAGAAAAATTCTTTCAATTTCTTTTGTTTCTTTTCTTTTTTCGATGTTTATTCATTTCAATTGATGACATTAAAGCTTCAGGAAAAGTTAAATTTTTGTAGGTTCACTGTCAGTTGACTGAAAATAAATGGTAGTGGGGTCGAACTATTAATTTATTTAGCCACCTTTGAACCGCTAGTTTAGAAATATTTGTTTAAATGGTAATCTATTGCTTTCGAATTTATTTGAATTTACAACAATTCCATATAGCGTTATTGTGTCTTACAGTCACCTGAACTATCCCTGGTTAAATTTTCTTAACGGTATTTTCTGATGAAATTATTTTGTGTTTTTAATAATGAAATCAGGTTTTTTGTTCATGTGATCTGCAAAACCATCATCAGTCCTGACTGAGACAACCATCATGTTAGATGATTATTTTAAGACAAATCCTGGGGTCAAAGATTTGCCCTGGCTGGGATTGAACCCACAGCCCGATTATAGCCATGAACGTCGGCGACCCATTGTAAAAACAGTTCTGACATGGTGTCAAATGGTAATTCAAAATTTCCGAAAACTTATTTAAATTTTAATGTTTCCACTAAACTGATATTCATCAAAGCTTTTCATATTCAAAGGAGGTAAGAAAATTTTTAGTGGATAAAAAATCAGATACCCCCTTTTGTTATTTTTATATTTACAGTAAATTGAGATTTGAAAGAACTCTCTATGCAGAGTGAGCTTAAAAGTTTTACTTTATTGGGCCAATTTTTCACACAAATCTATTAAGGTCTCGAAGTGAGCAGCCTTTGTTTGAATATTTTTAATTCAACACACTGCATTTACCTTTGCTTTCACTTTTTAAGTTTCAGCCTACGCCATCCTTTGTGTGTGAATAATTTATCAAAGACATACTTCTTCGAAACCAGCACAAAAGTCAAGTCATGAAAAGTTTGTATAATTTTGTAAAACTTTGTTTGCGTCAGGAAGACAGGCACCAGAAACTCTCAAAAAGAACTTTCACTAATTCCAAAATCAAATTTTGAATAATCTCATCATCTGGTGCCCATAGCTGTTGCATCTTAAGTCTCAGCTCTTAATTTAATTACTTTGTTCGTACACATGCAATTACATATTAATATTGAATGTTTTATCAGTCATTCATAAATAAACAGACTGCTTAATGAATGAACTAGCCTATTTTCTCACCAAAATTATCAAGAGTCAAGGTCATATACCTAAAACTTAGTGACAGCCATTAAGACTTTATATCTTTACTTCTTTATTCTAATTCTAATTATTTTGATTAACTCAGGCATTAATATTACAAGACATCAATCTTTATAAGAGATGAGCTCCCTCCCATGTGTTGGGACTTGGGAGGGGGTAAATTCAAGAACAAGAATGACAAGAGCACACATAATATTGTGAAATACGAGATCATTTTCAACTACTTTAACTTAATAGTAAAATTCACTGTCTTTTTTCTTCATTATCTTTCACTAGATTAACTTAATTGTAGTTCAACAATACTCTAACAGAATCTTTGGATAGTGTTCGATCAGACCATGTGGAGTTTATACTACCAATTCAGTTCTTTGTGCATTGTCTACCGATCTTTGTTTTCGATAAATCAAAAGCATAGGTGAACCCAGGTTTTCTTCTCATGCTGTAAAAGTTTTTAAATATTTGTTGAATTAAAGTTTAAGGACCGATCCCTGGGGACATCCTCTGTTAATCTACTTCATGCAAGAGGACTTGCCATTAATCTCAACATAGAACTTCCTGTCAGTAAGAAACTCGTCAAGTACTCCCAGTAGATCATTTGAGATTTTGTCCCTCATGAGTTCCTTAAATGTATCTGGTCTAAGCATGTCAAATGCTGCAGATAAGTCCAAAGAATATGCCATAACCTTAGTTTTGGAGTCTAGTCTGTCACAAACTGCATCCTTGAGGTGCATTAAACACATGGTTGTGGAGTGTCCTGACCTAAAACCATGCTGATTTTTTCCAATTAGCATGTCAATGTTGGGAAGCAGCATAAGTCTATGTAATATACAATGCTATAATAGCTTACTCAAAGACGAAAGGTTGTAGACTGGTCTGTAATTGGAGAGGATTGAGAGAGAGCTGTACATATAGCAGAAACCTTTTTTTATCGGAATTTTTTTTGTATTTTTATGGTAACCAGGATTCAATTGGTGCCTGGAGGACCGGAATTCGATCCCACAATCCTCTGATCTCCAGTCAGTTGCCATGGGTAAACGATTCTTAAATATAAATTTGATGCAAACTACTTCAATTTTTCACTTTACTCGACATTTCGCACAAAACCTAAGCAAATTCATTGTCTTTTCTGATCTGCAAAAAAACTGTTGACATTTAATTCTGACGAAAAGCATTTGTCACAAAATCAAGTCTGAAATTTCAAGGATGCAAGTTAGAAATCTTGTCTTTCTCTTCTAATGAAAACTTTCTAAGGAAGCAAGAAACGCCTGAAAAAAGACCCCATGAAAATTTTTAAAAAGGCTGATTGTTTATTCAGCCAAGGTTGCAGGCTTTCGCGCGTTAAAAACAGAAATATTATTTATCACATGGCAACATCATAAGGATTTTCCTTCCAAACTCAGGCTCTGCCTTGAAAACTCGTTACAATTTCCCTTCTCTAACATTTTCAAGCCGTCAGTAAAATGGCCCTGGCTTTCAAAGATAAAATCTTTTTGGGTAAGTGAGGCTTTAAGCCCAACATTAAATTTTCTGTCCTCTCGCAATCGTACGTGTATTTCATTGATATGATTAAATATGCTCTCGAGATGGTTGATTGAACTACAAAACATGACGGTTCAAACTTATTTTTAAAAATGTGTAAGGATAAAATTTGTATGAGAAAATCGCCTGATACTGTAGAACTAAAATTCCATAGGATTGATTTACAATATCTTTAAATTTCTTTATGTCCTGAGCTGACGTTCTATTCTTTCAATTTTATTGATTTGAATCAAGTATCTTTTTCAAACAAAACAATCAATCATAATTACAACTATTTAAGGGTAAGGCTTTTAATCACAACTAAAGAAAAAGAAAAAATACAATTAAATTACGTAAAGCGACAACTCTAAAATCTTTCTAGTTAGCAGAGAATTTCAATTTTCGTGGTGGTTAGGGTTTAAACATGCTGGCAGAACATTCTGTGGCTAGTTAATCAAACAAACCAAGGAGAATAGTCTTTCTTTGCAATTTTGGTAATTTTAACAGATATTTTTGTGACCGAACTTCCCATAAGAAAAAATTTAAGAGAATTCTGTTCAAATTTCTTTTTTTAGGTGAAATAAAATTTGAGCCTTTCTGCAAAAAAAAGTCTCCCTAGGATTGGGACCTTCTTATTTGATTCTGTAGCTTACTTTTATGGTGAATATGGATAACATCATTTTTTTTAAATTTATTCTTTGCTCCATCGAAACAAAACTTGTATTAGTTTACATTTCCTTTATCATATCAACATTCTTTTTATTCCTGTTTTTTATTCTGCAGAAATCTGCTTGGAACCATTAGGTCTTAGTACATTTCTGCAGAATAAAAAAGATTTTAATATTTCTGTAAGTAAAGAACTGCATTTTATTTCATCAGTAGCGTGTTCATTGCTTTGTCCTCGGAATGGATGCGATACGGAATGGAAACAGGAGGAGAAGTGATCGTTGAGCTAAAATCACAGTGTAGACCTTCCCGATTAAGAAATGAATCAATACTGAACTGTTTATTGAAGGGGAAGTGATGCTTTATATACAAAAGGTGAAGGAGTGATCGGATCAAGGTGATTGGATCAAGAAATATCAAACCTCTTGGAAGAGGGTAGAATATTGGCCGGAGAAAAATAGCGGGAGCGAAAACAATGGCAGCCTGTTTAGGTGATCTTACTACTGAAAGGGGAAAAGGAAGCTAAACAACACAACCTGTTTGAAACAATTTTGAGCTTGAAAAGTGAAGAGGGTAAATGTACTATGATATATCAGATCCAAAAATAAATTTGAACAGAATTCTGTTTTGATTATTTAAAATGGTTTGTATAAAATTTTGAATTTTTTGTCTGAGAGTGAAAATCATCGTTTTGTTGAACTTTTTTGGATTTTATGATGGTATTTTTATTTGATGTCAAGCCTTTTTGTTTGTTAACAAAAACCTTCCAACAAATTTTATCAATTCATGCTTTGAATTTTACACTTAGACTGTTCTTTTTGGAAAAGAAATATATTACCGCATAGCATGTCGAGATCTAATTAAGAAATTAAAAAAGCCTTTTTTAGGTTGCTAACAAATCAGATTTTAGAGGACAAAAAATTACAAGATTGACAAAGAAGCAATTTTTTATGTTTACCAAATCATAATTTGAATAATGTTAAGCAAATCTCCTTTCTATTTAGTTGACGTTGGATGATTGACGACTTGATGAAAGCCATAAATCGGCATTTGTCATGTCAAAAATATTAAAATATTTCCTCAAGGCAAAATGTATTCATTCTATCTAATCTAATATTGTCCTTAAAAATACCGATTGATTGAAAGCAATGTCTTGATTTGGAGAATTGTGCTCAGTAATAAATAAATCTCCAAGGAGGTTAAACTTCAGCAATCAAAGGAATTTCAAAATTTAACAAAAAGTTAATGCCCTTCTTTTATGTATCTTTTAAAGCAAACAATATCAAAGAAATTTAGACTTATGGGAGTTACGTTTTATTCCTTAAAAGTATTTCCTTTTCCTTGATTATGTTGTTTACAAAAGTGGTCTCTCGAACAGAAACAGAGGGAAAATTGAAACAAAAATCTTCATTGATCTATCAATCTCATTCATCCCAACGTTGTTTCATCTCACTTAACTTCAACTTATCCATCTTCGAACATTTTTTCCTTCCTCTAGCGTGTGAGAGCAATGAAAGTTTCCATTGAAGCGATGAAAACTTTCGTACCATATTTTCTGGACTTCTCCAACAGAATGAAGCAGACGCACTGAATTCCAATTGGGTCCACCACTTTCATTTCGTTTTATACACAAAAAATTGAGATCTTGGTTCAGTTTGGCCACTGACTGCAACGTGCCTCGCAGAATTTGTCAACGCACTTGAAAAAAGCTGTTTTTGTTCCTCTTGTCCTAAGAAAATGTTAAACCAGTTTCGTAAAAGTCTGCATTGCTTTCACAGAATAGAAAATCTCTAAATAAGAACGAGAAACATATTTTCATTAGCTCAGGATGTCAAATAAGTGCAATTGTTCCAGAGTATGGATGATGGAGGGGATTTTCTTATCAAGCTGCCCATTTAATAAGCTGGAAAAAATAAATATATAATATAAAAATTTAATTTGTTATGTCACGTCTGAAGTCTTTGCTTTCATACATTTTCTTATTTTTTCATATGATTTTGACGACTTTACTTGAATTTCACAATTGCAGATCAATAACACAGCAACAATAATAATAATAATTGGAAAATAGATTAGTGACTCTAGCTAAAAAATAAAAAGATTTGGACTGTGAATCATCCAAGGAAGACTTTTTCAATATTACAAAAGGTACTGTTAATGTAATCTGAATAACTTAGTTATTTGTAGGCTAGCCTGCAGCCCATTGACTTTAGCCAAAATATCGGCTTATTGGTGCATTACACGCAGTTTGTCGACACAAAATGCCTCAAGTAGGATTCGGCTAAATTAAGAAATCTTAAACTCTATCATTTTTTATAACTTGAGTTAAGAAACAGGAAATTGTATGAACTACCAAAAATTTAAGGTCTTAATGCGCACCTCTAGAGTTAAAATTTATTCTTCTGCCATTCAGAAACGGATGAGAGTTTGAAATCGACGCACCACTTAATTATAACCTTTTAAATTTTTTAAGCATAAAACCAAATTTTTTAGTGGATTCTGCACCTTTGATAACTATGGCAGGTACTTTCAATGTTGTTATCTATGGTACGTAAATGAACTATTTTTGGAATCAAAGACAGAATTTACATTTCTTTTGAAATTATATGTTTTGATTGCATTTAAGGTCTTTGTAGTTTTGCCCTGACTCACTTATTTTCATTTATTTTGAACTTTTCTTTGATTTCTTTGGAAATCTAAAAAGTCTGCGTAAGAGCAGCTCAGTGAAACATAAAAAATTATCATAGTGATTCAATTAAATGGAAAAGCATAGCACGTAAGAAAATGGATGATTCCATTTACAGCGATAATTCAAAGCATACATAAACTACAGAACCTTAAATGTTGAACAGGTACTCAAAAACTATACGTCAAAAAAATAAAAAAATTTTTGGCTAATCTAACTTGTCTGCTAAACGATGATTAACAACGACATCAAATGATATTATCTGCTGTGTATGTGTGAAAGGACTCTTTTTGCATAGACTAAATATTTTTGAAATAAAATTGAGACAGAACGAA
>Ga0194133_10004386_pt1 | contig 18966 bp, 20 predicted proteins | sample TA2KigOf40mmetaG_FD_155448 | JGI IMG/M metagenome (GOLD analysis project Ga0194133, IMG submission 155448) | Freshwater microbial communities from Lake Tanganyika, Tanzania - TA2015055 Kigoma Offshore 40m | ecosystem: Environmental > Aquatic > Freshwater > Lake | place: Tanzania: Lake... | reverse complement strand
GAAACAGCACTTGTTGATGATGGTGTTGGTGTTGGGGAAGTTTGTTGCTCAGAAATAGCACTTGTTGATGATGGTGTTGGTGTTGAGGATGTTGATTGTTGTGGTGTTGTAGCAGGACTGGGACTATCAGGTATTTTACATCCAGGTCCTCGAAATCCTGGCGGGCAACCAAGAAGTGTTAATGCGAGTAAACCACCACCTAACATTCCATCTTTTCCAAAACCACCCAACATTCCATCTTTTCCATGTAAACCTTTTCCATGTAAACCAACTAACATTCCATCTTTTCCATGTGAACCACCTAACATTTCATCTTTTCCATTTTTTGAATCTCCATTTTTTGAATCTGGTTGGAAAATATCTTCTAATAACCGTTTTTGATTTATTTCAACTGATAAAGCATTTTTTGGTCTTGTTGGTAAAGCATTTGTTGGATTTGTTAATAAAGCATTTGTTGGATTTGTTGATAAAGCATTTGTTGGATTTGTTGATAAAGCATTTGGATTTGTTGGTAAAGCAAAGGCGGTTTGAGCAAATCCCAAAAGTAATAAGGATTTTGTTGTATATGAATTAAAAGGCATAATTAACTCCTAATTTGATGATATTGATAATGTTATCGAATTTTGTTTTATGCGGTGCTTCGTAAGTTCCTCTGTATAAAGTTGTGATATCGCCATAAATATTCTTAGCGTTTGTTAGAGTGGTGAAGCGAGTATGGTTATATTCGGCGTTGATTAGCCAATTACCATTAATTTTTATTCTCAAGCCAGCGCCGATAAAGGGAGAGGTTGTATGGCTTTTATAAGTGAACCACTGATTACTATTGCTAGGAAGATCAACATCGTAGTAAGCGCTGGAATAGTTGGTGAAGTAGTTTATGGCGTAACCATAAGTTGAATATGCTGAAAAATAGTCATTAAAATCAAACCCAATATCAATTTTAGCGCCATATCTTTTGTGGATTTTAGAATATGTTGCACCTTGTAGAATTAATTCTGACTCTCCGGCATTTGAACTAAGATTTAAGTTATTTTTGGTATTGTTGAGTTCAAATATTAATCCGGGAGCTATAAAAAAATTTTTGTAATTAAAGGCGTAGCTATATTTAAGGCCAAAAGAATCGCTAGAAGTTGGGTGGGTGTGAATAGATTTGTCTGAATAGTTTTTGTAGTAACTATGCTTAGAAAATGATAAGCTTGTTTTGATGAAATCAACACCTACATAATTTCCGGATGTTCGAGAAAAAGCTTTAGTTGGCTGAGTAAAGAAGATAATTAAAAAAAATAGTTTTAGAAATTTCATGTCTTAGAATTTATTGTAATTAAGCTTTGCGATTAGAAATTATAAGCTAAGCCGATTTTAATAATCTTTAATCGTGTATTTAGTTTAATTGATTGTGAATTAATTTCTGGCACGTACTGATTGGGATATAAATCATTTTCAATTCTTCTTTGTCCGGTTTTCATTTTAAAATTTAGCGCCACATATTCTGTATTCAAAAAAAATCTTGATGAGATTTTTATTTTTGCTCCAAAGCCATAAAATGGTGACCAGACTCTTTCATTTTTTACTACGAAAGGGTTTAGGCCGTAATTATCAATAAAATATTTTTGAGTATATGTTAATAGATATTCGTCATAGTATGGATATGATGACCATAAATTTTTATATTTTATTTGCGAATATCCAACGAAAGCATAAGGAGTAAAATAGGGGTTCACATCGTATCCAACGTTGAGTTTTGTTCCTATGCGACTCTTAATATCAAGCCATCTATAACCATAAAATTCTAATTTTTTGAAGTCTTGTCCATATTGACCGCCACCATCATTGAGATCTGAGTTTTTTCTGATGTTGGTTTTTTCATAAAAAATTTCTGGGGCAATGAAAAATTTATTGAAGTTCATGGCGTACATATATTTGATTCCAAAGCCGTTTTTTGATTCTGAGCTAAAAGGTTTTTTTTCGACACCGCCATCATGGTACCAAACCTCACGAAATGATAAATTCGTGTTGATAAAATCGATACCGAAATAATTACCCTTGGTAAGTGATTTGGTGTGGTTGGAATCAATTGATTTTGTTGGAGACTTTTCAACGGACTCTGGCCTTTGAGGCTGATTTGAATTTATGGAATTTATCGAATAACTTCTGTATGCATCAAAGGAGGATTGGTTTGATAGGGGGTTTGGCATATTTGTGTTAGAGATTGGGTTTATTATTGAGTTTTGGTTATTTTTAGGTGCATAATTTATAACTTTGAATTTTTGATTATATTTCGAAATATATTTTTTTGATGTATTTGAATACGATGTTTGAAGCTGGGGGCCGTTTAATGTTTTTGCTTCATCGAGTATTTTATTTTTATTTTGCTTTGGGATGCTAGGGGTTTCTTGTGTTGTATTGGCGAAAGTAATACTTGAAAATGTAAGTGCTACAAAAAACAAAATTCTTATAACCACAATGTTGATCATGATTTAATTTTATTAAATTTTAATTGGGGATTTATTTGATTGAGGTTTTATAATTCAAACTATAATAAGTTGAATATTATTAATACTTAATTTCAATGGATTAATGATAAATAATTAATTTTGAGAATTTTTTTAAATATTTTTAATTGCTTAAAAAATTTTTCTTAACATAATTTTCTTGGTATCCAACAACAAAATTTAAAAACAAAAATATAAAAACAATATGCATAAAAAAATTATAACATATCTATTATTTACCGCAATCATATCTTCTTGTTCTAAAGATCTTCAATCAAAATCAGCTTCACAAAATGATTTAAATAACCAAATTAATCATGATTCGAAAAATCCAAACGAACTTGTGCGCCAAACAATTTATTTTGACACCAATAGCTCTAAAATTCCCCTAGATAAGGTTAAACAAATCAAAAATGATATTAAATCCAGTTTGGGCAAAAATACTAAAATAACTATTGTCGCTGAAGGGCATTGCGATGAAAGAGGTTCTGAGCAATATAATTATAAACTAGGTAAAAAAAGAGCCCATGCGGTCAAGAAAATTTTGGTTTCTTCGGGTATTAAACCAAATAAAATTGCTATCGTGAGCTACGGAGAAAATAAACCAGTTGATTCGGGTCATGATGAAAATGCTTGGTCAAAGAATCGTCGTGTTGAATTGGTAATTATGAAATAACAATTTTTATAAAATATTTTAAAAATGGTTGTGAAATAAATTTTTCCAACCATTTTTTTTTTGGATTAATTTTTGTTGATCATTAATTTTGCAATATCGAGCATTCTAACTGAGAAAGCCCACTCATTATCATACCATGAACAAACTTTTACCATATTGCCACCAATAACTTTAGTTTGAGTTGCGTCAAAATTAGAGCTTATATTATTGTGATTAAAATCAATCGAAACTAGAGGTTCATCGATATAACTCAAAACTCTACTCATAGGGCCAAGGGCATGATTTTTGACAATTTCATTAATTTCATTGGTCGTGCATGTTTTTTTAGCAACAAAATTCAAATCAACCATAGATACATTTGGAGTTGGAACTCTAATTGCCACCCCATCTAATTTACCTTTTAATTCAGGTAAAACCAAACCAATAGCTTTGGCAGCTCCAGTTGAAGTTGGGATCATCGACATGGCGCAAGCTCTGGCCCTTCTTAGATCTTTGTGAGTATTATCGACAATGTTTTGGTCATTTGTGTACGCATGAATTGTGGTCATAAAACCTTTTTCAATACCAATAGAATCATTTAAAACTTTTGCAATTGGAGCAAGGCAGTTGGTGGTACATGAGCCAATTGAGATTACTTTATCATCATGATTTAGAGTGTGATGATTTACGCCTAAAACAATAGTTTTGACGTTATCTTCTTTGGCGGGCGCTGAAATTATAACTTTTTTTGCTCCTGCTGAAACATGTTGGTATGCATCATCATGTTTTGTAAATGCTCCAGTACATTCAAAAACTATGTCAATATTGTGAGAGGCCCAATCAAGTTTTTTAGGATCTCTTTCGGCAGTTAAAAGAATTTTTTTGCCATCAACAAATAAATTATGGTCGATAATTTCAACTCGATGATTAAATGAACCATGAACAGAATCGTATTTTAATAGATGTTTAATTGTTTCGATTGGAGATGAACCATTAATTGCAACTATTTCAAAATCATTGCCCATTTTTTCTTCATAAATGGCACGAATTATTGCGCGACCAATTCTGCCTGGTCCATTGACGGCGATACGAATTTTTTTTGACATATGTATATTTATTTGTTGAAGACTTTTTTATTATAGTAGTCGAGTGCTTGATTGAAATCTTGAAGACTGAGTTTAACAGTGATCTCTTTTTCGGAGTCGTTTACATTAAATCTAAAAAATAAATATTCACCACTTTTCATTTGGTTAAATAAATTGTTTTTTTGAGAATTGTCGATTGCTAAAAGACCAAAATCTTTGTTAGAAATATTTTTGGATAAAATTAAATCATTTCCATCAACTCTAATTTTTACAAAGCTACCGAGTTTTATTTTTGGGATAATAATAAAAAATTGATTGGCAAAACGATTTGTTGGTTGTAAAGAAATTACCGAGGAATTATCGTAAAATCTCGATGCGATTTTACAGTGAGCAGTGCTCATCATATCATCAATTTCGCAATAAACTTTCCAATCACCAAAAGATTTTTCTTCATTGCGTGGTTCAATAATTTCGGCAAATGCAGAGTTTTTGAATAGAAGTATTTGGCAAATAATTAATAAAATAACCAAAATATTTTTTTTAAATGTTAGCAATTTCATATTTTTTATTAATTTTTATATGCATTAGTGGCTTATCGGGTTTGTTTTTATTTAAGGATTATGTTAAGAAAATCTCATCACTTTCAGTGGCTTATAGTTCCTTGATAGTTTTGTTATTGTTGATTGCTTACTCAAATAATCTTTTGGAAAAAACCCTAACTTTTTTTATAAGTTTATTATTAATTTTTTCAATTAATTTGATGATTGCGCTTGGTATTATTAAAAATATTGGCGAGGTCAAATTAAATTCTCAAAAAACTAATTAATTTTAATTGATAATTTATTGGAATTATTGGACAGGCTAATCATTTTTAGCATTATTATTTAAATCAAATTGCAATATTATCTCTTTCCATGATTCGTATTTTTCAATTGGTAAATTGCGAAGCGGACTGCACAATTCGAGAGCTCTTTTAATGTTATCAATTATAATTTTATATTCTTTGAAGCTTGGGTCGTTATATTTTTCCATGTCAATTATTTCGTCCAGATTATCTTCTATATATCCTTCACGACTAATTAGGATTTTAATAATTATTTTGGCACGACTTTCAAAACCAGATTCTTCTATGGCTCTTTTATAGCACATTTTCAATTGTGATTGAATGTTGATGGTTTCTCGAGCTGATAAATTTGAGCCCTGTTCATCCTCATTGATATTTTTAAAGGCCTTGAGATTTAAAACTTTAAAAAAATCATTATTATTATTTTTATTATCTTTTTTTGGAGAGGTTTTTTTGTTATCCAAAGTTGTAACTTTTGAATCTTCGGTATCTTTATTCTGAGGTAGTGGAGGGTTAATTTCGCTAGGTTTTTTGTTAGATTTTAAATTGGAATCATCATCTTTTTTAGAAATTTTTTCAGGTGTTTTTTCGGGTATTTTATTGGGGGTATTATTTTGTTTTGAAATATTTTGGCTATTAGTAGATTTGGTTTTTTTATTATTTTCGGGCTTAGTTTTGGTCTTCGGTTCATCTTTTTTGGGTTCTATTTTAGATTCTGTTTTTGGCTCTTCGTCAGGTTTTTTGATGATTTCGTTAATTGGCGGGATGCCTTTACTATCAATGGATAAGACGCTAACTAAAATTTCTTGATCGGTTTCAATTGGTTTTTTTTCATCTTTCAAAAAACCAAAATAAATTGCCGAAAATAAAATAAAATGAACAAATATTGAATATAAAAGATTTTTAATCATTTAGGAATTTCTGTCACCAGCACTACTTGTGAAAAACCAACTTGACTAACGGTTTTAACAACTTCCATAACCCTTCCATAATCTAAATTTTTATCAGCTCTTACAAAAATTTTACGAGTGAAATTATTGCCAGAAATTTCTTTAAGACGATTGCCCAAAATACTTAACTTTACTAAATCATCCTGAAAGTAGATGGTTGAATCAGCTTTTATGGAGATGGTAAAGGTTTGGAGTTTTTCTTCGTTTGCGGTTTTGGCACCTTGAGGTAAGTTAACATCCACAGAACTTGTAAGCATTGGTGCTGCAACCATAAAAATTATTAGTAGCACCAATAAAACATCTACGAAGGGAGTGATGTTTATTTCACTAATAACTACTCTTCGATTGCCATTTTTTTTTGGTGAAGAAAAAGCCATTTGATGGTTTATTTTATTGGTTATTACTATCTTTTATAATAAATAATTTATCAGGGATTTTACTCTGAAAATCAAGGTTTTTTAATTGCACAGAAATAACTTGCTCAAGATCATTCTTGACTTCCATGCGAACAAATTCAAATGGATCAATTTTAAAAATTAAACTAAATTCTCCAGCTTCTTTGCGATTTTTCTTCATGACAGAAACTTTAAATTCGTTATTATTTTTTTGAATATCGGTGATCTCAACATCTTTAGCTTCAAACGAAATTTTTGGTCGAGTTAAAAAAGAAGCCGGAGTGGTATTGGTGCTAAGGCGACTAATTTCGTCTAATTCGATATCGTGATATGATAAAATAGCTCCATTTGCTACAATTAAAATTTTTGGTTCGGTCAAATATTCGATGCGCATTTTGCCTGCAGATTCTTTGTTGCGGGTAAGGTAAAATTTGCCTTCTACAACATTGCCATTACTAGTTTGGATAAATTTGCATGATAAGTTAATGATGTTATTCAAAAAACCTTCAATTTTTGATAGATCTTCTGAGTGGGTCGCTAAAAATTTTGATTGTGCGGGTGAATTTTGAATAGTTATGAAGTAAAAAAAAACTATGCACAAAGAATTGTGTGCATAGTTTTTGATTTGTTTTAAGTGCTTTTTAGACATCTTTGGCATGATATATTTTTTCATTAAGTCCACCCTCTGTTTTGTCAACAATCAGAGTTATCGCGCTGTCACCAGTAATGTTTATGGTAGTTCTGACCATATCGAGAACTCTATCAACTCCAAGAATTACAACAATTCCTTCAACTGGAATGCCAATTGAACTAAGAACCATGCTCATAAAAATAATTGAACCGCTTGGAATACCTGCAGCGCCAATCGATCCTAAAGTGCAGGTTAAAATAAGCATCATGTAGTTTTGCATGGTAAGGTCAATACCAAAGCCTTGAGCAAAAAATAAAGCACAAATACCAAGGTAAATAGCGGTTCCATCCATGTTTATACATACACCCAAAGGCATTAAGAAATTCGAGTTGGTTTTGGATACCCCAAGTCTTTCTTGTAATTGCGTCATAGCAGTTGGAAGCGTTGCTTTACTACTACTAGTTGAAAAAGCTAATGACTGAGTAAAGAAAATTTTTCGATAAAATGGCATTGGAGAGATTCGAGCAAAAAATGCGATCAAGAAACCAAAAATAACATATTGAATTAAGCAGGCTAAGAGTACAGTGAAGATTAGGCGCGCAAGTGAGTGCAATATTTCTGGGCCTTGGTCAGCGATTGAGAAGGCCATATACCCAAAAACTCCTAAGGGAGCTAACTTAATAATAATTTCAATAGTTTTGAAGAAAATTGCTGATGCTGAATTTATGATATCTTTTATTGGCTTAGCTTTTTCACCAATCATATTAATTACGATTCCGAGAAAAATTGTGAACACAATGATTTGAAGATATTTGTCATCCGCCATCGCCTTAATTGGATTTGTAGGGATTAATTCTATCAAAAAATCCTTAGCCGTTTTGTTGGTTTTGGCGACTGTAAGAGTATCTTCAAAAGCTTTTTTGTTATCAGATTCTGATTGTTTTATTAATTCTTGCAAATTAACACCCTCTCCAGGTTTCATAACATGACCTGCGGTGATTCCGATAAGAACCGCAAAAACTGCAGTTAATATATAGGCACTAAAGCCTTTTACCCCAACGCGAGTAAAATTCCCCTCTCCACTAATTGAAGTTATACCTGACAATAGAGCAAAAAATATCAATGGAACAATTACCATTTTAATTAAATTCATGAAGATTGTTCCAAAGATTTTTAATTCCTTAGCAATATCTTTCTCAAGAGTAATTCCAGCAATTACGCCAAGCGCAAGACCAATAAGAACTTGTTTCCAAAGCTTCATAGTATTAATTTTTAAGTTGATAATTTTAGTTTGCCAAAATCTTGAATTGCGATCTAGCCTTGTTTAACTTGAGACAGAAGCTTTCAAAACTGAAGCGCAATGCAGACAAATGAATATTTTTGTGATTTTTAGACATGTCCAAATTGTATCTGAATCTGAGGAAGATTCTAAAATCACAAACTAATATATAAATTTTTAAGAGTTTTTTTGTGTTAATAGTTTTATGAAGTAAAAACAAAATTATTCATAAAAACATAAAATCATTTATCTAAAATCTTCGAGAAACCCTACTTGTATTTTTTTTATTGTCAAAATTTTTTTAAGCGCTTTTATAAGTTATAAAATTTTTAAAATTGAATTTGACATTCAAAAAATTATTTTTACTTTAATTAAAATTTAATTCTAAAATTCCAAGCAAAAATAATAATTTATAAAACCATCTCTCTTAGAGATTCTAATGCACTAAAGCGTCTTCGCCAATTTTAAATAAAAATTAATAGATAGGCTTTAATACAGTATTTTTAGTTTTAACAACTCGTTTTAACGTATCCAAATATATAATATTTAATATCATGAAAAAGATTCTATTAGCAACTTTTAGCTTGTTATTAATAATTGTTTCGTCTCAAGAAGCCTTGAGTGGAACTAAATACACCAATATCGGTACTGGTGCAATTACCGGTGTTTATTATCCAGCTGGTGGCGCAATATGTCGTCTTTTAAATCGCGGTCGAAATGAGCATGGAATTCGTTGTTCAGTTGAGTCTACTGGAGGTTCGGTATCAAATTTGAATGCTATTCGTAACTCTGGAATTGAATTTGGAATTGTTCAGTCTGATTGGCAATATAATGCGTATAATGGTTCAGGCTTTTTTGCAGATCAGAGTCCTTTTAAAGAGCTTCGATCAGTATTTTCTTTGTATACCGAGACTTTCACTATTGCAGTTTTAGAAAAGTCGGGAATTAAAACCCTTGATGATCTGGTTGGAAAAAAAGTTAATTTTGGCCCTTTGGGTTCTGGAATGTATGCTACTATGGAAGTATTAATGGCAGTTAAAAATTGGAAAAAAGATTCATTTTCATCGATCACATATCTTCAGCCATCTGAGCAACCATCCGCATTATGTGAAGAAAAAATCGATGTTATGATTTATGCGGCCGGAAACCCAAATGGAGTTCTTCAGGAAGCAACTCAGTCATGCAAAGTTAAATTAATTTCTATTGATGATGCAACAGTTGAAAAGCTTATTGAACTCAATCCTTATTATGTTAAAGCAATTGTTCCAAGTGGAATGTATGCCAATAATCAAGAAGCGGTAAAAACTTTTGGAGTTAAAGCTAGTCTTGTTACCTCTGAAAAAATTTCTGATGATGTAGTATACCAGATCACGCGCTCTGTTTTTGAAAATTTTGATAACTTTAAAACCTTACATCCAGTCTTTTCTTCTCTAAAAAAAGAAGAAATGATCAACCAAGGAAATTCAGCCCCAACTCACAGTGGAGCTTTAAAATACTATAAAGAAAGTAAACTAATTAAATAGTTTTTAGTTAAGTTTATAGTTCAAATGCTAGCTTTTCTTAGAAATTTTTTACTAATCTTTTTGATACTAACTTTAGTTTCTTGTGTGGCATATAAACCAATATTTGATCAAAATAAAAAGTTCATCGATGTTGGTCAAGATGTTGCAAATCAAGATTTTGAAAATTGCAAATTGCAAGCCGATAAATATCTCAAGCAGTACAAAGCCAAAAGAATTGCTAATGAAGCTTCTAGGAAAGCTTTATTTGGAAGTATTTTTGGTGGCTTAATGGGGCTAGTATTTGGCAATAATGCTAAATCTGCAATTTCTGGTGCAGTTGCTGGTGGTATATTTGGAGGTATTTATGGTGGAGTTTCGGTTGCTTCTGAAGATAATTTAAAACCCGATGAAATAAAGCAAAGAGATATTACTCGATGCCTTAATCAACAAGGTTACGATATAATTGGATGGTATTAATCATGAACAATATTATTTCATATCGAGGAATCGTTCCCAAAATTGATAAATCATGTTTTATTGCTCATAATGCTATCATTTCCGGTGATGTTTGTATTGGCGAGAATTCTGGAGTTTGGTATGGCTGTGTTTTAAGGGGTGATGTCACAAAAATTTCTGTTGGGAATAATACAAATATTCAAGATAATTGTGTTTTGCATGGTACAAGACCAAATCACGCGCAAAACAAAACTGGCTCTGAAGGTGCACCCGTTATAGTTGGAAGTGGTGTAACCATTGGTCACGGTGCAATTATTCATGCTTGCATTATTGAAGATAATGCTTTTGTTGGAATGGGTTCAATTGTTATGGATTTGGCGCGTATTGAAAGTTTTGGAATGCTTGCAGCGGGCGCAGTTTTAACTCCTAAAAAAATTATTAAATCAGGTGAAATATGGGCTGGTAATCCTGCTAAGTTTTTGCGTCAAATGACTAAGGTTGAAAAGGATTATATTAAAATATCCGCTCAAAACTACATTGAACTCGCAAATGAGTATCGCTAAAAAAGATCTAAAATGGACTTTAGATTCAGAGTCTACAAAAATCTCAAATTTTATTTCTAAAAATTATTTAAAAATTTTTTTTACAAGTTTTTTTATCGTTGCTATAACCCTTGCATCAACTTTAGTCATAATTTTTTATTGCAATATTTTTTACGATTTTGGGGATTATGCCAAGGAAAGAATCCTAAAATATAAAAGTTTGGTTTTTCTAACGACCCCTTGTTTTTTCTGGTTATCCGCTTTTTTATGTAAAAAATATGCTTTTAATCCATATGGAGCTGGTCTTGATAACGTAACTTTTGCTTTAAAAAAATTACAAAAATATCCAAATAATTACCTTAAAGTTCATAATTTTATTGGTTTTAGAATTGCAATTGTAATTTTCTTTAGTTCTTTGATTTCGACTTTTGGTGGAGGTTCGTTGGGACGTGAAGCTCCTTCAATCCTAATTGCGGTTTGTATTTTTTTTGCAAGTGCCAATTATCTTAAAAATTACCTTAGCGATATTGCGCTTGAGAATTGGATTTTTGTTGGCTATGCAGTCGGAATTTCTGTTGCTTTTAAAGCTCCTTTAGCCGGAATAATTTATGTTATTGAAAAGCTTGTTCGCAATTCTTATCAAAATTCGTTTAAAAATTTTAGCTCTAATAGTCTTAATTTTGCCTTACCGATTTTTTTATCGGCTTTTGCCTTGATAATAATCAATTTTTTGCTAGACAAAAGTTGTGCGCTCTATCTTGTTAAAAATTTTAAATCTTTCGGCTTTTATGACTTTAAGCACTACATAATTATTGCCTTAATATGCTCATCATTGGCTTATCTATTGCTTACAATTGCTAAATTTTTCTATATAAATTTCATAAAAATTGATAAATGGTTTTGGCATTTAATTCCAATTTTATTTGGTTTAATAGTGGCTTTTATCGGTTTGTATTATGGAATTTTTTCAATTGGTGGGGGAATTCGCTCAGTAAATGAAGCTCTAACAAGCGATAAAATAATTTATAATTTTAATGAATTAATCGGGCGTTATTTCTCAACAATTTTTACATATATCTCTGGAAATGCCGGTGGCTTAGTTGCTCCTGCTATTGCGCTTGGAAATCTAGTAGGGAGTGTTTACGCTGAATTTAATAGCAATGCCGATAGTAAAGCTCTTATGTTAATTGGAATGGTTGCGTTCTTATCGCCAGTTCTTGGAGCTCCATTATCTTCGGCAATGGTTATCGTAGAATCAACTAAAATGGCTCTCTCCAATTTTTTAATTCTTACCATTATTTCTTCAATTTCTTTTTTTACAGTTTTGATCATTCAAAAATTAAGTTCAAAAATTCGTGTTAAATTATTTAAGCCAACAACAAATTAATGCTATTCTAGATTTATCTATAAAAGCTGGAGAGATTGCTACTCAAGCTTTTAAATGCAAAAATTTTGATATTTTTGTTAAAAACGATAACTCAAAAGTTTCTGATGTCGATTTCGCTATCAGTCAATTAATTAGCATCGAACTATCAAAAATTTGCCCAAATATTCCAATTATCTGCGAAGAAAATGAATTGCGTCATGTTGGAGGTAATCTATTTTTCTTAATCGATCCAATTGATGGAACTTCAAGTTTCATTAATGATAGTTCAGAATTTTGCATTAATATCGCTCTAATTGATAATAATGAGCCAGTTTTTGGACTAATTTATGCTCCCTTGATTGAGGGTGGAAAAGCGATTTTTTGTGATCAAGATAACCAAATTATTAAATACAACCATCAGCATAAAAAATTGACAAAAATTGATAAGATTTTCAACTTTAATCAACAACCAAAAACTCTTAAAATCATTACTAGCTCCAGAACTAAAGACACTGATATTGATTTATTTATTCAGCAATTTTTTCCAAATTTTATAAATAATTTTTCGGTAGAGAAATTATCATCAGCCATTAAGTTTTTTAAGATCATTGAAGGCGAAGCTAATTTGTATTTGCATTTTCGTAGATCAATGGAGTGGGACACTGCTTCTGGCGATGCTATGCTTAGAAAGATTGGGTATAAACTTCGGGTAATAGAATTTATTAATAATCATTTTTCTATGCTCGGCGAGTTGCAATATAAGAAAAATAATTTTATTAATAATAAGTTTGTTGTAATAGCATTTTGAATTTTAGTAATGACCAAAAAATTTAGTCTAAATTGTAAAGTTGGCGCCGAGAATATCCCTTTAGATTTTTATATTGGCGATCCTCAAGAAAACTCTCATCCGATCGGTTTTCAAATGAAATTTCTAAGCCAAAAAGGAGTTTCTGTGCCCGAAAATATTGTTGCATCACTATCTTCTCTTAACGATATCGCCAAAAGAAATCGTATATCTTTCGAAGAATTATTTGAATATGTAAGTGATCAACTCAATCTTGAGGATTTTGTTAAAGCCAATTTTGGTCGACACAATGAAATCAGTCGCTCTTCGCTAAATAAAAAATCTTAATCAAATTATGAAATCTAAAAAAATATTAGTTTTGTGCGGAGGTTGGACATCTGAACGCGAGGTTTCTCTTCGTTCTGGAGAGGCTGTTTATCAAGCTTTAATTAAAATGGGATATCATGCAACTAAAGTTGATTTTAGTCATCAGATTATCAACGATCTTAAGCAATATGAACCTGATTTAGTCTTTAATGCTTTGCATGGTCAATATGGCGAAGATGGGCGAGTTCAAGGTTTACTGGATATTCTTGAAATACCTTATACTCACTCCGGAGTTCTTGCTTCGGCGATTTGTATGGATAAAGTTATAACTAGAAAGCTTTGTCAAATTGAGGGGGTTTTGTCGCCACAATATGAAATTTTACATAAAAATTCCATTGAACTTAATAAACAAAAGTTTTTCAAAATCGACAAACCATTCGTAATCAAGCCTATTAATGAAGGTTCGAGCGTCGGAGTGGAGGTAATAATGCCGAATTCTAAATTCGATATTGCTGATTTTTCTTGGCAATATGGCGATGAAATGATTCTCGAAAGTTATATCGCAGGTCAAGAGGTGCATGTAGCAGTGATGGATGGTAAAGCTTTGGGGGCGATTGAGGTTAGGCCCCATGGTCTATTTTATGACTATAAATGCAAATATACTCAAGGAATGACTGACTACATTATGCCTGCCGAAATTTCAGATGAAAAATATCAAGAAGTTTTGAATCAAGCTGAAAAATGTTTTAAAGCTGTTGGTTGTAGAGGTATCGCGCGTGTTGACTTTATTCTTAACAGTAAAAATTCGGGCGATAACAAATTTTATTTACTAGAGGTTAATACTCATCCAGGCTTTACGGCGACCTCATTAGTTCCTAAAATTGCCCAACATGTTGGCATAAGTTTTGAGCAAATTGTTGAGTTTCTTGTCAAAAATGCCTATTTCGGATGAAAATCATTAAGCAAAAAATTAACGATTTTTTTATCACCAATCACTCGTGGCGTATAATCAAAAATATTTTTAATATTTTTCTTAAAGCGATTTTGTTGCGAGTTTTTCTGTTTATTGTTGTTATATCTTTTATCTTGGTAATTGCTGTCAATATCTATAAACCTAAACTTGCCGACCAAATCGAAAATAAATTTACTGGTTATTTTTATAGTTATCTAAAACTCAATAATCTCAATTACTCTAAGATTACAATTTCAGGTAATAAGCGCATCAAAAATGAAGAAATAATCGCTATAATTGAAAATTTTGATAATTCTAAATTTTTTGAATCAAAAAGTGATAACGAATTTATTCCAAATATTAAAAATCTAATTGATGAGATGAAAATCAAGCTTCCTTGGCTTGATAAAATTATTATCAAAAGAACCATGCCTGATATTCTAAATATTGAAATTGAAGAATATCAGCCTTTTGCAATTTGGTTAAGTGAAGATAAAAAATTTATTATCGATAAAGACGGTAATCAAATTCCATTTCTTGACGAATATGAGGAAAGTCAAGAATTCAAAAATATGATTATTTTATCTGGTAAGGGAGCCAATCAAAACGCCAAATCACTTTTTAATATTTTGGCAATTAATTCACAAATTAGCCAAGAAATATACTCAGCCAATTGGGTTGGCAATAGAAGATGGGATATTAGATTTTATGATGGATTAATTGTTAAATTGCCCGAGATTGAAATATCTAGAGCATGGCAAGATTTAATAAAATTTTATGAAGTTTTTAAAAGTGATAAGGCCATTAAGTCAATCGATCTTAGAATTAGCGGTAAAATTTATATTCAATATTTTAATAAAAAATCTAACGAAATTAAGTCGCTAAAATCATAATTAATGCTCATTCAAACTAAGTTTTTATAAAATTATTAGCGATTAATATTCTTAATAAAAATATTAAAAAACTGTGTTTTTTTAATTTTGCAAACCTAAATTTTTACAAAAATTTTAAGCCGTCTTCATATTTGGTAATTTTTTTTGTAATTTTGTTATAAAAAGTTAAATTTTGTCTCAGTTTTTTGAAGCCAAATCATCGATTTAATCGATAAACTTATTAAAAATTCACAGTAAATTAAATTTATCTTTAATGTCCAAATCATACAAAAACCGCAAAACTGTAGCGTGTCTTGATATAGGTTCTTCCAAGATGCTGTGCATTATTGCTAATATTGGCAATGATGGAATTGATATTCTTGGATATGGACATAAAGAATCTAAAGGAATTTCTTTTGGCGCAATTTCTGATTTAAAATTGGCGCAAAAATCCATTACCAATACTGTTGCTGAAGCTGAAAGAATGGCGGGCTTAAATATTGACAAAATTTTGATTGGTATTTCGGGCTGTCAAATTGTTTCATCGCGTAAAGATATTGTTGAAAAAATCGCTAAAGAAGTAGTTAAGCAATCAGACATCATTAATTCAGTTGTTAAGCTCCGACAAGAGTTTGCTAAAAGTCAAAAAGAGCCAATTCACATTTTTCCAATCAATTATAAAATTGATGATTCGCCACCCATTTCAAATCCTCGTCAAATGACGGGCGAAAAATTATTCTCAAGATTTCATGTAGCTAACGTCTCTAAGACTGTTATTAGTAATATTGAAAATTGTTTAAAAAGATGTCAGTTGTCAGTTGGTAATTATGTTGCCGAACCATACGCCTCTGCTCTTGCATCACTTACTGAAAATGAAATAAACCTCGGTTCATTGCTAGTTGATATTGGAGCCAGCTCAACTTCGTTTTGTATTTTTTATGATTCCAAATTATATCATATCGGCCATGTTATGCTTGGTGGATTTAATATTACCAAGGATATTTCTACTATTTTATCGGTTAATATTGATGTTGCAGAAAAAGTAAAAAATCTTAACAATTCTTTAATTATTTCTCCCATCGAAGAAAAAGAAATAATCAAATTTAGGTCAGTCGATAACCCAGAAGAATCAACTATTGCACGAATATCGCGTGAAGATTTGCGTAATATAATCGAATCAAGATTAGCTGAAATTTTTGAAAGCATCAAAGCTAATCTCGATAAATCAAATATTCCGCTCCACATGATTCCAAGTATCGTTTTAACTGGTGGAGTGGCTTCAACTATTGGGATTGACAAATTGGCATCAGAAATTTTTAAAAAGAATGTTAGAATTGGTTATCCAACAAAATTTAATTTAGCTCCCAATGAGCTAATAAACACTTCTAGTTCATGCGCTCTAGGCATGTTATTATTTTTGCGTGAAGCAATGTTTAATGAAAAAAACAGTGATGATTATGAAAAAAATAATTGGTTCAAAAAGCTCCTTGATAAGCTAGTTAGTATATAGCGCAAAAGCACAAAGAATTTTCGAAATTTTCAAAATTTAGTATTTTTTATAAATTTAAGTACTTCGTTGTGAAGTTGTGGTGTTGCCGAGGCGATTAATTTTGTATTAGATTGAAGTTTGAGTTGATTTCCATCCCAATCGGTGATTATTCCGCCAGCATTTTCAATAATCGGAATATGTGAAGCAAAATCATAAACTTTAAGTTCGGGTTCAATAATTAAATCAACAAATCCCGAGGCTAAACAGCCATAAGCATAGCAATCACCTCCATAAACTACGCCACCAATTTTTTGATATTTTGTTAATTCAGAAATTTTTTCAAAAATAACTTTATTTTGTGCTTTAAAAAAAAATGGCGAACTCGAGCTTAAGACCGCTTGCGAAATTTTTTGGCAATTACGAGTTTGAATCTTTTGGCCGTTAAACCACGATCCTGAGCCATCAACACCCAGCCAACGCTCTTGATTGATGGGTTGATTGATGATTCCTAATATAACTTTTTGATGATGGGTGAGGGCGATTAAGTTACCAAAAATCGGTCGACCAACTATAAAAGATGAAGTGCCATCAATTGGGTCGATAATCCAAACAAAATCAGCATCTTCTTGATGATTTCCATATTCTTCGCCAATTATGCCGTGATTTGGAAATTGTTGTTGAATTGCTTGGCGGATTTTCAATTCAATTTCTTTATCGGCAATAGTCACGGGTGAGTCATCATCTTTGGCAACTTCTTGGTTATCAACTCGATAATATTTTTTAGAAATCGCGGTGGCGATGTCGGCTAAGCGGTTGGCAAAATCTACAAATTCTTGATGCTTCATAAAATTTTTCGTGAAAGTTATTTTTGTTTAATTTAAAAATTATTTTTTTAAAAAATCTAAATAAATCAATCAAATATGAAAGAACGAATTGCGGTTATTGCTGGATATCGCTCAGCAATGGGTAAGGCAGGTGGTGTTTTTAAAAACGTTAGTGCCAGCGATCTTGGAGCTGGGGTGGCCAAAGAGACAATTTTGCGCTCTAAAATTGATATAAATTTAATTGATGAAGTAATTATTGGTAATGTGGCTCAACCCGCCGATTCTGCCAATATTTCGCGAGTAATCGCCCTAAAATCCGGAATCGATAAAAAAGTTTCGGCTTTTACGGTTCATCGCAATTGCGCCTCGGGAATGGAGGCTTTTACTTCGGCTTTTGTTCGACTTAATTGCGGTTATGGGACGCTTGCTTTAGTTGGAGGAGTTGAATCGATGAGTAATATTCCACTTTTTTATGGCAAAAAAATGACCGAAATATTTGCCAAATTATCCCGCACCAAAACCCTGATCGAAAAACTCAATGTTTTAAAAGATTTTCGTCTCAAATATTTAACTCCAACTGTTGGATTGGTACAAGGTTTAACCGATCCTATTTCGGGATTAATTATGGGTTGCACAGCTGAAAATGTTGCTCGTGATTTTCACATTTCTCGTCATGAGCAAGATGCTTTTGCACTGCTTTCTCATCAAAAAGCTGAGCGAGCCATGGCTAACGAAATCTTTTCTCAAGAAATTGTCGCACTTTTTAATAATGATGAAAAAAACTCTTCAATGATTACCGAAGATGAAGGGGTACGCAAAGGCCAAAAAATCGAAGATTTGCAAAAATTAAAACCATATTTTCAAAAAGTTGATGGTACCGTAACCGTTGGGAATTCATCGCAAATTACCGACGGATCGGCTTTTGCTCTTGTTGCTAAAGAAAGTTACGGCAAAAAACTACAACAAGAATTTGGTTGCGAAATTTTGGGTTATATTCGTGAATTTGAATATGCTGGTTTAGAGCCGTCGCGGATGGGGCTTGGTCCAGTTTTTGCTACCGCAAAATTACTCGATAAAACTGGTTTAAAATTATCTGATTTCGATTTAATTGAAATTAACGAAGCTTTCTCAGCCCAGGTATTGGGATGTGTAAAAGCTTTCGCCTCGAACGAATTTTGCCAAGAAAATTTTGGCAAATCGGCGATTGGCGAAATCAATCCAGAAACTCTCAATATTAATGGTGGCGCTGTTGCCTTAGGCCATCCCGTTGGTATGTCGGGAGCAAGAATCATAATTCATCTTTTGCGCGAGCTCAAGCGCCGTGGCAAAAATCGTGGATTAGCAAGTTTGTGCATTGGCGGTGGTCAAGGTGGAAGCTGTGTTTTAGAGGTTAATTAAACCAAAGGTTGATTTAATAAAAAATTTGTAAAAAATCGCCGATCTCACTTTTTCAACATCAAAATCAATAAAAAATTATGAATATCGAAAAAATCTCCGTGGGCAAAGACGCGCCAAATCAAG
>Ga0194133_10004385_pt1 | contig 18972 bp, 11 predicted proteins | sample TA2KigOf40mmetaG_FD_155448 | JGI IMG/M metagenome (GOLD analysis project Ga0194133, IMG submission 155448) | Freshwater microbial communities from Lake Tanganyika, Tanzania - TA2015055 Kigoma Offshore 40m | ecosystem: Environmental > Aquatic > Freshwater > Lake | place: Tanzania: Lake... | reverse complement strand
AGCGTAGTCATACTTCCAACTTCGCTCGCAAGCTCGGTCAGTTTGTCACCAATTGCTGCAGTGACGCTCGCAACCTCGGCGGAGCCGGCGGCGAGTTGCGATCCAGCTTCAATGATTGTGCGATTGGTGCGAGTCGTCTCATCGGCAGTTCGCGAGAAGGAGCGTAGGACCTCCTGCATCGCACTTGGTGCGTCGGCCAGGGCCTCCACGAGCGGGGCGGCTCGATTTGGCAGATCGTTGAGGGCATCTGCTGCCGAGCCGATCTTTTGCGAGGTGGAATTGAGGTTCTGAGACGCCGCCGCCAGGCCACTCACAACGCCATCGAGACGAGTCGAGATTGTCTCAAACTGCGGAAGAACACCGGCCACTTCTGAAAGCGCGTCCTGCAACACTCCTGCGGCGGCGGTCAGCGAATCCGCCATCTCTTCCGGAGTGACCGCACGACTTTTCGCTAGCAGCAGCTGACTATCGAGAAGCAGGTCGAGCACTTCTTTGTGTCTGGCGGCGGCAAGCTTGGTAACGATGCTCGAAGATCTGGCATTCACGATGTGTGCAGCAATGATTAGGCCCACAAAGGCGACAATGAATCCCGCGACCCATTCAAACCCAAGTCCAATGTGCCCATCCTGTGCGCCGGCCCACATCGCCAGAAAATCCAGAGTCTCGTCAGGTCGCTCTTTGGAAGCTGTGCGATACGAGAAAACCGCAAGTCCAAGCTCGATCCACGTGAACAAAATTGGGAGCACGTAGAGAACGGGAACAAGTACTTGCACCAAACCACGACGACGGTAAGCGGCGGTGTCAGCTACGAGGTCATCGACACTCTCGAGTGATGAGTCGAATTCTCGACGAACATCAACAAACGCCCACAGTTTGCGCTGCTGTTGTGATCCGAGTGCTTCAGAGAGGCGCCTAATGAACACAGCTGACGTGTTCGTGTGCTTGCCCGCCCAGGAGTTCAGCTTGTCCTGAAGTTCCCGCTCTGACATGATGTCCCGCCCCCTATTGGCATTTACGACAACTCGTACACTCTAAGTGGTACCACCCGTGACTCTGCCAGCCGAATCGCCAGCGGTTGTAATCCTCGATGTGATGAATCTCCGTGGTTCCGAGGGAAAACGCGATGATGCTCTCTTCAGCATTCGCGACTTTGATGGATACGTCTCGGCGTTGACCTCGGTACTACCGCACGCCGTGATTGTTGGCATTGTGGATGGCACCTCCGTGAATGGTGACGATGATAGGAATTGGCAGTCTCAGTTTGAGACGCTAAATGACCTACACGAACTGCGTCGTCGAACAAAGCTGCACAAGGACAATCCGATGTATCTGTGCTTGCTGCCCCCAAAGACGCAAGAGACTCAGCGACAATCTTTGTATAAAAAGATAGCAAAACGACCAACGGAGTACAAACCAGACCTTCAGTACATCGCGGCTGACCCGGTCGAAGTACATCTAGTCGAGAAGTTCGCACCGAATTCGGCATTGATCACCTATGATTTGTTGGCTAAACCAGAAGACTTCAACTTTTTTCCGGCGAATCATGAACTTCGCTCAAATATCTTTGAACCAAACTGGCTGTCTAGTAGCGGAAGATATGAGTTCCGACAGAAGGGAAGGGTTACTCGCAGGCGTCCAAGCCGTCGAAAGAAGACAACTCCTGGTGCTGATGCGCCGCTGATAGAGGACTTTCTGCCCTCCGTCCCGCCATCTGAGCAGGAAGTGATTGATCTTCGACTGCGGGCTTACGGGTATGTTCACGACGTAGTAAACGAGCATCGAGCTGCAGGCAATCGTACGGTCCCGATCGTTCTCAAGTGGCAAAGGCCTAAGTCGCCGTTCGATGTGTTGGATTCACGGAAGTTCCCGAAGAAAGTTCCCGAGCCAACGGTTCCGCTCGAAGAGCTGGATCAGATAGACAATGCTCAAATACGCAATCTCGAAGATTCGGGCGTTATTACTCGGGTCGAAACGGAGGACGTAGACCTTGTTCGTTCGATCGAGGAGCTTCGACCTTTTATGGGTAAGCGAGTTCGAGTGCATGCCATGCTTCGGGTCGACGGTGACGGCGTCACGCTCATCTGGATTGGAACTGAATCTCGCGTTCAAGTCGTCGTGAAAGAGGCAACTTCAAGCTTGAAGAGTGGGCTCGTTCGTGTCGAGGGTGTGTTGTCGGATGAGGGTGGAAATCTGGTGCTCTCGGTCGCGGCTGCCAAGGATGTGCGAAGAGAGTCGCTCAGCGACGTTGTCGTGCGGCGACTCGGTCGGCTGGTTAAGAAGGACTTCGACGGACATTCGGTAGGGGAATGGAGTTTTCCGGCGCTGCCACGTCGGAAGGCCCCACGAACATCTGCTCCCGCAGTTTTGGTGGACGGAGGGAAAGATGATTCTGGGTCTGAGCCGGGCGGTCGCAGCTCGCGACATCCAGCGAACAGTGGTTCAACTGGGGCGACTCTCGCCGCCATTGGTGAAGAGACGGCACTGGGAGCGTTCGACGATTCGTCGAACCGCGTTACGGCTGATGGACGGGGGGAGAATGGTCGTACATCGCAAGTCGACGAGCCGCCAACGACAGGGCCTGCGCCAGAGAGGTTGCGATACAAGAATCGGTGGATCGGGGCAGCAATTGCTGTCACCATCACGCTCGCGATCGCACTTGCGTCCTATGCGCTCACAGATGTCTTTGGGTTTAAGACTCCAAAACCAGCAGCGTGCGTCGACCTCGGCCAGCAAGCGTGCGATGCGCTGGTGAGCGAATGGCGTGCCGACGCGATACGGATCTTCATTTACGGCGTGCGCGACGCAGACGGAGTAGTTCGCTAGCTACCGTAGGTGCCTCCTATTCACAGTCGGGAGCATAGGTAGATGGAACTCGTAGTCAATGGTTGCCGAGTTCGACCCATGGCTCGTCTTGAGGGTGTTGATCGATTGGCCGGAGAAAATCTTGAGGGGGTGGATCTATCTCGTGCCAGCCTGAATCGATCAATTCTCGAAAGAACAATTCTCTCCCGCTCCAAAATGACAGGTGCGAGTTTGGTGAGGACCAACTTGAGATTTGCCGATTTGAGTGGAGCTGACTTGAAATATGCCGATCTGTCAAGAGCAGATCTCACCGGAGCAAATCTCTCCGATGCAAATCTCTACAAGGTAAGGATGTCTCATGCGTGTCTTCGAGGTGCGAACTTGACTGGTGCCCAACTCAATTCTGCCCAATGCGCTCATGTCGATTTTGCAGGTGCGGTCTTGCGACGAGCGAATCTTTCAGGAACTGTTGCAACTGAAGCAACTTTCATTGATGCCGACCTCGTTGATGTTGATCTCGGGGGCGGCGTCTTTATCGGTGCTGACTTCAGTGGTACTTCGATTGTTGCTGCGAACTGGAAAGACGCGGAGTTCCTCAACGCGAAATTGCCCATAAAGGAGGACATACCACCTATCTCCCATCCCGACACCGATCCAGAAGCCACGACGCGGTAACACCTCGGGGTTCGTGAAGCCATTTGGCTAGTGTTGCGTTCGCATGTGGGTGGAAGGCGACGACTTTTCCTCCGTCCGACGCAATGTTGGAGACCTCGAACATGCGGCTTGGCCGCACGACGCTCAGCTGCGAAGTATTGAGGTTGACTTCGACGGTTCAAATAGTCAACTACCGCCCTTTAGCCATGGACTAACACTGATGTTCGGAAAAAATGCGACTGGCAAGACGTCTCTGATGCGCAGCCTTCAGCGACTAGGCGCTGGCGTCACAAGCAATTTTCCAATTGTCAAACTGCAGTTTACGCTGCCCAGCCGCGAGGACGATGACGACTATCAGCAGTATGTCAGCGAGGTTCGCGCCGGGTCTCTGTGGAGGTCAATTGAACTGCAGCGAGAGCTCACGAACATTGAGAACTATCACTTGATTGAGGCATGGGACAAGTTGGTCCATCGCCCCACGATTGCGGCATTGAGCAGAAGGCTGTGGCTCTCGGCGAATGAGACCACCGTATTGGTCGAAGGTCGGTCATTATCTGCGGCAGAGATTCTGGATCTGTACCACTTTGATGACACCGCAATTGAGAGCCTGATGCGCCATGGAATCCGCCAGCAAGAGGAGATTGCGTACGACTGGATGAACCTTGAGATTGACTTCGAAGCATCGACTGCAACACACCGCAGTTTCTTGCCACAGCTGTTTCTCCAATGTATTCGTAACTCAACGTTTCAAGTCAGTTCGGAACTCCTTCTACATCCCGCCGAGGTAGAGATTGCGGATGACAGGTGGATTCAAGAACGGTCCTGGCGAACCTTACTGATTGACGGCCTTCGGGAGATGCTTGACAGAGCCCAACTCAATGTCTCGCACCCCGTTACCAGCAAGAAATCAGGTGGGCGTATGTGGCTTTCCGCGCGACCGAAACCCGGGGGAGACCTTGAGACGCTTTTGTCACGAATGAATGAGCAGCGGGAGAAGATTGTTGAAGAGTACCCCGGACAGTACCTTGTGCCACTTTTCCCGTTCGACTTATTCAGCCGGGACAGCCGAACCGGGGAGGTATCGCTTAAGCCCTTCGATACTGAGACCGGTGAGATTGTCGCAGTTACCGCCGTGCCAATGTCGGTCGATTCAGATGAGGTCGTTCGGTCACTTCTCGCTGATTGTCGATGGTCCTATTCGTGGGATCGCAAGCCCGAAGAGCCGGGGCGATCGATCAAGAGGTTCGGTACTGAAGACGAGCAATTCAATTCCATAAGTCCCATGTTCGACCCCGATTCGACTAGGGACTTGTCGCCGCGGGGGAGCTTGTACCTCGAGGGGGTCGAATCCGCCGAGGAGGACCTCGCCAGGACATCAGAGATTCTTCGTCGGATAGATCTTGGCGTTCATACGTTGTCACTGAGAGCCGTTGAGACTGCTGGGCTCGATGACTCAAGTCAGGTTTCTGGCTCCGAACGTCTAAAGTTCAGTATCGAGATTCAGGCGTCGGAGTCGGCCAGCAGAACCCCCCTGGAGAACGCGTCATCCGGGCAGATTGACGCAATTTATACGGTGCTACAAATAGTCAGGGCGTCGCGCCGTGCGCACGGCTTTCGTCCAGGAATGAACATGGTCTTGCTCGACGAATTCGACCGACATCTGCACCCGTCTGCGGCAGAGCGGCTTCTTATCGAACTAAACAGTTTCGGTCGAGAGAACGCGGTTTCTGTGCTGGCTTCGACACATTCCGTTCCTCTAATGAATCGACGTGAACTTCAGGGTTGTCCGAGGTTGTTCGCATGGCGCAATGAACACACGGAAATTGCCATGGGTAGCCTGCCACCAAGTGGCTTCATCGACACCGCTGAGTTGCTTGGTGTCGGCAGGCTACAGGCCAAGTCACTTTCTCGTGTCCATATAGTCGTCGAGGGGTATTTCGATCGGCTAGTCATCGAAGCTCTACTGCAAGACCCTCAGATCGACAGCAGCTGGATAGAAATTATCGAGCTTGGTGGCATTCGAACACTGGCATCCCTGTGGAGCAACTCGCTTCGTCTATTCACAAGCCCAATGCTGGTCGTGTACGACCGCCGTAGCGATGAGTTTGAAGATGCGTGGGCTGAAGCGACCTCAGGCGAGATTCTGGACTGGGATAAGCAATCAAAGTTGCGGACAATTGAGGCGAGACTGATGGAGCGACGTCGTGAGTCTCGAAAAAGCAACTCCAGATTGGCTCCAGGTGACGAGGAGTTGTCCAATCTTCTCCGGCTCTCGCGAACGATTCTCGACCGAGAGGGCGTCCCCGACTTCCGGGATCAAGCGAGACGCCTTACCTTTGGAGGAATACAGGAAGATGACATCATTGACACGCTGCCAATCGAACTTTTCAAGAAGTCACAAATCGGATCCGAAAGTAGCCCACCGTTTGTGCCAGAAGCATCCAAAAGCTGGCAAGAACTAAGACTCGGCAAGGGCCAACTTACGGGCGAGCAATTCAAGTTGAAATTTGGAATAAACACAGAGCGAATAAAGACCGTTCTGAAACTGATGGAGAAGAAGGACTATCCGCTCGATCACCCGTCCCTTCTCGGAATTGCAACGAAGGTACGCGGACTGCTGGACCGATGGATTGACTGAGATTGGAGAGACTCAGTTAAGAGTCTTCCACTCGAGGTACAGCCTCGATGCCGCAATCATCCCAGTGCGAGAGGTCCGTGGAATGGCGCCCCATTCAACAGAGCTCTCCAATGACTTTACGTAGTCGTCCAAGGACGTCGCACCTTCGACGGTTCGAATTCTGTCCGCTCGCTTCAATCTTGAAATGAGATCATTTTGCGCCTTTGGAGTCCATCGGTGCTGCGCGGCCAGCCAATCTCGAAAGTCACTCACGCTGTTCACAGTCATATTGCAATGATGTTAACCGATTCAAGACGGCGCAAACAAGCTTGCCCACTCCACAAGGCTCTACAGATTGAGGCGTCGCGCAATTCGCTTGTCGCTCTCGTGTTCCCAGACATGAATCACTGAGTACCCCATACGTCGAAGCGCTCTCGCAGCGCGCCGGTCGCGTCTTCGATTGCCTTCAATTTTTTGAAGCCACCATTGGCGATTATGTTTTGGGGCCCGAAAGCACCGAGGGCATCCGTGCCAGAAGCAGCCATTAACAAAAATTGCGAGAGTCCGATCTGGAATCACCAGATCGGGAGATCCAGGCAGCTGTCGTCGATTTCCCAGGAATCTCACTCCGTGGCGGCGCAAAATCGACCGCACTCGGAGCTCGGCCCCAGTCCGTTTTGTTCGAATTCTTCGCATGTGCTCGGAAACGGCAGGCGACTTGGGCTTAGGCGCTCGACTCTTGATCTCTCGATGCTGTCACAAACGCCCGACACCCCGCCACTAATCTTCTTGACCGTGGCAACAACTACTTGCGATGAGTTTTTCCAGTGAGTGCACGCTCTATCGCCTCACTGTTTTCTGGATGTGGGGGTATGGACCTCGGGTTTGAGGGCGACTTTCCAGTAATTCGTGCAAGTCTTTCTGGACCTGAGGAGAGGGAGTTCTCTGGTCGGTCACGCTGGGTGGTTCTGCCAAGATTGAAATTCGAAAATCTCTTCGCCTGCGACGTCTACCCGAAGGCGCAGACGGCGTGGTCCCATTTCTTCGCGCAACGGGGTGACGTGGAGAACGTGTACCACCTGGAGAGTGTCGTAGAGATTTCGAAACGTTTTTCGCGAAGCGTTCCCTCACAGTTACAGGGGCTCGACGTAGTTACCGGTGGTTTTCCCTGCAACGACTTCAGTGTCGCAGGAAAACGACTTGGATTTAATTCAAACAAGAGTCACCGAGGCAATCAGTCACTGGTTGATGAAACAGTTGATGAACCTGCTGTGGAGAATCGGGGCATGCTGTATTTCTGGATGCGCGAGTTTGTAAGGCACACCAAACCGAAGGTGTTTTACGCGGAAAATGTGAAGGGCCTTGTTTCTTTGGGCGATGCAAAAGAAGTGATCGAGCGCGACTTTGCGAGTATTCGAAAGAGCCCTTACCTCGTGTTGCCGGCAAGGGTCCTGAAAGCTGTTGATTACGGCGTGCCACAGACCCGTGAGCGTGTCATCTTTATCGGGCTGCGTCGTGACGCAGTCCGCCGTGACGTCATCGACCATTTCGATAACACTGGTCAGCTACCCGATGAACTCGACTTGTATCCGTCGATAACTCACGGCGAGGCCGATGGCCTGCGACCATTTGCCACTTGTGGCGATGCCTTCGTCGGTCTTGGTGAACCGCAGGAGAGTCCTGACTTGTCGCATCGGTCGTACTCGCAAGCAAAGTACATGGGGCGAAGACTGCAAGGTCAAAGCGAGGTGTCACTCGATCGGCCAGGCCCGACGATTCGAGCCGAGCATCACGGCAACATCGAATACAGACGACTCTCGAAGTCTCATGGCGGACAGTCAGAAGAAACCAAACGAGGACTCCCGGAGCGTCGCCTTTCCGTGCGCGAGTGTGCTCGAATACAAACGTTTCCCGATGCGTACGAGTTTGTGAGGCCAGGTATCGTCTCGGCTTCTGATGCCTATCGGCTCATTGGCAACGCTGTTCCGCCTCTGCTTGCATATCGTCTTGCGACTCGACTCGATGACGTCTGGGACGGCGTTTTCAAGCGCTAATTCAGCGTGCTCAGGTCAATCTGGGAGACCAGATAATCGGATACTGCAGTCTTCAGAGCGGCTCGTTTGACCCGAAGTTTTTCCTTGGTTGAAAGATGTTCGAAGAGACTGTCCAGTATGTCGCCCTTCTTTAGGGCTGACTCAAATCTTTTGACAACTTGATTAGGGCTGGTGAATAGTGTGCCCCCGATACTTGATAAATCTCTTAGCGAGACGTTCGCTCCGCGGGCCAACATAGCCGCACAGTTGCTAACGACTCCTGGGAGCTTGGGATTTATCCCGAGAGGTGTGAGTCTGATCGCTCTCTTTCCGCCTGCGCTAAACACGTCACGGTTTATGATCACCGACTTCTGCGAAATCGCCCAGCCGATTGCGATCGAATGAGCGGCAGAACCGCCGGACAGAACTTGCGGGAAGCCGAGGAACAGCGTCTTTTGCAGCGAAAAGCTGGCGTCGCGACCGATCCCCTTAAGCGAACGAAGTCCCCCGAGTCCTCCCAACGAGTCAATCTCAACTGCGCTCATGCCTTCGACTTCGGGTACCACCCACCAGGGGATTTCCTCTCGCTCTAGAGCCCTCCGGCGAATCTCCACAACGATCTTCTCGACATACTTTGATTCACCGGTCAACCAGTCCCTCGCCTCAAATCCAAGCTGCTTCGAACCCTTGCCGAACATCGACTCACCGATTGGGAGGTCGACCTGAAGTGCGAAACGCGGGGAGTGGGTGACTTTGGCGTCGAACACGCAGTCGAAATAGTCTCGATATCCGAGTTTTGGCTTTCGATCGTCAATCCAATAGAGCAGGTACACCTTGTCGAGGTCCTCGACCATCGACCCTGAGTAGATGCTGTTTCCCGTTATCGCGCCACCCCTGAGGCTTCCCTTGAGTTCAACTCCGACTCGCATGCCTTCGATCAGTACGTCAGGGAAGGCCCTCCCGCCTAAGTGCTTGATTGAGTCGGCTGGAATACCTACTGATGGCGCAACAGACCTGAGCACTTCCACGACGAATCGCTCATTCTTCTTGGAGTCGTTCGAATAAGATATCCCGTTGCGATTGATTCGGTCGTTCCCTGCGGCGCAGGCGGCACTTAACAGGGCGTCGACTCTTGTCTCTGAGTCCGACTTGCGAGCCACATCCGAAGCCTATTCGAGGCTGCTCACATCGACTTCCGAACCTACGTCTACTCGTTACGGCTAATGTAGTCACACGACTTGAGGCAATCGTGATAAGAGCATCTCGTGGGACCATTGAAAGGCGGGAGCTTTTCGGGGCATGACAATTGTCGATTGGCCGTCAAGATTGCAGGAAATCATCCTGCGAGTGGCGCCGGAGTATCAACTTGATCTCTTTGAACACACCAAGTACCACTATTTGATCACCCTGCAGATCAATGATCCGGAGAAATCAACCATCACTTTCAATGTTGACCGCAAAGGAACCGGCGAGATGTCAGTCAGGGAGTGGAACCCCGAAGCAGAGTCCCCAGGACTTAAAGCAGCAATCGAGGAATTCTTTCGATCAACTCAGCCCAAACGCGTGTTTCGAGAGATACCGAAGAACGTTCTGAGAGATCTCGAGCGGCTCAAAGACGTGCTCTTGAAGAAGGGGATTGGAATCACGTGGAAGCAGGTTGAGGACTACCGCCTGAGTATGGATTTGGAGAATCAAATTGGGCCGAGTGGTCTAGTGGAGACGTATCTCGTCTATTTCAAAAATTCCGGCATCAACTCAAATCTGACCAGCGTTACACAGGTGCACGGCAATGAGAGTTTCCGACGGGCTCTAGTTGAATCTATTGCCGGACTTCATCCACCTTCGGCGGAGCACCGTTAGATGTCGCCTACGTCTGAACTGGAGGCGGCGCCTCCTCCGCAGTGGGCGCTCTCGGCAATGGCAATTGGTCAGGAACTCGCTTCAATGCCAAACGTCCAAGCTGGCGAGAAGGCTCTAACGTGCTTCCTTTCGGTGCCGACTGGTCAGTATCTGGGACCGCTCATGATGGCGGGTGCGTTCATGGCACCACCCAAAATCGCCGACCCGTGTGCCGTGGTCGGTGAGACGTTCAGGGCGGTTTCATTTGATGGCTCTTCACAGATTCGCGACATGGATGTCACCCTGACAGAAGAAGAATTCTTCGGTGACATTCAGAACATGTATCGGAGTGATGGGTATCTTCGTTCCACGAGTCATCCCGTGTTGCGGCTGCCAGCGGGTGTGCCAGACGATCGAACTAGGAAGGTTCTGGCTGACCGGGATTGGGAGGAGATTCGTCGCCAATTCAGAAAGCTGCCGAAGGGAACCGCAAGATCTGCCGAGAACTGGTGGACGACGCACTGCATCTCGCCCGTCGTCGTCGTCGGAGAAAGCCTCGAGTTTGTTGACTTACAACGGCAAACGATTCTCGAGAGAGCGTCGCACTGGATTGATCCACGGGTGTTGCCGGTTCTCGAGTACTCAAAACCGGGCACCCAGAACCGGGAGCGAGTGCTCCATCATCCTTATAGCTACCTAACAATCGATTCTGCAAGGATTTCTACTTGGCTGCGGGGTTTCAGGCCGCGGCTCGTGATTTACACATCCTGGTGGGCATATTTTCGACGGAAGATATCTGCATTTGCCGGAGTCCCGACGATCGTGATCGTTAACCGAAGAGTTTCCGCCGCCGATATTGCGGCTTCGCTGAACACGTATCACGATGCATCGGTGCATCTAGCGGCAGCCGCAAACTTTCCAGGGAGTTTCGGACTGAGGTTGGAGCAATCTGAAGTTCTTGTGCCCGATGATGCCGATGACGTTGCAGAAACGGACCACGTCGACAGCGAATTTGGAGATGACTGAATGGCCCGAGACTTCGACACGGCGATTGAGCGCTTCCGGGCGGCTGACTCGTTGGAGCTCCATTCTCTTGAAGTCAAGTGGACTGCGCTAGAAAATTTAGACGCAGCGCTCAAACGCCTTATCAAAGCTCTGAAAGTGCGCAGATCTTTCGACTTGCACAAGGACGTAATCTCGAGAGCGAGGTCGGCGCTATACGAACTTCGAAAGACCCCGATTCGGCCCTCGGATGACATCTTGGGGATCAGAGGCATCGTCGAGCAGATAACGGCCTCATCTCATGAGCCAATCGAGTTATGGGCTGCGCTGTCGGAAGCACTGAACATACTCCTGGACTCTGAGCACCCGGTTAGCGACCTGAGAAGTCTGATGGAAAAGCACGACTTGTCAAAGCTGCTCCAGGTAGATCGTCTGGCGATAGTGACGTCAACGCAGCATCGACAAGAGTTGAAACAGTGCCTGAATGTTCGGGACACGAGCTATGACCTGGTCGGCCTACGCGAGTTCAAAAAGGATCGCTTCTGGGATGCGGCCATTCTGCTCGGTACACAGCAGAGGCCATATCACAAATTCGAAACAAAAGAAGATGTAGCGAGGGAGATCTCGTGGATCTACTTTGCGCCAGCTGCCGATCGCCTCCTGGTAATCACTTGGTCCGTCGGTCAGAAGTTTGAGTTGGGTGATTATGTTGTGCGCCCTGAAGTGAAGCCCCCAGCGATTCTGAGTCGTAACTCAGGGTCAGTCACGTATTGGGGAGCGCCGGAGGTGCGAGTCGTCAGAAAAGTGCGGGAATCTGTGGAAGCCGATACCGAGTGTCAAGTTCTCACTATCGAGGGGCCGCCTCCTCAGAACCCGGAAACCGTTGGAGAGTGGGTCATTGCTTTCACGAAGTCGCTACCTCCCAGCGCGCGGGTTGTGGTGCCTGACGACTACAGTCTGTCATTTCAGACGTGCACGGATCCAAAGGACGTACGTCTTGGATCAATCTTGATGCTTCGTGAGGACATTTCGGCAAGTGGCCAAAGCAAAGACTCATATGACCCGCAGCGAGACGTGGTGCGAAAAGTCGCCGAGAGCCTTTCAAAGACAAACTATGCCTCGCGGCGAGAGGTGAGTGATCGTTTTAAGCTGGCTCTCGCTCAAGCAGCCAATAACCCCGCCTCGGCACAGCGTCTACGTGAAGCTGGAATTGAACTCCCGGATTATTATCTGCGAATTCACACGAGTCGCTATTACATCGGCCCAAAGTCAATTGATCGATACCGGCGACTCTGCATTGCGCTCTCGATCCCATTTCTGGAGGCGGACTACGACGCCATAGCGGAAGTGAGAAGTTTGCATATGCAAGCTGGAAATTTCATCCTGACTCTCGTCAAGAAGCGACTGGAGAGCGACCGCGAGTGGGAAAATGACTGCCGCGAGAAGAACTTTGCGGTGATTGAGGATCCCAAGTTCGGTCGGGTATTTCTGTCGAGGGTGCTGGCTAGTGAGGTTGGCAAGTGTCGCGTTTCGGAACTAGGCCAGAGACGATGGGAAGCGGCAGAAGAAGCTGCGGACGACGAGATGGAAGACTTATAACACGTGACGAAGTTTGATATTGACGATCGCGATCTCTGGTTTCGGTGCGAGATAGCCGTTGGGCTCTGGCTGGAGAGTCGTCATGGAAACACAAGTGTGTCCTGGGCAAACGAGCGGCCTTCACCGCCGGTTCGTCCGGCCGACAGAGTCTCAAAACGCGACGGTGCGCCTCGAGTCAAAGTCGGTTCACGACAGGTTCGAAGCCCAGATTTCCGAGTTGACCTCGGTGACGGACGAGAGGTTTATTGGGAGGTCAAGCAGCGAGCAGCGGCTTGGCGAGATGAGTCCGAAGGCACGAGTTATTTCTGGGTCAAGCAAGAAGTGTTCTCGGATTATCTCGAGCTTGCCAATGCGGATCTCGTAAATCGCTCCGTGCAGGTCATCGTGTATGAAGGCAACTACTTGTCTGGCCGATGGTTAAGGGCGGATGTGCGGGACTTGCAGCGGGTCATTCGCACTCGAAAGTTTCAATTAGTGAGTGAATCAGGTGCCACGGAGACCGTTGATGCGGTGCTCTGGCCGGTGCACAGCATGCTCGAATTGTCAGCGGCTGATCGACCTGAGCTTGTCGACGCCGCACGGTTCGTCGGCACTGATGGCGAAAAAAACTCCGCGATGTTGATTAATGCGATGCCGCGTCTCGGCCAGCCAGGTGATGTTGATGCGCAGCTTGAACTTGAGCGACTTCGAAAGGAGATCGGGCTCGAGTCATTCCCGCGGTATTCAATCCTCTTTGCCCATTCTGTGGACGAGCCCTCGGTGGATCTAGGCAAAGTCTTGTCGTTGACGGACTACGGCCTTCGCGTGTTCCTGATTACAACTGACCGAGATTGGTCTAGCCAATATCAGCGGGAACCTGAGCGATGCGAAGCATTGATCGGCAGCTCGATACTCGAGGTCTCAATTGTCCAGTCGGTATCGCCCGAACTTCGAGGTGTTCTCCAGATTGATGGCGTCCCAACGGCCAGAACAAAGAGTTCAGCTTTTCGAAAGCTGTGGGATGATGCGGAGGCGATCGGAAGAATCAACACTCGGCAGTACGAGATTGTTCACGCCGGTGCATCCGATGACATCCGGACTGCCGATTACCCAGTAGTTGTTACAGCGTCGGCCGGTTCGGGAAAGACGGAGACTTTGACGGAGCGAATCCTCTTTTTGCTCTGCACATCGTCTACTGCGCATCCTGCGCCGACTGTTGAGCAGAGTCCTGCTTACGATTTGCGCCTAGATGAGATCGTGCTCATTACTTTCACTCGCGAAGCTGCTCGCGAAATGCGTCAGAGAATCACTCGTTCTCTCGTTCTGAGACGGCGCCTGTGTGCCAGATGTGCGATGCCGGTTCTTGCCTGGTTGTCGCAGCTTGGATCAACGAATATCTCCACAATCCATGCCTTCGCAAAGCGACTCATTCAGAATTTGGGACCAAGGCAGGGAGTGGCGACCGACTTCAGTGTGGGCACCGACTACGAGCGACTGAAAGAAATCATTCGAGAAGTGGTAGGTGATGTCTATCTCGAGCTCTCCGAAGACCAAAGGAAGCAGTTCCCCGACATCCACAAGGCGCATGCTTTCGTCGAGGACATGTGGGACTCTCTGATTCGCCACGGCACGAATGTTCTCAATCTTCGAAACGGACCATCTCAAGTCGCGACTTTGAATTGGGCCCCGGAGAATTGCAGCAACGAATGGGCCAGAATCTTTGGTGGGAGACTCCCGGAGATAGTCGACAGAATCGCGGTTGCGTTCCGAGTTGTCTGTCGCGAACGGAAACTTGTCCCCACCGACCAACTTCTTTCGGTGGCCGCTGACTTGGTTCGGCCGCGAGACGGCGAAGCGGACGACTTGACGGTCCCTCGGTACTTGTTCATCGATGAGTTTCAAGACACCGACGAGCAGCAGATTGACTTGGCTCTCAATCTTTGGCGACGTGACACGAAGTTGTTCGTCGTAGGTGATTCAAAGCAGGCGATCTATCGATTTCGCGGAGCAGCGGGCAATGCATTTGAGTTGCTTCGCAACAAGTTGCAGTCGTCATTGATGGAGTATCGATTGGTGCGTAACTTTCGCACCGACGGGATTCTGCTCGAGGAAATGCAGGCAAAGTTTGACTCTTGGGCGCAATTTGGGCATCTTGATGGACAGTCAGATGCGAAGTTGGAGCCGTCACATGAACTTGCCGGCACCGGGATTGGCCTTAAGTTGCTGCCCGTCGAGGCAAGACATCGAGACCGGCGAGAGGCTGCCCTTCGCCTTATGGCGGAAGAGGTTCAAGACTGGTTGGGTCAGCCCTGGGCTCGTCGAGGTGTGGGTGAGCTGAAGATCGCAATTCTGTGTCGAACCAACCGACAGGCGCAGCAAGTGAAGGAGTTTCTTGGGACGTCAAAATACAAAATCAACTGTGAAGTCGCGAAGGGTGGCGACTTTTTTCGCACAAGAGCCGTCGCTGAACTCCGTGTCTTGCTACGAGCTGTGGCAAATCCCAGCGATTTAGGGACGCTTCTTGAGCTTCTCGAAACGGCGTGGGGGGCTGCAATATATCGCTACCAAGAAACTAATGATTCTGATGATGGCCGAGGTCTGAGACGGTACATCGATGACATCGACATCAGCCGTCGATGGACCCAACCGCTTGCTCCCGGCGGCGTTCAAGCATGGGGGAAGAGGCTTGCATTGAGCAGACTGAATCAGATTGACCGCAGCGACTTGAGCGAATTTGAAGGCCGTGTGCGTTCACTGTCGGGACTCCTTCAAAGGCTGCCCCTACTCGAGCTGATCTCTGAGATTGATCTCGTGTTCAAGCCCCAGAATTGGCTAGTGGCCCTTGACAATGATCAGCAGTCGGCGTATGAACGCAACCTTGATCATGCGCTCGTGCTGCTCGATGACGCGTTCGGGGAGGCGTCAGTGTCCGTCCTGGACGCCATCAAGTGGTTAGACCTGAAGGCCAATACCGATCGGGATGAGGAGGAGCCCGACTCCGTGAGTGCTGCAGATGTGCTGGCGATCACTGTTCACAAGGCGAAGGGCCTTGAGTTCGACGCCGTTGTCATTCCCTTCTGCGACGCCAGTTTCACGACAGAGAATCGAACGATCATTTCTCTGGTTCCGATTCAAGGGGGACGACGCGTCGGATGGCGTTGGTGGGACGGCTTCGGGAGGAGCGGCCAGTTGATTGACGAGAACTTCGACCGATCGTTTGAGGCCCGTGACCACCTTGAGACAATAAAAGAGGAGACTCGACTCCTCTACGTTGCCATGACCAGAGCCAAAAGACGGCTGACGATTGTTGCTCATGCCGGCTCTGGACAATCGCAACCTGACTGCTGGGCGGATTTGCTGTCATGACGAAACCACGGGGCGCGGAACAATTGCGCTACATCGTTTGCCCATCAGTCGATGAACAAACGTTGCGAGGCGTCTTCTCGAGCGATCTTGCTTGGGACTTCAACGCGGTCGCACATATCTCGGTAACTCAGGAGCTGACATTTGAGTTGCAGATTGCAGGCGTACGTCGAGCTCTTCCACTTGGTGCGATTCTTGACGCACTTGAGTTTTCGCTAATGCGAGGACAAGAGCTGTCGCCAGACTTGTTCCCTGGGCCGCCCGAGGAAGAGATGTCTCCAGTTGCGGTTCCGTTTCCGAATTGGCTTGACGAGCTGATGGCTTGGTACGACAAGCTGAACGGTTTAGAGATCAGCTTGAACATTCAGGTTCGGGAAGTGATTTATAAATTCCTTCAGAACGAAACCGCAGGATCGGCCGAGTTTAGAGACGTATTTGACTCAGGTGGTGCAATCGCAAAGGCAATTCGCCAATTGGTGGAGATTGGCCTTCGTCCGGAAAACATCATTCCAAAGTCACTTGAGGGTCAGGTCGCCCTACGGGCTTGGCAAGAAGTTTCAGCTCAGCTTCCCGACTCTCAGGTGCTGCTGGACTATTTATTTGTTGATCATCGCGATCCCAAAAACGCCGATGACTCACGGCATGCCATGGAACGTCTGGGGTCATTGATACGTAAGGCCTTCGGCTTCTCGGCAGACGAAAAGATAAGGATCGCATATCACGGCCTGTACTTTTACTCTCCGCTTCAGTGGGCACTCTTTGAACTGCTTGCGGAAATGGGCGTCGAGCAGGTGTTTCTCGTGCACGACGACAACGTCGGACCCCAATTTGAAATTTGGAGGCGGTTCTTCTTCGAGTGCTCGCACTTGAAGCCGTTACCCAATACCACTATTTCAGCACAGGCAGTTGACGGTCGGGCCGAACTCTTGTCGCGAGTGCTCGTTGGTGGTCAGCCAAACATGCCGAGCAATTTAAATTTGTTCCCATTCCGAACTGTCACAGATCTTGCCCGCTACGTGCGAAGGTCCAACTCCCAGCGAAGCGCCGAAGAGCGAGTCCAGCGCCAAGTGTTTGCGGCAGCGGCAAGCGACGTGAATCGGAGGATTGCGCGTTTCGAGAGATTGTCCGGAGAGCATGATGATCGAAAGCTGCTGCATCTTCCCATCGGTCGATTTCTGCTTGGACTGCAAGAGTGCATTCGCGTACGAGCCGATCAGGTGGAGTCGGGTCTCGACTTTGCAACCATGTCGCACCTCATTGAAGGTGGCTACTTGAATTCAGAGTCGGCGAGTAGTGACCGACCGCCAACCGAAGTTCTATCGCTGTGCGAAGTCTTCTTCTCGGGGTGTCGGTCACTGGACCAGTGGTCAGCGCGCTTGTCGGACCTCGAAGTTTTTTACGAACCACAATCTCACGGCTTTGCGGGAATCATAAAGCATCGAACAGGCGATAGATTCGCACTTCGCAATCCCAGCCAACGAGATTCCACGTATCTCATTGATGCCGTCAGAAACCATCTGCGACGTGCCCCGTGGTTAGATCTCTCAAAGACTGAGTGGCAGACACTGAGCGGCTCGATCAGGGGGATTTTGAATGCGGTGGAACAGCTGACTCGGGATGACATGGTGAAGACCAGGGAACGAATCGAAGAACTAGTTGAATTGGTCCGCACGAGCGCCGTGGCCCCGTCGCTCTACGGCGCATCCGAATGGAACATGGTTCTCAAGGCGCTAAGTCGTCTGCCGGCGGCCCCAAATTTGCAAGTCCAGATCGCACGGATCAGTGAGATTCTCCCTGTGATTCTCGGTAAGCAACTTGAGCACGGGCGAACGGAGATAAGGGGGAGCAAAGTGGCAGCGGGTTTGGTTTACTCGCTTGCGGCACCCCTCAGGGGGCTCGAAGCCTGCGGATTTTCACGGAAGCGTCAGATACACCTAGCAAATCTCTCTGACGCGGTGTTCCCATACAAGCCGAAACTTTTTGGTTGGCCGTTCCATCGTGATGAAGTGGCTATTGCGAATGGAGACGAGGCCGCTGCATGGCGAATTCGAATTGTCGACGAACTTGATCGATCGGGTGGTTTGGGTGACCTGTATCTCCTTTGGCTTGCCCTCAATGGATCCAACGGAGACGTCACGCTGTCCTGGCTTTCCGAGGTTGCTGGCGAAAAGCTCAATCCATCCCCTTTGCTGGCACTCTTGCTCGAAGTCGAAAAGGCGCGACCGAGTGTTCGGGCATTCGCAGGTGGTGTAGTGATGAAAGAGGGGCCCGCTATGTCTCGTGCTGGAGAGGCAGAAACGGAGGTGTCAATCGTTGCAATCGGTATGCCCGATCTGGTCGAGGTGAACACATTTTTTCAGCCGATCACACTCGCCGATGGTCTCCCAGCATCAAAGGCACTTGCTTCGGCGGAGATTTGCGCGCGACGAACAGCTCTGCAGTGGATGCTCAGACCATTTGCTTCCTTTCGGAGCGTGTGGCAACTCGGCATCTTGTATGGCAATCTCCTGGGTCTCCCGCAGAAGGAAGTGATCAGCGGCAGGTCTGCAACGTGGGAGTCCGACTGGATGCGACTTCTCGACAGACTGTGGTCATGGATGTCAGACGCTGAGCGAGAGCGTACGGCGATGAGAAGCAGTGTGAATCGTCGGAACGACGAGCACGGCACCGCTAGTCCCGAGTGGCTGCTGACACTTGAAGGCGCGCACGATCGTGTTGACCGAATCTCAGATGCCTATCGCCTTGCGTCACAAAGAGGCGGAAGGGGTGTCCGGGCGAAAGTTGAGCCTCTACTGTTCGGTAGCCCTGGCGAGATTCTGCCCAAGCCGAATACGGATGGACTTGAAGTTGACGATCTCTTTGGCGATACGCGAAATCAGATGTGGTATCTCTGCGACCGATGTCCGGTATCTGACCGCTGCCTCGAGCGCCGGTATCGGCCCGAGTAGTAGTCAAACCCGATTAGACGAGACGGCAGTCCGCGATGTTGACGCTCTCGCGATCTTTCTTCTTGTCGTAGCCCTTGATGAGGTTGCCGATTACTTTTGCGCCAATTGTTGGTGGCCATGCAAGCTCGGGGTTTTC
>Ga0194133_10004384_pt1 | contig 18978 bp, 15 predicted proteins | sample TA2KigOf40mmetaG_FD_155448 | JGI IMG/M metagenome (GOLD analysis project Ga0194133, IMG submission 155448) | Freshwater microbial communities from Lake Tanganyika, Tanzania - TA2015055 Kigoma Offshore 40m | ecosystem: Environmental > Aquatic > Freshwater > Lake | place: Tanzania: Lake... | reverse complement strand
TTTTGAAGGATATTTTATGGATTGTGACAATTTGTGGCAAGGTCATAATAATGTTCGATTTTTTTTATATTTAATGGTCACCATATACTGGATTTAAACCAGATGAAAGAGATTTTAAGACTTTTTTTTAATGAATTTTGATGTGATCGACCTTGGCACTTTTTGGTCACATATTAGAGTTCAATAACAAGTTCATTATGAAAATCAAGGCTTTACAGCAACTTTTGTTGCCAATCGATTTGAAAATTATTTCCTTATGAATTTGTTAACCCTCTCAGGTTGAAAGGCCTTACAGTTGTGGCAATTGGTAATGCATAATACCATGAAATGAGCAAGATGAAGAAGATTTATTGCCAAGTGTTTTTGGGTCAAACTGCAAAAGAGGCCCAGTTAGATGGCATTATTACTATTTGGGAAAAGTATGTTTAAGAGTGTTTATAATTAAGGATGTAACTTTAGACTTGTTGATCTCAGCCGCAAGTTTAGCTTAAGGGGTTGCCATGGTCAAGAGGCGATAAGTCCCTGACTGGGAATTCAATATCTAAGGTTGTCAGTTTAAACCCCTGTCTAGCTAGAGATTTTTCAACCCCCCAATCCCGATAAAAAAATCAACAAGGCATGCTCAGTCAGGGTAAAAGTAATCTACAGTGACCATGAACTTCTCTAGCGATACTCTTAAAAAGGTGTTGACGTGTTGACCATTCCTTTACATTGAATGAGTCTGTACTGCAAAAGTTTATCCCTCACGAGCAAAGCTAGGGTGGAGTTTAGTTTGTCTGCCTGTCACCCCATTCTACTCCCACACCATTAAAGCTAGAGGGCTGAAATTTGGCATGCATAATTCTTACATGGATGGCTCTAAAGTGACTGACCAGATTTTTGATATTTTGCCTAGAAGTCGAGATATTTAAGTTCAAAGTTTTATATTTACGTCCTCGATCAATAGCTTCCATAATTTTAAAGCTAAAGAAAAGTTTATTAAAGTGGAAAACCTAACTGGATAAAAACTACCACAAGAGGGAAGGACTTTCTTTAGAGAAGGATAATGTGGCAAATCAAGGTGAGGAGATTTGAACGTCAAGAAATAAGACCAATGAGGTACCAGATGTATATTTGAGGAAAAGACTACAGTTTATATACATTAAACATTTATCAATGATTTTTGCGGTCCGGTTGTTCTGACGGTCCCGAATTGGTGGTTAAGCTTTGTGAATCAATATTTTTGTTGGGTTGGGAAGAATGTGGCTGGTGTCTAAAGGAAATAGTAGGGGGTATTATTAAAGGATGGCACAAGATTGAAGTTGTAAATCAATGAAAGGGTGTGGTGGTAAACATATCATTTGGTTGATGGTTAAAATATTTTAAAGAAAATATAACTTTGACTGAAAATATAGTTAAAAGATGATAAAGTCATTTTTCTATTATATTTTCACTATCTTTTAAAAACCCGACTAAAAATTAGACAGGCTTCGTCGCTATTTTTCATTACATTGAAAAAAGGGTGAAAACAAGTACATTATTGCCAAAAAGGTGACTTTTTCATATCTATTTTCACCATTTTGCCAATTTTACTTGTTTTCACCCTTTTTTTTTATTTTCTCGCACCCATTTTCACCCTGTTTCCCAAATAGGGTGAGCTTATTTTGGGTCAGAAAGGTCTCTACTTGATTATCAAGACCATTAAAAACCTCATTAAAAATCCTCCTTTCACGTGAATGAGACCTTTATAACAAACAAATATTTATTTCCATTTTGATCAAATAAATACTTTGATAATCACTTAATATAAAAACAGACTACTTTAAATATTCTTAATGTCATTAATGTAGTGCTTTTGATTGATAACCTTTTGATCAATTATTAAAATATGTCACATTGAGTTGAGAGATTAGAAGTTTTTTTCTTCTTCAGTTGTGGTTTGGATTCCAAGATCTGGGTCTGAGGTGCTTCGATCCATCCTATAACGGCACCAGGTGCTAAACTCGCCTCTAGAATCAGGACCACGGGGTTGACGGATCACATTGATTGGGTTCCCAGACACTAAATTTGTACACAATTTATAATTAAAAAGTTTTAATTATCCCTTCCCGAGCGAAGCGAGGGAGAAGTTAGAAATTCCATTATGGATCGCGGCAAGAATTGCTGTCCGCCCTTCCTTCCGTCTGTCATCTCATTCGCCTCCCACACCATTGAAGCTAGAGGCTTGAAATTTGGCATGCACAATTCCCCCATGAATGCCTCCAAAGTTACCTTCCAGATTTTTAATATTTTGCCTAGAAGTCGAGATATTTAAGTTCAAAGTTATTTGGTGAATAAAGGGGGGGAATGGGCCGCTCGGGAGGGTTTGGCATTTTTCCCCGCACAAAAAATGCCCTCTTACTTAATTCAAAGGTATTCATATTACCATGATTCGGATTGGACAATTCACCGGCTGATCGTCTTCCTGGGCGATAATTTGTATAAAGAGACCCTGGTTTTTGACCTAAGTTGGTTGAATATCGAAATTTCTCTTCAAATATAGGAACAAATTTTGAATGGTGGTGGATGACAGAGATCTTGCGTTGTTGACCTTGGACACGATTGGGCAGTTGTGGGTCTTGATTGTGAAATCTTTCAACAAATGATGGAGGATAGTGTGGCAGGGATAATTTGCGTGGACTTTTCTTTGTGGGGCTTATCAGCTTTTTGACCTAAAGAGAAAGTAACAAGAGTTTTCAAGAAAATAGGGACTAGGATCTTTCGCCCAATGCAAGTTCGTCAATACCAGATCGCCCAATCAAGTTTGCCTAATCAAGTTTGCCAACTATGAAATTGACTTAACTTAGCATAACAAAACATAACCTGACCCAACCAACCCCCCCACTGCAACTATGAACTCATTGAAATACGAACTCATTGAACTACGAATTACAAACTCATTGAGCTTCGAATTCAGCTCATTGAGTCACAAGCTCACTCATAGAACGAGTTCGTAGTTCAATGAGTTCATTGTTGAGGTGGGGGGGTTGGTTGGGTCAGGTTATGTTCTGTTATATTAAGTTAGGTTAGGTTTATAATTCATAGTTGGCGAACTTGCATTGGGTGACTTGATTGGGCGAACTGGTATTGGCGAACTTGCATTGGACGAAAGATCATGGTGTCCAAAAAATAATATTCAAAACTCAATTTGATCTAGTTTTTTAACCTTCAACTTTCCATCATCTTCGTTGCTCAAACTTTTCATGGCATTTAAGGCACTTTCTGACTCATCGAATTCAACAAGAGCACAAATTTTGTCAGCCATTTCTGGATGTTTTGATTTGAAAGGCTTCACCTCATCAGGCAAGTATTGACCTGGTCTTAGAATCCGGATCAGTGAAATCTCACCATAGGGTGAGAAAATTTCTGCAACTGATTCCACACTTGATTTTTCTGAAGGCAAGTCCAAGGCGATGAGAACTTTGGAAGTTGATAATTCATCCAAATCAGGAAGAGGTTCAATCCTCCTTACCTTGGTCTTTAAGTCGTTGACCTCTAATCTAGCAGATTTGACCTCGATGGCAAAAGCAACCTTGTAAAAAATAAATTTAATGATTTTTTGTAAGAAGAAGCTGTCTAAGGGGTCGTCGTGGTTGAGAGGTCAGAGGCACCTGACTGAGAACTAAGAGCTAAGGTTGTGGGTTCAGTCCCCGGCCACCCATGCAAGCAATTTTTCAACCCCAGATTGCAAAATAAATCAACAAGGCACTCTCAGTCAGGGTAATTGTTATCTGCAGTGACTGTAAACTTCTTTGGTGGGACACTTATAAAGGTGTTGGTTTAGCTTCAACATTGCCTGAGCTTATACTGCACAACATTTTCATTATTGTTAAGCAACAGATTGGGAATCAAAAGCTCGTGGGTTTGAATCCTTGCAAAGACAACCTCTAACCCCAGCCAGCCATAAAATAAAATGGGTTCCCAGAAAGATTGAAAAAGCCACATACAAAGAAATCTCAAGATCAAAATATGCCCAAAGAGTAAAGTAAAATGACTTCACTGTCTTTTAATTATATTTTCAAATTAAAGCTATATTTTCCCTTAAAATATATAACGATCAACTTAATGACCTTTATAATGATCTTTAATCACCACACCATTGCATTGATCGACAACTTTAATCTGGTATTATACTTCAATATTGGTACAATCTTGACAGACATTTCTAACCACCTGAATTTCTGGGCCGCCAAAATCATTGATCCTTGTTTAATGTATGTAAACGCGCCTCTTCCGTAAATACACATTAGTATCTAATTGGTCTTACTTCTTGATGTTCAAATCTCCTCACTTCGATTTACCGTCAGAGTAGTGATCAAAAATCATGCATGTGTTTAAAATAGAGATAGACCTTGACCTGAGCTTACTTTTGACCCGCAGAGGCCAACCCGACTCTGACTTAGGTACTTTTTGACCAGACCCAATGAGATTTTTATTGACCCGAAGGGCAAAAAATTGAAAAATTTGGGATTTTTACGGAAAATTTTCCTTGGACTGACCCGGGTCAAAAAAATTTACCCGGGCCTCTCACTTGTTTAAGGCCCATTTTGAACCCTTTTATAATGAGATGCTTAAATTTTAGGCAAATATCCTCTACCCCACTTCCAACATTACCCAATAAATAACATTTCAACATGCAGCTAGCAACTCCTCTTTCTTGAATAGACAATTTCAACAGAAACATGCTTTTATGTTAAGGGGGACAGTCAGCATTTGACTGAATCCAGATTCCATGGCCACCAACCTGTCTCCAGTCTCTTGTTAGATGTTTCACACGTTTGAAAGATGAGATTAGCTTGATGGAAACAAAACCCTCCTTGTTGCGTTTCACATGCTTCAGAAGAAACTTATCTTTAAAGAGATTCTCATCTTCAAAGTAAAATTCAACCTAAGGATAGAGTTAAAAAAAGTCAAGTAAAATTTCATTTTTTAAGCCTTATTTTTCTCACTTGTTGGACAATATTGGCAGATAATTCATTGTCTGGCACATCAAAAAGCTCTTCCTCCACTACAGGTTCTTCATTGGTGTTGCTCATGGCACTTGTGGTTGAGGTATTGGACGTCTTACGACTTGAAGGAGATGAAAAAATGCCAGAATCCTGAAATTTTTTACATTTCTATAAAATCGAAATGATCATTAAGTACAAAACAAAAAAAGGTTTTACCAGAGAAATTTTTCTCAAGTCAACCAGTGGCTCTTGACTTGGTCTGAAGGGGTCAAACATCATTGGATTTGTTGGCAATCCCAATGGATAAATTGTATAAAAGTCTTGAATTGGACAAGGGACAGGGTAGGCATAAAATGTTGGAAATTGTGGATAATAAGACATTCTTCTTCTGATAAAACTGATTTTTTTGAAGCTAAAAAACTTTCCTTACTTTCTTGTAAGTTTGGGAGACACAATGAAACTGAAAGTAAAAACTAAAATTTCTTTCATGTCTGCTTTGCTTTGTCATCATGTCTTCTTCAAACTACTTTTTCGAATGAAAATAGCCTTGAGAAGTGGACGTCATTCACCCCTCACATGTATGAAGTACGATGTTTGTAAATGAAATGGGGTCTGAGTGTGCATTAAAAAGTAGGACAAATAATTTTTTTTAACTTTTTTCCCTTCTCGAGTGAAGCAAGGGAGGACTTTATGATTTTTGTATTGGGATTGCACCAAAACGGTGTGACGTCCGCTCTTCTGTCTGTCACCTCATTCCCCTCCCACACCAATGAAGTTAGAGGCCTGAAAATGGGCATGCATAAATCCTTACATGGTTGGCTCAAAAGTTTCCCTCCAGATTTTTGATATCTTGCCTAGAAGCTGAGATATGTGTAAGTTCAAAGTTATATATTTACGTCTTTAATAGCTCCCATTAGTTTAAAGCTAGAGAAAAATTTATAAGCTAATATTTTTGTTCAAACATTTAGCTTTTAAATTGACAGATTCATGAATTTTTTATGTAGGCAGGTTGCTTGGGAGGGTTACGTATTTTTCCCACACAAAAAATACCCCTCTACTATAACTTTTTGTCCCTCCCGAGCAAAGCGAGGTGGATCTTTATATTTTTTGTATAGGGATTGCACCAAAACGGTGTCACCTCATTCCTCTCCCACACCAATGAAGTTGGGGGCCTGAAAATGGGCATGCATAATCCTTACATGGTTGGTCCAAAAGTTACCGTCCAGATTTTTGATATTTTGCCTAGAAGCTGAGATACTTAAGTTCAAAGTTCTATATTTACGTCTTTAATAGTTCCCATAAGTTTAAAGCTAGAGAAAAGTTTATAAGCTAACATTTTTGTTCAAACATTTAGCTCAAAATGTTTTTTTATAAACTTTTCTCTAGCTTTAAAATTGACAGAGCAATGAATTTTTTAAATAGGCAGGTCGCTTGGGAGGGTTAAGTATTTTTCCTTGCACAAAAAATACCCGTCTTCTCAATTTTAGTTTAAATGCATATAGGGTCGCATATTTGCCTTTCTTAGAATCAGTTTTTGGTAGACCCCTGGGTTTGGATCAATGACATCTGGATTGCCAAGGGAGATGCCTCGGTGGTTTTAGAAATAAAAGGTCAATTTGGCTTGTAAGATTTATAATGCAAACATACAAAATGTTGTTGATTTCTGTTCTGAAAGTTTGTCCCAGATGGCAGTCTAGACTTTTCAGGTACTTGATTTCATGATAAACTTATAAGTTAAAATGTTTTGGGCATTGTTGCAGCAGCCATGATATAAATTAGTTGACTAAAATATTTATCTTTTACTGAACAAATATTTCCAATAGTTTATTGAAGCTTTTGATTATTTAAGCTAAAACCCTATCCAAGGTGCTGATTTTAGCCATAGAGATCATATATTTAGAGGGAGGACACTACAAAAATTACAGGGTCAGCACGGATTTACTAAATTTTTTTGGTTTATTTTTAAGGGCCAATAGACACCCAGAATTATCAAATAAATCTAATCATTAGTGAATAGCGAACACTCTGAACAGCTTTATCCGTGCTGGTACAGGGACCCTGAAATTTTTTGTTGAATCATTTTCACTATAAAAGTAATAAGTAATTTTGAGGATTATCTTAATTAGACTGTAGGCCAATTAAAGTTTGGCTTATTTTACAGCCTAGCAATTTTGAGTAAGAATAAACCTGATATTTATGGGTGTTTGGCTCAATCCTGTTAAACATTTTACTTTTGATTTTACATGCCAAGGTCTATCTATTGGATAATGACTCATTTGTCTAACAATTTTTCTACTCATCTTGACTGTACATGTGAATTGGTACGTTTTCCTGATTCCAGTGTTCCAGATCTCTTTCTCTACTGATAAACTACATCACTACTGAATACTGATCAGTATTCAGTATAGTGATGGTTCCAGGTCGGTTCAGGTCAGGCACCTCTGGGTCTGGAAAATTTACCATTAAAATCCCAAATTTTTCAACTTTTTCTGTCCTGTTGGTCAAAAAAATCTATTAGGATTGCGTCAAAAAATACCTGGGTCAAAGACTGGTCGATCCCTTATTTACTACTGGTCAGACATATGCTCGGGTCAGGTCAGGGCCAATCTCGAGTATTCAGTTTCAAAACCTTTTCAAAACTAAAAACTTTCAAGCTATTCCAATGCCTGCAAGTTGAACATTCATTATTTTATACTTTCAGGTGGTTCAGACATATCACAGACCCTATTGGATACCATAAGGATCCTCCAAGCCACAACGTTCTTTGGGATCCGGACAAAAAATCTGATACTTATTGGTCTGACATCTACGATTCAACTCAAAGGAGACGTGGAAAGGTAGTAATGGCATCAAGGATATAAATTAAAGAAAAGTTTTCTTAATCATTTTCAACAGCTGACTGCAAGGGCTTTCTCTTTTCCTGAACATGAAGTGCTTCACAGAGAACGCTTAGGGGCTGAAGATGAGGTCAATGGAATTGACAGACGAGCTGGTACGGATTGACATTTATAATAAACTAGCTCGTTTAGGAGCGGCTAAGCTGCCCCCCTTTTCTGCTGTTTTTTTATCGCCACGCCCCCTTCCCACCTCCATGACGGGACAGACGTTAGGGTTTTATATATATTAATACTAGTAGTTTAAGTGCGGCTAAGCCACCCAATCCTTTTTCGCTGTTTTTATTGTATTTTGCGATGCCCCTTTCCCACCTCTGTGAAGGTACAGCCGTTAGGGTTTTATATATGTTAATTCTTCTCTTGTACATTTGTCTATTGTGCTGAAGAGTATTTTAGCCTGAAACTTAAACCTTCAAATCTAAATCAATTTCACTGAGAAGAAAAAAAGGATATTTTTTAGTATTTATACCCCTGAGATCCTGTTTGGGATGCTGCTCATATCAAACTATCCCTCCCTAAGCGAAGCAAAGTTGAAGTTTAGAAATTTTGTATAGGGGTCGGGCATGACGTCCAGCATGACTGTCACCTCACCAGTGAGGCTAGAGGCCTGAAATTTGGCATGCATAATCCCCACATATATGGCTCCAAAGTTACTGATCAGTATTGTGATATTTTGCCTAGTAGCTGGGATATTTATGTTTAAAGTTACAAAGTAAACTAGGTGGGCTGGATAGGAGGGGGAGGGTTGCTAGGGGAGGGTTTGGCATATTTCTCTGTACAAATAATTCCCGTCTATTTAATTTTCTTATTTCAGATAAAGTTAAGATGAGGCAAGCAGAAATAACTCGAGCTTTGGAGGCAAAGCAAGTTCTAATTTCTGACATTTTGAGAATTCCTGTAGAAGACTTTGACAAAATTATTGAAGATGCTGTGAATAAACATTCAGCAGACAATGTAAAAGGTGTTCTCCTGGCTTCCTTGCAACAAGGTGAAGAAGATTTCATTTACTTAGTTTTTAATTAGGTTGGGGAAACCTTCAATGCAGGTTTGAAAATGGGTACCTAGTCATTGCTTGAATGGTAAATCTAGGTGAGGAGATTTGAGCGTCGAGAAATAAGAACAATGATTTATACTATATGTATATTTGAGGAACAGGCGGGTTTATTTACATTAAACGCAGATTAATTATTTTGGCAGGCCAAAATTTCAGGCGATTAGAATTGGCGGTCTTACTTTTGTATCAATAATGTGGCTAGTATCCCAAGGAGATAGTAGGGGGTATTAATAAAGGATATTACTTGATTAAAGTTGTCGATCACGTTCAAAAAGGTCATTGAGTTGATCATTAAAAAAAATAAAACTTTAATTTGAAAATATAGTTAAATGGTGATAAAGTCATTTGGCTTTATATCACTCATCTAACTATATATAAATAAATGGCCGTAAAGATGTTTGTTTGTCTGTTGGTATGTGGAGGGCTAATGGAAATCCAAACCCCTGCACCGATCTGTATAAAATTTTGCATGCACATTCCTACATGTCCAAGGAAGATTTTGATGCAGGTTTGACCACCCCCCTCTCACCCCTGGGCCTGGGGGCCTGAAACTCTAAAACCTGAAGGACAAAGATGTTCAGCAGGTTGAATATTAACCCGGACAGTGCCGGGTACCTCAGCTAGTTCAGAATAATTCCATAGATCAGAGAGATATCTCTACTAAATATTTGACAAACTTAATTTTAAATTGCAGCAACAAGTCTGTCTGACTTGTTAAACTCCAGCCTAACTTTAAATCAAACTTCTCCGGATTCTACAGACAAATTATTAGGAATACCTTCAGAAAAGTTAATTGCCATAACAAACAGTCTCAACAGACATCTATCAAGCTTATTGGTAAGAAATAATTTGATTGATAATTCTTTATTCCCTTTCTCAATCTATAAGAATGTTTTATGTTTCAATCAAGGCATTAGTCCAAGAAGGCGAAGATGAGAGAGAAAAACTTTTAAATGAGCTTCAATATTCGAAAAAACAGATTCAAGAACTTAATGCAAAATCATCCTCATCAAATCATAATAAGTATTCATAGGTTTCTTAGATCCTTTTCTTTTATATGCCTCAAAGTTTAAATATTCAATTTCTAGTTCACCAACACAAACAGACCTTGAGAGTTCAAACTTAGACACAAAGTTGTCAGAAATCTGAAACTTTTTTTGCCTTAAAAAAAATTAAGGTATAGTAAGTTGTTCATTAATCACTCCCTGAATTTATTTCATGCATTCATTATTTTTTCAGTTTTATTGTCATCAAAAATAAGGAATTCATTATGTATGAGCTACAAACAAAACCAAATGTGCAAGAATTCGTCAAGTCAAAAAATGTTTGAAATCAAATTATGAATAAAAATTATTTATTATATTATTGTTTATCTTTAAAGTACATCATTTAGTTGAAAATAGTTCAGGTTTGTTATTTTCCATGTTAATTTCAAATTTTATATCCCAAAGGAAAAGGTCAGAAATGCTTCATTAACCTTGCTGATTGAATAAGCAAGCAGGCGGACAGTTTAGATTTTTTTCTGGGTCATCCAACAGTTGTTTCAACAATCAAGGTTGCTTTCATTTTTCATTTTAAAATATTATTAAAAGATGAAAATAAAATGAAAATGGCCTAGGCTATAACCAAAAATAAGCTAAAGTGTAGTGAGCAATTGTTTGTGTTTCTGACACAAAAAATGAAAAGTTACAATTTAAAAGGTCAAAAATCCAGCTGTATTGCCATGATAGCAAGTTCGCCCAATCAAGCTCGCCTGATGCAAGTTCGCCCAATGTACAAGTTCGCCCAATACCCTGGTTCGCCCAATTTATTTTATTACCTAACCTAACCTAACCTGCGCGTGCGCGCCGTCGCTATAAGCGCGCTGGTTGGGTGAACTTGATGGTTGGGCAAACTTGTACTGTGGGTGAACTTGCATTAGGCAAACTTGTTTGGGCGAACTCGCATCGGGCGAAATATCATAGACCCGTATTGCCATAAAAGCTAAGGTTTAAGCCAGAAGTCAGTATTTTAATATGAAAGTGCCTGGGTTGGGGAAAATTGCATTCTGCAAGTTTTTCAAAATGATAATAATAATAATAATCTTGTGCAATATAGAATCAGGCATTGTTGATGTGCGACCAACACCTTTATAAGTATTCCGCAATAGAAGTTTACGGTCACTGCAGATAATTATTACCCTGACTGAGAGGGTGCCTTGTTGATTTTTTAGTGCAATCTGGGGTTGAAAAATTGCTGGCATGGGCTGCCTGGGATTGAACCCAATAATCTTTTAATATAAAATCTGTTTTGTCATCTTTATTGGAGCTTTAGTTTAATGGAAAAACAAATCTTTTTCCTCAAGTCAGTACACTGAAATGCTGAATCCAGGCTGCTAAGCCAACCTTTGCCAGCTTTATTAAAAATATCTCTGGGTTTGGATTAGAGATGGGTCCTGAGCATACTTTTGACCCGTAGTAAATGGGAGACTTGGCCCTTCTTTGACCTGACCGGAAGAGATTTTTTTTGACCCAAAGGGAAAAAATGGAAAAATTTGCGATTTTTAGGGGAAATTTTTGTAATCCAGACTAGAGATGGGCCCTGACCCGACCCGACCCGACCCGAGCTTACTTTTTACCCACAGTAAATAAGAGGCTGACCCGGCTTCGACCCAGGTACTTTCTGACCCGACCCGAAGCAATTTTTTTTATCCGAAGGGAAAAAAATTGAAAAATTGGACATTTTTAGGGGAAATTTTCAAAATTCAAATCCAAACCATAAATGTCTGACCCGACCCAACCCGAGCCACAAAAAATTGATCCAACCTGGGTCAAAAAATTTTGACCTAATCCCACCACTAGTTTGGATACTAAATAGACATTTCATACTGAGAAAGAATGAAAATATTATAAGTTTAAAACTAAACAAATTTTATTTCCAAAAGACTCAATACACTTCAATAAAAAATTGTTAATGATAATTTTCAAAAGTTTATCTTTCTGGGGGAAAAAAGTAAGGAAAAATGAAAAAAAAGTCTTTTTATTCAATTATTTTCAGAGAATGTTTGTTTGGATTTTCCTTTTGCAATGTTTATTGATGTGACAAACTAATTTGTTTTCGTTCTTTTAAGCTCCTATCATTAACCATGTAAGATTCATTGGTTGACAGATTAATTCCCAGGTGTGTTTCCAACAGCATTAACTGAAATATCTGAAATGGCTGATCCCTTGAGAAATGCTGCAAGCACTTGAAGTCCTTTCACTCTCAGTCTCATACTCAATGTATTTTAAAGTTGGGTAAAGATCCAAAAGACTGAAATGAAAAACAAAATAAATTCCATTAACTATATTTCTGGATGAAAATGTCAGTTCAATGGATATAGCATCAAAGGTTGAGTTGAAAACTCACCAAATCCAATAAAAGATCTTTTTGTTGAGCAATTTGACTTGATTGGCAGTTGCTTTTTTTGGAAAAACATCAAATTGTTAGCTTTAAAGATATTTATTTCCATTTTTTTGACTGGCATAGTGATGGGTCTGGGTCAAAAATTTCTTACCCGGGTCGGGTCAGCAATCTTTCGGTTTGTAAAATTTCCCCTAAAAATCTCAAATTTTTCAATTTTTTTCACCCCGGGTCAAAAAAATTTCTTCGGGCTGGGTCAAAAAGTACCCGGGTCAAAGGCGGACCAGCTACTTATTCACTGCTGGTCAAAACTATGCTGGGGTCATGTGGGGTTGGGTCAGGTCAGGGCCCATGCAGGGTATCTGAAAGTTACCTCAACACAACAGGGATCAGAAAATAGTCTCAAACCTCATCCACATATTGATTTCCTTACCTGTTGCCTGAGTTGAGACTGTAATGAGAAAATGTCAATTCATTGAGTTCTGCCCTGTTGAATCCACCAAAGTTTCCAACAAAACCAAAAATCCGAAATGAAAGGCAATTTCCCATAATGCTCACTAAAGAGATTGCAAAGATTGAAATAAAGCATTAACTAAAATTAATGCAGCCTTGATGAAAATTACAGCTAATATATCGAGTGCCCAGTGATGACCTTTCCAATCAAGAAAAGTATCAATACGGAGCTGCTTATTGATAAAACAGCAGCCCTTTATAAAAAAATGAATGAGCAAGTAGTGAGGGATGTCAACCATTGGTGCCGGTTGATCCTCAGATCGAGTATCTTGTGTGATAAAAGCGCCAAAAGATGGGGTTACAAAAGATCAAGAATGATCCTGTCTTGAAATGATCTCAATGGAATGTAAAAGAGATTGCACATCAGCATTAAAGTATTATAAGGGAAAATGAAAGAAATAACTTGAATTGAGTGCATACTATGATAATTTATTTTACAATTCATTAGAATGATAATAATGTGCTTTGAAATCTTAAATTGGAGTCAGGGTGGTCAAGTGGCAAGAAGCTGGAATTCTGTCCCAGCAACCCAGGCTCGACTCCTGCCCGGGTAAATCTATAAAAAAATCAAAAAACCATGTACTGTGCCTTAATAATGACCGCGAGTCGCAAGGCGTACTTAAAAATGTTAAAAAAATTTTAAGATTTTTTGTAAATTTTTCACCCAAACTTTCTTTACAAAGTGACAAAAACAACTTTTTTCTCTTGATATATATTCAAAAAAAACTATCAAATGATCTGCTTAGATGCTTCTTTATAGGTCCATTAATCATAATAATATTTTATTGAATGTTTAGTGTGCAAATGTGAAGTTGAAGTTCTTCATTTCACAAATATAGCATTTATTTTCTAAATAAAAATATAGAATTGATCAACAACTAACTGACTATAAAAGTATAAATAATTACCTTTTCATAAATTTTTTTATGATTGGCCAACTTGTGATGACTTGAAATGAAATTATTAGCTGCATTTATTCCTTACAATTGACAAGAATGAACTGGATATTCTTTGAAAAATTCTAGACTCAAAGTCTTGTGTTCTAAATTCAAATTTTTAGTAGGTCTTAAAACTCACAGATTTATAAAGATAGAAGAAACTCAGTTACAAAATTTAGTCTTTTAAACAGACTTTGTTTGCTTTAATGAGCAAAAATATTCCTGAAAAGATGTTTTTCCAAGTACTTGAAGTCCCTGGATCCAGGTTTACTCTTTTGCAAAAATAAATAAAGAGTTGAAGTTGTGTTTTTTTAATCTTTTGTAATGTCAAATTAATGTCCAGGTGCTTCCCAATCTTTGGTCCAATTTTAACTAAAACATTTTTCAAATAATTTTTTCTCTATCTAAAATGAATTTAAATCCATTGGCTGAAATTTTTCCACTTTTTGAATTGTTAAAATTCAAACCATTGAAAGTTGGTGATGTCAACAAGGTGGAAAAATGAACAAATTTATTTTCAACAAAAAAATTTAGTGCAAAATATGACCACAGCATGTTGCAATAAGAGCTCCTTAACTGATTTTGCCAAATTCCTCATTTTAGAGATTGCAATTTGGAGTTTATTACCAAACAGTCAATATTCAATGGTGAAAATGAGTTAAAATTTGAAAATTTTAAGTGTTTAATGAATTCTTACAAGCATTTAAAAGTGAATTTACCATCTTATTAAGGCGATCGCTCAAAAATCAAAACAAATTTATGTAGGTGCAGGACCAAAAATGTGAACAAATTTCAACGTTGCGTAACAAAAATCCAAACAAATCAGCGCCAAATGGTTGAAAAAGTTAAAAATAAGTTCATTCGGACTTATTTCAGCAAATTTCCAACACCCATCCCCTCCTCCGCCCAGTCATCACTGTTTCCATAGTCTGTGGTCCATGATAATGCCAATGGCCTATTCATTTGTGGTTTAAGGATCATATACGCCCATACATTTTGTTCTGGGGGTATTCACAGATTCTGTGACTATTGACTTTTTTCACGTATCTTAATTATACAGTTTTTCTGTAAGAATAAACAGATTTTTTCCATAATTTCCGAATTTCTGGTTCTAGCCTATCCTAACCTAACTAACCGACCCCGACCCCAACCCCAACCTTAGAGCCAGTACTACCAACTACACGAAGCTCTAAGGTCGGGCTCAGGGTCAGCCAACCCCGACCCCAGTTAGGTTAGCCCCGCAGGGTTAGGTTAGGTACTTTGACGAATCATTAATTCGACTGAACGAATTCGGAATGAATTTTTGGTAAAAACAGAGATTCAACGGAACAAATTTTTGCTAAAATGGCGATTCGACAAATTTTCATAGCACCGAATGATTAACTGAGACTAATCTCAGAAAATACATAGGAACAAAAGTTAGCTCAAAATACAACCACAATTCTACAAAGTTTTAAGCTAGGCAACTGATTGCTTTAGATTTTATATTTTAAATACATCTGGCATGAAAAGGCTTCACAAATGAAACATTACTAAATTTATACTATGAGCTCAGCTATTTTGGCCAGATTTATTTTTTTCTGTCAAAATATAAATAGACAAAAAACTAGACTTTTTCAAGTGGAAAACTGTTTTCAAAAGCATCAAGAAAACTCCTTCAAATTGTTGTATTTTATTTTTCATTCAAAAGACTACAGTTTAAAAAAAGTGATGTTATAACAACTGAAGTTGTGTGTTTGAAATGAAAATAATATTTGGTTTATCATAACAAAGCAAAAGTAATTTTTGTGTGGCAAAAAAGTGACTTGTATTTCAGCATAAAAAAGTTGTATTTTGGAAAACTGTTTGTGTAAACATCATACAATCAAGTAAACACACATGTTTACAGTCAATCAATTCTTTGGAAGGGAGCACCTGAAATAATCCCTGGCATTGCTAATAAGAGACAGTTGAAAAACTACTTACAAGGTTTTCCAGATTTTGTCAATCTTTTTCAGGGTTATGTGAGAATTCTTAATGATCATCTCCACTTTAAATTGCTATGTTTACCAATATGTTATGACTAGCACGTTCAGGAGTGGCTAAGCTGCCCCCTTTTTTGCTGTTTTTTGCCGTTCGCTACGCCCCCCCCCCTTCCGTTCCTGCCACGCCTCTGTGATGTGACAGACGTTAGGGTTTTATATATATTAATTAGAGAGAGTTCATTGTGCAAAAACCAACCTAGTAATGAAAGGTCCGGGTCAAAAAATTTTGACCCGGGTTGGATCAAAACAGCCATCTTTGGTTTGGGTTTGGAAAATTTTACCTAAAAATCCCAATATTTTCATTTTTTTGCCCTTCGGGTCAAAAAAAATCTCATCGGGTTGGGTCAAGAAGTACCCGGGTTGGCCTCTTATTTACTGCAGGTCAAAAGTATGTTCAGGTCCATCTCTTATCCCTAGTGATTGATTATATTACTATGTGGTTTGTACCCTAAGACAGAACATTGAGATAGAGATAGGAGATAATGCAAAAGGCAAAATAATAGGATGTCATATTGAATCAAACAGTACCAGTTCACCCAATGACCAGTTTGCCTAATGACCAGTTCACCCGATGAGCAGTTTGCCCAACAACCAGTTCACTCACTTACGAGCTCGCTTTCCCTGGTTAGGGGCCTCCGTTTTATTGCTCCCCCTAGCCTACCCATGTGAGGCTATTTTATCAACCTAATAACCATACACTCAACCTAATCCTGCAGGGCTATTTTCCCCAGGCTGAGGTCTGGGCCTAGAAAGGCTCGCAAGAAAGGCAAATAAAGGCCCAGACCACCAGGGCCTTTATTTGCCGTCCAACTTGATTTGAGTGAATTGGTAGTGGGCGAACTGGTCAATAGGCAAACTGGTATGGGGCAAACTAGTCAATTAGGCAAACTGGTAATTGGCAAAACATCCTTTTCCCAAATGAAAGAGGAATGATTTCTAGCACTTGATTGTCACAAAGTTTCAGAGTGATGTCTCTTCTTTCAATGACTTCACAGAGCCAAATCCTTCAACTAGTCTCAAATTGTGTCCTTATTATTGACTTTTTTGAAAGGAAAGGTTTATCGTGCATATGTGTCGTCCCTGAGTTATCAGGATTCCCATGAAAGAGGTCTCTTATCTGGCATCTGGTTTCTTGTCTGATGTAAGGTAGATCACTTACGTGAACCATATGTAAGAATTGCCGATAAAGTCATCCAGATAGTGTAAGGAATATAAGAACCTCTGTTTTGGAAACTCGAGTTGAGTTGAATTAAGATTCATAAACAGCGACGTTGTTTCGCTTTACAGTCAAGGTCTGACAGGTTGAATCTTAATTGTTTGTGCTGTCTATAAACATTCTTAACTATAAGAAAGAAACACCTGTTGTGACATGTTAAACTCAAGGCCTCATGAAAGGTGGCTTGAGTTAAGAAAGAAGCTTTGCTTTGTTTTTCATGCAAACACAAAGAATGGTGTTGAGTTGTAAAACTTTAAAATTGTGGAAGCTATCAAATGACGTAAAAATTTTTTCAGAAAAAATGTGGTGTGCAAATTGGTCATCTTATGTACTGGTGGGTGATTTAGTAGGTGGGTGATTTCTTTTATTGGGCGATTTGGGAAGTGGGCAATTTGGTAGTTGGGCTATTTTCCATTGGGTGATTTCTCCAATTGGGCGATTTTTCCTATTGGGCGATTTCACATGCGCTCCTATCCATCATGCAGGGGCACAGAAAGAGGAGGGTTGCAGAAGTGGGTATATAAGGAGAGAACTACAGGTTAGAAAATATTTGACATGATGGTACCCTTATTTATGCTTTCTCTCAACCTGAGAAGTAGAAATAGCCCATTTTTACACCACAAAAAGCTATAAATAATGGGCAAAATTTATTTTATCAAACAAAATGATATTTTTCAACATTTGAATTATACTAATTTTTTCAAATTATTAGCTAGAATATGAATCAAAAAACTTTTGTTAATTCAACCTTTGGTCCTGTAATTTTTCCATTTCAACAATTTTAACTTTTTCTCATTAGACATGTAGCAGAAGAATTTTTTACAGATAGTCAGTGTTGCTATTGTATTAAAAAGTGCACAAGAATAGGTGAAAATTTAAAAAAGGGACAAAACTGATTATTTATCAGTTGAGCTATTTATGGGTCAAACAAATGGCTTGTTTTTTCCACCTAATAAAGTAAATTCTATTAAGATAAATATGCTGAAATTATTAATATTCATGCTTTTTCAGTTGCACAATGAAAGTAATATTTTTTAATAATATAATAGTTAATTTTAAAATTAACATTTTTTAATAGTTTCATGCAAATGCCATATCACAATCTACTTTTAATGTTTTTGTGCAGATTTTTGTATTAAATTTATTTGATTTTTATAATCCATGCATAAATGTTTGGACCTTTTCATCATTCAGTCAACAAAAAGCTTCAAATTCATCAAACAGACTTTCATCCCATGCAAAATATATTTACAGATTCCATATTAGTTTTTCAGTTGAAAAAGGTGGGGATATTTTTTAAAATATTAATTTATTTGCATGCAATTTTGGGGATAAGAGAACTCGTCAAATCCAAAATTGTCAAACCGAACTCATCAATTAACAAACTCATCATACGAACAGACTCGTCAAACTACAACTCGTCAAAGTATGAACTCGTCGAACCTAACCTAACCTAAATCTGGGGTCGGGGACCTGACCCCAAAGCCCCGCAGGGTTAAGGTTAGGTTAAGTTAGAATTTGATGAGTTCGTAATTTGACGAGTTAGTCCTTTCGACGAGTTCAGATTTGACGACTTCTCATATAGCATATGCAATTTTTACTTCTCATTAACTTGGGGGTAAATATAAATTAAAAAGCTTTGATTGTCCCAAAAGTAAACAAAATTATGTTTTTCAAAATTTCTAAACGACAATTGGAATTGGTTCCTCGTCGTAGTGTTGGTAAGTGAACCAGTAAGCCAAGTTGAAGATCAGGAAGACAGGTGGTGAGATCCACATGGCCCAAAGGTCGATGTTGTCACATGTCTCCTGAATTTGTGGACACACACCGTCAGGAATGTAAATCTGAGAGTAAGGGGCCTGAAAATTGATAAAAATTTGGTTAGAATTAAGAAGAGATGGGCCTTGACCCGACCTGAACCCAGCATACTTTTTACCCGCAAAAAATAATAAGACAACCTGGTTTTAACCTGGGTGTTTTTTTGGCTCAAC
>Ga0194133_10004378_pt1 | contig 18999 bp, 18 predicted proteins | sample TA2KigOf40mmetaG_FD_155448 | JGI IMG/M metagenome (GOLD analysis project Ga0194133, IMG submission 155448) | Freshwater microbial communities from Lake Tanganyika, Tanzania - TA2015055 Kigoma Offshore 40m | ecosystem: Environmental > Aquatic > Freshwater > Lake | place: Tanzania: Lake... | reverse complement strand
ATTTTGCATTCTTCCATTGCTAACTTAGGTTTGGTGTCGGTTGTCATGATTCCTAATGCTGCTTTCATCCAAATAAATTTATTTTGTGTATATTTAATTTTATTAATTAGATTAGGTATTTGATTAATAATTTTATCCTCTGGAAAAACTTCGCCTATAGTCCCTGTGCATCCAAAAATTATGTGGTTAGAATTAATTTTTTTAGGATAATCTTCATCTTTTTTTTGTTTTTCAGTTAATTTTTGAGAAATAATAATAGCTATTTTTTCTAAGCTTTGATAACCTTTTTTTCCAGTAAAAGTATTAGCGTTCCTTGTGTTTACTAATAATGAAAAAATTTTTTTATTTTTTTGTTTCAAATTCCATTTTATGTTTTCTGAGACAATCTTAGATTTTGTATATACTGAAGCATGATTTGCACCATCTCTAAAATAGAACAACACCAAGTCATCTCTATTGTCCTTATACAAATTGGCACTAACAGTTGATATAGACAAACCATCAATATGTTCTAGGTCTTGAAATTCAATCATTTTAATCGATTTTGATTTTGAAGATAAGAAATTAGCTAAGTTAATTCCCATGGTATTTTAAAAAATTGTTTAATACATATATTAAACAATATAATTAAATAATAAATCAAAAATTAATGTTAAATCCGTTTAGCCTCATTTCAAAATTTATTAAATCAAACAATCAAAAGGAGCTAGACAGAATTAAAAAAATTGTAAATCATGTTAACTTACTTGAAGAAAAAGTTAAAAAGTTAAAAGATTCAGATTTCCCAAAAATAACTCTTGATTTTAAACAACAAATAAAATCAGGAGAAAAAATTGATAAAATATTACCTGAGGCATTCGCGATGGTAAGAGAGGCTTCTAAAAGAATTAGAAAAGAACGTCACTTTGATGTTCAAATAATTGGTGGTGTTGTACTGCATGAAGGAAAAATTGCCGAGATGAGAACTGGTGAAGGTAAAACTCTTGCCATAGTTTTAGCAGCATATTTAAATGCACTAAATCAAAAAGGGGTCCATATTGTTACGGTTAATGATTATTTAGCAAAAAGAGACTCCACAGAAATGGGTCAAATATATAATTTTTTAGGTTTAACGTCAGGATTTATAAACAATGATCAAAACGATCAGGAAAGAAAAAAAAATTATTATTGTGATATTACTTATGCAACTAATAGCGAACTTGGTTTCGATTATTTAAGAGACAATATGAAGTTTTCAAAATCAGAGATGGTACAAAGAGAACATTTTTTTTCTATAGTTGATGAAATTGACTCTTGTTTAATAGATGAAGCAAGAACGCCTTTAATTATTTCTGGCTCAACCGAAGATAAAACTTTTCAATATTTGTCAATAGATAAACTGGTCAAACTCTTAAATAAAAAAGATTATGAAATTGATGAAAAAGACAAAAATGTTTTTTTAACAAATGACGGAATTAATAATATTGAAAGAATGTTTTCAAATGCAGGAATTTTAAAAAATAACAATTTTTATGATCCGGAAAATTTACACCTAGTTCACCACGTAAATCAGGCTCTAAGAGCTAATCATTTATTTGAAAAAGGTAAAGATTATATTGTCAAAGATGGAAGTTTAAAAATTATTGATGAGCTGACAGGTAGAATTCTAGAGGGTAGAAGATTTGGTGATGGTCTTCATCAGGCACTTGAAGCCAAAGAGAAAATTAATATTCAGGCCGAAAATCAAACTTTAGCATCAATTACCTACCAAAATTACTTTAAGCTTTATGAAAAAATATCTGGTTGCACGGGTACTGCCGCAACCGAAGCTGAGGAATTTTTTGAAATCTATAATTTGCCAGTGATAGTAATTCCAACTAATAATGAAATGATAAGAAAAGATTACAACGATCAAATTTTCAGGACTGAAATTGAAAAAAATGAGGCGATTATTAACAAAATAATTGAACGTCATAAATTAGGACAACCAATTTTAGCTTTTACTTCCAGCATAAATAAATCTGAAATTTATTCGAAAATTTTAAATAGCAAGAACATTAAACATGAAGTTTTAAATGCAAAAAATCATGAAAATGAAGCAGAAATTATCGCAAGAGCGGGCAAAGAAGGATCTATAATTATTACTACAAGTATTTCTGGAAGAGGTGTTGATATTCAATTGGGTGGAAAAAAGGGATCTATGCCCGATGAGCAATTAAAAATTTACAAAGATAAAATTAAATCGCTTGGAGGTTTATTTGTCATTGGAACTGAAAGAATGGAGTCAAGACGAGTAGATAATCAAGCAAGAGGTCGAGCTGGACGACAGGGAGATGAGGGAAGTTCAATTTTTTATGTAAGTCTTGAGGATGATCTTATGAGAATTTTTGGTTCAGATTCTATGAATAATATATTACAAAAATTAGGACTTAAAAACGGAGAAAGTATTGATCACCCTTGGATTAACAAAGCATTAGAAAGAGCACAACAAAAAGTAGAAGCAAGAAACTTTGATATTAGAAAAACTCTAATTAAATTTGATAACGTGCTAAATGATCAAAGAAATGTAATTTTTTCACAAAGAAAAGATGCAATGAATAGCAAAAATATTTTTGAGTATTCTGATGAATTTTTAAAAGAGATTATAGAAAATATTATAAAATTTAAAATAAAAAAAATACAAGATCCAAAAAATAATGAATTTGAAAATTTTTTAAAATTATTTACTGGAAAAAGTTTTAATGAAGTTGAAATTAAAAATTTAAATTTATTACAAGACAACGAATTAAAAGAAAAAATTAATACTAAATTTACTGAGTCTAGAAATGAAAGAATTAATCTTTTAGGAGAAAATCATGCAAAGGAAATTGAAAAAAGAATTTTTTTACAATCAATAGATTTCAATTGGAAATCACATATACAATATCTAGAACAATTGAGGCAGGTTATTGGACTAAGATCCTATGGTCAAAGAGATCCTCTTATTGAATATAAAAAAGAAGCATTTGATTTATTTATAAAGCTTTTAGAAAAATTGAAGTTAGATTTTGTAACTATTCTCATGAACTTAAAAATTGTCGAACAATCAAATCCAATATCTAAAATAAATAACAAATCCGATAATTCTAAATGTCTTTTAATTACAAAAAAAAATGAAAAAATTTCAAGAAATGAAAGATGTGAAGCGACAGGTAAGAAATTTAAAAACTGCTGTGGAGAATTATAAATTTTAAATATAACTTAAAATATACAGCAAAACTATTAATCCAAATATACTACTGAAAATCAAAACTTTTTTAGATTTAAAGATTTTTTTAAGATTATTTTGTTTAATAGTTAAAGTAGTTAAATTATCAATATTAGAAATAAACCCTTTATTTCTTCCAATGTTTAAAAACTTATTTTTTCTCTGATTTATAATTTCTTCTGAGGTCATATCTTTATAAAATTCCAAATTTTTAGAAATCGAGTGTCTAAGATTATTCAACATCAAATCTCTATCACGATGTGCGCCTCCAAGGGGCTCTGGAATAATTTCATCAATAATATTTAGAGCTAAAAGATCTTTGGATGATAATTTCATAGCTTTAGCGGCATCAAGCATCTTCTTTGGATCTCTCCATAAAATAGTGGCACAACCCTCAGGTGATATTACCGAATAAATTGCGTTTTCAAACATTATAACTTTGTTCGAAGAAGCAAGAGCTATTGCACCACCAGACCCTCCCTCACCAATTATAATTGCAATAGTTGGAACTTTTAATGTCATAGAGCATTCGATTGATTTTGCTATCGCTTCAGCCTGTCCCCGCTCTTCTGCTCCAACTCCTGGATATGCACCAGGAGTATCAATAAATAAAATTATTGGAATATTAAATTTATTTGCCAAATTCATTAAACGAGTAGTTTTTCTATAACCCTCGGGTCTCATCATTCCAAAATTTCTTTCAATTCTTGAGTCCAAATCTTCTCCTTTTTCCTGGCCAATCACCAAAACTGACTGTCCATTAAAACTTGCAAAACCTGCTATTACTGATTTATCTTCTCCATAATATCTGTCACCGGATAGGGAAATGAAATCTCGAAATAATTTATCGATAAAAAATTTTGATTTAGGTCTTTCTTCATGCCTTGCAACCATTGTGGTTTGCCAAGGATCTAGATTAGAGTAAATTTCTTTTAATTTATTATCTAATTCTTTTTGAGTGGTGGAAATTTTTTTTATATCTACTTCTGAAAGTCCAGTTTGATTATAAGGATCTTTTAATTTTTCTATTTGACTTTCAAGATTTTTAATATCTGTTTCAAAATTTAGATAAGTTTTCATAAGTCCTATATAACCGAAAGTTAATTCACAGGAAAGAAATAAAATGAAAAAGTATTAACGAAATTATTGAAAATTGAAAAAAATTACTTTAAGATAAAAAATAAATTACAAATTTTAGTAATTTTTAATTTTTCTACTAGTTATAACTTTTTTTAAAAGATAACAAAAAACTTTAATTTTTAAATAAATTTCATTTTACTTTATTAAAATAAAAGAAAACTAATCTGAATTAGAACTAAAATTAGTTCTATTTTTAAATGCTGAAAATAAAGTTCCATCATCTAAACTTTCTATTTCACCACCAATAGGTAAACCTTGAGCTAATTTTGTCACTTTAACTTTAGTACTCTTTAAGCTATCTTGAATATAATAAGCCGTTGTTTGTCCCTCAACTGTTGCACTAGTTGCTAATATTACTTCTTCAATACTATCTTTATTAACTCTTTCTACTAATGAATTTATTAATAAATCTTCCTTTCGCTGTCCTACAGACGAAATTGTTCCACCCAGGATATGAAAATATCCCTGAAAAATATTAGAATTTTTAATTGACCACTGATCGGCGATATCCTCTACCACACATATTTTGTTAAATTTTTCTTTTGTTTTTTCGCAATTAGTACAACCTGTTGAGTAAGATTTTAAAGAACCACAAAAGTTACATCTTGCGACATTTTTATAAAACAAAGTCAAATTGTCTACCAAGGGTTTTACAAGTTCATCGCGATTATTAATTAATTTTAAAACTATTCTTTTTGCTGATTTTGGCCCAAGACCAGGAAGTTTTGAGATTAACTTTATTAATTCCTGTATTTCTTTGATGTTTTCCATTAATTATAAAGGCCACTTAAACCCAGGAATACCGAAACCTCCTGTAGCTTTTGAGATTTCTTCTGTAGTTTTTGATTTGAGTTTTGATTTTGCACTATTGTGTGCAGCAACTATTAAATCCTCAATGATATCTTTTTTTTCTTTGACAATTTCATCCGATAATTCAATTTTTTGCATTTCACCATCACCATCTAAAATTACTTTGACAGAGTTTAAACCTGAAATACCTTCAACTCTCATATTTTTAATTTTTTCTTGGCTCTCTTTTATTCTTGCTTCAAGCTCTTTGGCTTTTTCCAAAATCTTCGAAAAATCGGTCATTTATTAATCTTCTTTGTTAAATTTAATATCTAATAATTCTGCATCAGGAAATTTTTCAAGAACAGATTTATATATCTCAGAATTCTTTGCTTGCTGTAATAATTCTTGTTTTTTATTTTTTTGATTTTCTTTTATTGATATTTTGCCTTTAGATTTACTAAAAGATATTATCCATCGCTCATTTGTCCAATCAAATAACTTAGAGGATAAATTTTTTACAAAGTCTGAATTTAAATTTTCATTAAAAGATACTTCAATTCGGTTATTTGCAAAACTTACTAAATTTACATTATTTTCTAATTCATATTTTAATTTCATTTCTTTTTTTTGAACACAAATCTTTATTAATTCATCAAAAGAATTTATAGTATTTTTTTGTCCTACTTTAATTTCATTTTGAATTTCTGGTTTATTTTGATCCTCCTGTGTTACATTCTTAATTTGACTAATTATTTGAGGTTTAGGTTTAATTTCAATTTGATCCATTTCAAATTTATTATTAGTATCTAAATTTTTAACTATTAAATTGTTTTGTTTTTTCTGAGAAATAAGATGTATCAATCGTATTAAGAACATTTCAATTGATAAATGCTGGTTAGAAACTATATCTAATTCCTCAAGAGACTTTACTGTAAATTGCCAAAATAAAATTAATATTTCTGAGTCTACTTGATTAGATATTTCTTTAATTTTTAAAAACTCCAGGTCGTTTAATGAAAAATTAGTACTCTCAAGAGATAAAGAATTAATATTTTTAAAATAATAAAGAATTTCTAAAAAATCATTAATAAAAAATTTTGGTTCTATACCCTGATCATAAATCATTCTATAAATATTAATTACTTTAGCTTCATCTCCCATTAATATTAATTGAAAAAGGTCGATCAATTGAGATTTATCAAAGTATCCAAATATTTTCTGTGCTGCCTTAAGATCTAATTCTTTGTTTTTATCTAAACTAAGCAAGCTTCTATCTAATAACGAAAGTGCATCCCGAACTGATCCTTCAGAAATCTTAACTATTAATTTTAAGGCATCGTCAGAAATTTTTCCGTTTTCTTTATCTTTAATTTTCTTAATATACTCAAACATCTCTAAAGATTTTATCCTTGATAAATCAAATCTCTGGCATCTTGATACTACTGTGATTGGAATTTTCTTAATTTCTGTTGTTGCAAAAATAAATTTTAAATATTCTGGTGGTTCCTCAAGTGTTTTTAATAAACCGTTAAATGCTTGCTTACTAAGCATGTGGACTTCATCGATTATAAAAATCTTAAATTTCGCTAATGTGGGACCATATCTTGAAAATTCAATTAGATCCCTAACATCATCAATTCCTGTTTTGCTAGCCGCATCCATTTCAAGAACATCAATATGATTTGAGTTTGTAATTGCCTGACAATTTTCACATAAATCATTTTTACACAAATTTTCTATCCCTTTTAAGCAATTTAAAGCCTTAGCAACAATCCTTGCTATAGTTGTTTTTCCTATTCCTCTAATTCCAGCAAAAAGATAGGCGTTAGGCACTTTGTTCGCTTTAATAGAGTTGATAATAGTTTCAGCGACTACTTCTTGACCAATAAGATCATCAAAAGTTTGGGGTCGATATTTTAATGCTAATACTTTTGAATTTGTGTTCATTATAAATTTTAGGAGACTAGAACCTGAATAACTGTCTCTACGACTGCTTCTGTTAAGATCTGGTCGGGTTTAAGCAGCAATCACCTCTAGCCTCCGGAACTATTATAACAGTTATATTTTCTAATCTACAAGAAAAGATTAAGATTTTTTTTCTCTTATTTTATCTGCCTCAAAAACACCTAAGACGTGAAAATCTTGACAATGAAGTGCAAGTTCTTCAAGTGATTTTTGTACATTTGTGTCATCAATATGCCCATCTAAATCGCATAAAAAAAAATAGGAGTCAAAAGAACTCTTTTCAGGAAAACTTTGTAGTTTTGTTAAATTTACCCCATTTATAGCAAATCCTCCAAGAGATTGGTAAAGGGCAGCAGGCTTACTTTTTAATTTAAATAAAAAAGAAGTTATATATTTTTTGTTATTAAACTCTGGTTGAAAAACATTTTTTCCCATGATCAAAAATCTAGTCAAATTGTTATCTTCGTTTTCAATATTTTTTTTAATTACTTCTAAGCCATAAATTTTTGCACATAGATCTGATGCTATTGCAGCTTGATTCTTTAGTTTATTTTCTGAAATCATTTTAGCTGATCCGGCTGTATCAGCTCTGACATGCTCAATAAGCTTGTTTTTTTTAATAAAGTCAGAGCATTGTGCTAATGCTTGAATGTGAGAATAAACATGTTTTATATCAGAAATTTTTGACCCTGACAGACCTAACAAATTATGTTCAATCTTATGAAAATATTCGCCATAAATATTTAACCTATATTTAAAAATTAAATATTCTATACCGATATTACCAGTAATTCTGTTGGACTCAGGTATTACAATTTTAGCATCACCATCCAATGAAGCTTTAATAAAACATTCATCAAAAGTTTTACAGGGAACTAACTCAGCTATTGGATCTATTGAAATAGCAGCTAAATGAGAATAGGCACCAAAGATTCCTTGGAAATAGATTTTACTCATTAATATTTATATTCCATAATTTTTTTTAAGGCCAGGTAATCTTCCTGAGTATCTACTCCAATAGAGGATGAATTAGCAAGTGCTACGTTAATTTTAATATCATTATCTAAAGCTCTTAATTGTTCTAATTTATGCTTTAGCTCATTTTCAGATTGCTTAAACTTTACAAATTTTTCAAGAGCTTGCACCGAATAACAGTATATTCCTATATGGCGATAAATATTAACTTTATTTTTTGTTGTCCTAGAAAAACTACTAGCTTCAGGAAATTTTTTTTTATTTAAAAAATCTTTAGTTGCTACTTTAACAACATTTTTGTTTTCAAAAATTTTTTTATCTTCAATTTTTGATGCCAATGTCCCAATTTCAGATTTAAAAGAAATCATTTTTTTATTGAGATTAATTATATCTATAATATTGATGCCCGGTTCATCTCCTTGTAAGTTCATAATCAAATCTACGTCATTTTTTTTTAATTTTTTAAAAGCTTCATAAATTCTATCGGTGCCTGTTTGATGGTTTTTGCTTGTTAAAATTGCTTGTCCGCCGTTATTTTCAACATCATCTAATATTTCTTGATCCTCAGTAGCAACTACTACATCGCCAATTTTAGCCTCTTTCGCTTTCTTAAATACGTGTGAAATAATAGATAAATTATTTATTTTTAACAACGGTTTTCTAGGTAATCGAGTAGCTGATAAACGAGAGGGTATTAAAACTAAAGTTTTCATAAATTTGATTTAAATTTCTATACTATATAGAGGCAAAATTGTTCATTAAATTTTAAGTAATATTTAAATTTATCATGTTATACGTTCAAAATAAAATTTAATAAAATGGATTCGTTTGAAATAAATAAAATTATTGCAGCAATATTAATGGTTGCTCTTTTGGTGGTCGGTTTAGGAAAATTATCAGAGACTATATTTTATGTGGAAAAACCAGAAATTTCAGGTTATGGAATTCAAGTTGAAAATGCTTCTATTGACTCTAGTAATACAGAGTCAGCTGTTGTAGAAAAAATTGATATTGTAGCTTTGATGAGTTTAGGAGATGTTGCAAATGGAGAAAAAATTTTTAAAAAATGTGCAGCATGTCATTCTATAAACAAAGGAGGTGGGAACAAAATTGGCCCAGCATTGTATAATGTGGTTGGGAGAAAAGCTGGTGGGATTGAGGATTACAAATATTCTAAAGCTTTAATTGAACACAATAAAGAATGGACTTTTGAGGAATTAAATAGTTATCTCATAAAACCATCAAGTTATATTAAGGGTACAAAAATGGCATTTGCTGGCCTTAAAAATGAAGAAGATAGAGCTTCGGTAATAAAATATTTAAATCAAAATTCAGATGCTCCAATAACTTTACCTTAATTTTCCAAAACAATATAATAAAATACTTTTTTGAACATGAACTCTATTAAGTGCTTGTTCCCAAACTTTTGATTGTTCTCCAAAAAAGACCTCATCGCTTACTTCAGGACCTTTAGGTAAACAATGAAGAAAGATACAGTCTTTTTTTGCAAAACTCATCAATTTTTTATTAATTTTAAATTTTTTAAAATGATTTAATTTTTTAATTTTATTTACTTTATCATTTAATGAAATGACCTTATCAGAAAATATTACATCAACATTTTTAACTGCTATTTTTGGATCATAATAAATAAATATTTTACTGTTATTCTTTTTTACCCAATCAATTAAGGATTTACGTGGTTTGAATTTTTTAGGGCAACCAATATTTAATTTAAAAGAAAATTTCACTGACGCTACAATAAGACTATTGAGAACGTTATTAGAATCTCCTATCCAAGCGATTGTTAATTTGGAAATTGGTTTTTTTTTTATTTCTTCAATAGTAAAAATATCTGATAAAATTTGTGTTGGGTGCGATGATGGACTTAAACCATTAATTATCGGAATAGAAAGATAATTTTTAAAATTTTCAGTTTTTTGGTCACTATCAGATCTTAGCATAAATGCATCTCCATAAGTTGAAAGTATTTTTGCAGTATCAGCTAAACTTTCTCCACCTTGACCTAGATGAAGTTCATTGGACCTTAAAGTTATAGTTCCGCCACCTAGCTGTTTAATTGCCAAATAAAAGCTCAATCTCGTTCTTAAACTTGATTTTTCGTACATTTGTATTAATAACTTTCCCTTTAATGGAGCATCCCTATCGATTTCTAAAGTATTTAATTTTTTTCTTAGATTTTTTCTTTTTCTTGCATCTTTGAGAATTTTTCTGAGATCTTTTGAAGGCACATCACTTAAATTGGTAAAATTCTTTGTCTTAATCATAACTAAGGCATACTTTGTTTAGTATTTTTAAAGCCAGATCAAGTTCTTTTTTTTTAACATTTAAAGGCGGCAAAATTCTAACAACATTTTCAGCAGCCTTAATCGTTAATAATTTTTGATCCATAAGCTTGTTTATAAAGTTTATTTGATTTGTATGTAGCTGAATTCCAATTAAAAAACCTTTTCCTCTAATTTCTTTAATGATTTTAGGATATTTTTCTTTGAGATTATTTAAATTTAGAAAAAAATACTCAGAAAGATTCTTTATATTTTTTAAAAATTTTTTTTTAGAAATTATATCAAAAACTGCATTACCTACAGACATAGCTAAAGGGTTGCCTCCAAAAGTTGAACCATGAGTACCCGAGGTCATGCATGAACCAACTTTTTTATTCATTAAAACTGCTCCGATCGGAAATCCTCCACCAATACCTTTTGCTATTGGCACAATGTCTGGTTTAACTCTAGATTTATCAAAAGCAAAAAAGTCACCTGTTCGTCCAATGCCACATTGCACCTCATCAAGTATCAATAAAATATTTTTTTTATTACAAATTTTTCTAAGTTCTCTTAAACACCAATCAGGTATAACCTTAATACCCCCCTCACCCATAATTGTTTCAACCATAATTGCTGCTGTATTGTTAGTTATGGATTTTTTTAAATCTTGATGATTGCCAAACTCAAAATGATCAAAGCCATCAACTTTAGGCCCAAATCCCTCTGTCATTTTTTTTGATCCACTCGCAAAAATTGCTGCCAAAGTTCTTCCGTGGAAAGAATTTTTAATACATAAAATTCTATTTTTTTTTGGTTTACCTATTGAAAAAAAATACCTTCTTGCAATTTTAATTGCCGCTTCCGTTGCTTCTGTTCCACTATTTTGAAACATAACATAATCTGCGAATGTTTTTTGAGCTAGTTTTCTTGCTAATTTTTCTCCCTCTGGAATTATAAATGCATTAGAAACATGCCATAGTTTTTTAGCTTGCTTATTAATAACATTTACTAATTTTGGATGTGCATGACCCAAGGAATTTACAGCTATCCCCTGTACAAAATCTAGATATTTTTTTCCATTCAAGCTATATAAATAACTACCTTTTCCATACTTAAACGAAATTTTTTTTCTATTGTAATTTTTTGCGAGATAGCTCATAATTTTTTTTGGTTCTTCTATTTCTATAAATTAAAAGTGATCAGACACAAGTGATGATTGAAAAAATCAATAAAATCAGTTTTTTTAAAATATGTTAATAAATTAAAAAATTTACTTGTTTAAAGAAAAATTATATCAGTATATTGTGGTAATAATAAAATTAAATACTATAGGTAGTTAGTTATACAAAATGACCTGGAATGATGAAAAAGTTCAAAAACTGAAAGAACTTTGGGGCAAAGGAAATACAGCAAGTCAAATTGCTCAAATTATAGGTGGTGTGAGCAGAAATGCAGTTATAGGTAAAGCTAATCGACTAAAACTTTCAGGCAAAATAAAAACAAAAAATCCTACCTCAAATTCAAATTTCAACAATTTAATAGAGGAAAATAATAACAAATTTAAAAGAGGTAGAAAAAGTAAATTTAAGTCTCTTATTATTGAAAAAGATTTTGAACCAGAAAATCCTAAACAAATAGAGGAGTTAGATGAAAATACATGCAAATGGCCAATTGGCCACCCAAATGAAAAAAATTTTTATTTTTGTGGAAGATCTTCTTTGAAAAATTTTTCGTATTGTAAGCTACATCTGCTGTATGCTTATCAACCTAAAGGCAAAAAAGAGGATAGTTCAGATAAAAATGAAGTTCTAGATTTGATTGATAAAAAAATCAAATCTGCATAAAAAAATAATATTTTTTTAATATTCTTAGTCTTTTTTTAAGTTATATTTTTGAGTAGAAAATTGACCTCTATGTCTCCACATATAACAATATTTTTCAACTTCTTGATTAAAAAATCGTACACATGACATTCCAAGATCAGCGTTTGTTTTATATTTACCAGATGAAATATTATCATATTTTAGCAGTCTTAATTGATCTGTTGTTAATAAAGGATTCGGCATCAGTTCAAAAATTTTTGCAGAAAGATTTGCTAGTAAAAAAGGAAACGGGATCAAAATTCTTTTTTTGTTCATCAAAACAAGTAATCGTTCAAGAATTTCCTTAAAAGTAATTACTTCATTACCTACACATTCAATAATTTTTGAATTAATATTTTTTGAAATTACTTGATAAATAATATCCGTTAAATCAGAACAATGAATTGGCATAAATTTTGTCTTGCCCCCATAATATAATGGAAAAATTGGGAGTCTACTTAACAAAGTCATAAAGCTTGTTGTAAAATTATCATCTACTGAATAAACTACTGATGGTCTTAAAATTGTTGCAAGAGGAAAATTTTTTTGAATATTATTTTCTCCCTGTAATTTACTTTTTGCATAATCCGAATCTACAGCATCATTTATACCTAGAGCTGATAAATGTATAAAATGCTTAATACTATATTCTTTGCAAAGTTTAGCTAGCAATGAAGGAAATATATTATGGATATTTTTAAAAGTATTGCCTTTTTTTTGCTCATTAAGAATACCTATCAAATTAATACAAATATCTGCTTTTTTAAATAAATTTATAATTTTATTTTCATCAAATATATTAGCCTCAACGATATCAATATATCCAGCATTGGCTTGAGTTTTTATTATGTAGCTTTTTTGATGGATATTTCTTGTAACAACAGTTAATTTAAAATCATTTTTTGCAAGCTTACGTATCAAGTTACGGCCAATTTGACCACTGCCACCAAAAATTAGACAATTTTTTGCTTTCATATATATATTTAAAGATGAATATTGATATCAATCTTCACAAAAATGACTTACCAGATGATTTAAATTTAGGCAATGTATTAGCTGTGGATGGAGAATTTATGGGTCTTAATGTCAGTCGAGATCCCCTATGCTTAATTCAAATATCATCTGGAAATCACGATGCACATATCGTTCAATTTGATAGATTGAGTTATAATGCTCCTAATTTAATAAAAATCTTAAATGATCCTAAAATTACAAAAATTTTCCATTATGGTAGAGCTGATTTAGCTTATATAAAATATTACTTAAAAACTGAAACAAATAATATTCTTGATACAAAAATTGCCTCAAAATTAGCAAGATCATATTCAGATCAACACTCATTAAAAACTCTAATTAAAGAATTTATTAATATAGACATTAGTAAGCAGTTCCAAAGTTCTGATTTTGGAGGAGAATTAAGCTCTGCACAATTAAAATATTGTGCAAATGATGTAATTTATTTACATAAAATTCATCAAGAGCTGAATAAAATATTAGAAAGAGAAAAAAGAATTAATTTATATCACGACTGCTTAAGTTTCTTAAAAACTAGAGTGGATCTAGATCTTGCTCAATTTAAAGAGGATATTTGGTCTTATTAAATGACAAAAAAAAATTATGTTAAAATTGCCAAAGATGTAATTAGTCTTGAAATTAAAGCTCTAGAAAAATTAAAAAAAAATTTAAACAATTCCTTTAACAATGCCGTAAATCAAATTACTAAATGTCAATCTAAAGTAATTTTATGTGGAGTTGGAAAAAGTGGGATTATTGCATCAAAAATTGCTGCTACCTTATCTTCGGTTGGAACACCGTCTTTTTATCTTTCTGCTAGTGACTCATCTCATGGAGATCTAGGGAGTATTTCAAAAAAAGATATTTTAATTTTAATTAGTTATTCTGGACAAACTAATGAACTAAGAAATATTATCCAATATGCAAATAGAAATAAAATATTATTAATTGGAATAATGTCCAGAAAAGACTCTATTCTTTATAAAGCTTCGGACATAAAGTTAGTTATTCCTCAAGTTTTAGAGTCTGGTGGAATTGTTCCAACATCAAGTACAACAGCACAAATGGCTTTAGGAGATGCTTTGGCTATTGCTGCGATGAAATATAAAAAGTTTGATAAAAGAGATTTCAAAAAAATTCACCCAGCAGGAAATCTTGCTGTCCAATTAAAAACTGTAGAAGATATTATGGTTACAAAAGACAAAATACCATTTGTTTATGAGAATATGAAAATGAAAGAAGCTTTAAAAATATTGAATAAAAAAAAATTAGGGGTTTTAATTGTCAGAAATAAAAATAAAATAACTAGTGGAATTGTGACAGACGGGCAAATAAGAAGATTTAGTGAAAAAAATTTAAATCTACTTTCAATCCCTGTAAAAAAAATAATGACCAGAAATCCAATAAGTATTGATAAAGATGCACTTGCTGCAAAAGGACTTTCATTAATGAATTCTAAAAAAATTACTTCTCTTTGTGTCTATGATAAAAAAAATAAATTTATTACAATCGGAGTTATTCATATACATCAAATTTTGGAGTCTAATATTTCTTAAATGTATAAAAACAAGATTGTAAAAATCTTTTTAATTAATTTATTTATCATACTAACATTTGGTGTTTTTTTTAAAGTAATATTAAAAAAACCAACTCCAATAATTAATCAAAATTTAAATTTTGAGGGTCCGGCTGCAAAAAACGAGAATTCTTATAATTCAAACCTATTAGAAAATATAAATTATACATCAAAAGATAAAAACGGTAATCAATATAATATTAATGCTTTGAAGGGAGAAATAAAACTAGATAAGAGTAATGTTATTCATTTAATAAGCGTTACAGCTAAAATTGTACTTAAAAATAACAATCAAATTACCATAACATCAGATTTTGCTGAATATAATTCAGTTACTAATGATACAACTTTTTTTAAAAATGTAACAATCACCTATTTAGACAATAAACTTACTGGAGAATACCTTGATTTTTTATTAAGTAAAAATTTAATGACTATGTCGGAAAATGTTATTTATACATCAGACAAGAATATTCTTAATGCAGATATTATTGAAATGAATATTGAAACAAAAGATACTAAAATTTTTATGTACGAAGAGGATAAAAAAATATTTATTAAAGGCAAAAGCTAACATGTCAATTATTAAAAAATTTAGAATCAAGTCTTTTAAAAAAATTAATTCTATAATTGAATTTGAAAATGTAACTCTAGCATATGGAAATAGAATAATTTTAGATAACATAAGTTTTAAAATTAATGAAGGTCAGATTTTTGGTATGTTGGGCCCCAATGGAGTTGGGAAATCAACAATATTTAATCTCATAACAGGACTTATAAAACCTATGAGTGGCAATATTAAAATTTCAGGCGTTGATGTTATTCAATATCCAATTTATTTAAGAACAAGGAAATTTAAAATTGGATATGTCCCTCAGCACGGCGGATATTTTAATGATCTTACTCTTCATGAAAATTTTAGAGCAATTAGCGAAATTGTAATTGATAATAAAAACTTAAGAGAGGATCGAATTAATTATTTAATTTCGAAATTCCAGCTTGAAAATTATAAAGATATTAAAGTAAAATTTTTATCGGGTGGACAAAAAAAAAAATTAGTAATTGGACTTTCTTTATTGAGTGAGCCTAAAATACTTTTATTAGATGAGTGCTTTGCAGCATTAGATATTCTTACTATTAAGATGTTACAAGAAATTATTGTTAATTTACAACAAGAAAATCAAATAGCCATTTGTATTTGCGATCATCAAGCTAGAGATTTGCTTGCTTGCGTTGATGTAGCAATTATTTTAAGTAATTGTAAAATTGTTGCTAAAGATACGCCTTCAAATCTAGTTAAAAATATTAGCGCAAAAGACGCTTACTTTGGTGAAAATTTTAAATTTAATTAATTTTAATGTCTAATTCACTAATCATTAAAGAAAAATTAAAAAAATTTAATAAAACCATAACAGTAAGTGGCGATAAAAGTTTAAGTATTAGATGGGTTTTATTTTCATCTATAGCAAACGGAACTTCAAAAGCTGAAAATTTATTAATGTCCGAAGATGTTCTGGCTGCAATTGATACAATTAAGAAATTAGGAATAAAAGTAATTTTAAATAAAAATATTTGTAAGATTTATGGCAAAGGTATTAATGGTTATAAATATAAAAAAAATTTAATTTTAAATGCAAAAAATTCAGGTACCCTAGGAAGAATTATACTTGGCTTGATTATTAACACACCTAATCCAATCAAGCTTATTGGAGATGCTAGTTTATCAAAGAGGGATTTCAAAAGGATTACTGAACCCTTAAGTAAATTTGGAGCGTCATTCAAATTAAGTAAAAATAAGAATTTACCATTAATAATACAAGGATCAAACAATCTACAACCATTCAAATATGTTGAAAATAAAGGTTCGGCTCAATGTAAGAGTGCTGTTATTTTCGCAGCAATGAGAACCGAGGGAACTACAATTATTAAAGCAAAAAAATCTCGAAATCATACAGAGCTATTGTGTAAATATCTTAGACTTCCAGTTAAAATAGAAAACAAAAAAAATTATGATGTAATTGAAGTAAAAAAAGTTAATAAAATAAAATCACTAAATTATAAAATTCCTTCAGATATTAGTTCCGCTTCATTTTTTATTGTGCTAACTGCACTTTCAAAAGATTCAAAATTAATTATTAAAAATGTAAATATAAACTTTTCACGTTCAGGCATTCTTATAATTCTTAAAAAAATGGGAGTTGAAATACAACTAAAAAATATTAGATCTTATAAAGGAGAAAAAATTTCAGATATTTTAATTATAAGTCCAAAAAAATTGAAATCTATAAATTGCCCAAAAAATTTAAATAGCGGGGCAATAGATGAATTTTTAATTATCTTTTTAGTTGCAGCAAAAGCAAATGGTATTTCTTATTTTAAAAATCTAGCTGAATTAAATCAAAAAGAAAGTCCAAGACTCCAGTGGGGTTCGAGAATTCTAAAAATGATGGGTATAAAAACTATAACAACTAATGACTCAATTAAAATTTTTGGAAATCAAAATTTGGAAATTAATAAAAAAATCATTATAAAGAATTTTTTAAAAGACCATAGAGTATTTATGACCAGTGTTATAGCGGCTCTAACTTTCGGAGGACAATGGCATATCCACGATAAAGACTCTATTAATACTTCTTTTCCATCATTTTTAAAAATTTTAGATAAATTAAAAAAATGAAATTAAATAAAAAAAATATTTTAAAAATAGCAATTGACTCACCCGCTGCTGCTGGAGCTGGTACGCAAGCAAAACTTATTTCTAAACATTATAATCTTTATTATCTTGATACAGGTAAAATTTATCGATTTATTGCAAACATTAAACTTAAAAATGCAAAAAAATATAATTTAAAATTTATAAAAAAAAAAATTAAATTTCTAAAAATTAAAGATTTAAAAAATAAAGAACTTTTAACAGATGAGTTGGGAACTGAGGCCTCGATAATTGCTAAAGACAAAAAAATCAGAAATATTGTTCATTCTTTTCAAATTAATTGCGCCTATAATCCACCCAAAAAATACAATGGTTCCTGTCTTGATGGGCGAGACATTACTTATAATATTATGCCTGATGCAAATGTTAAGATTTTTATGACCGCAAGCTTGAAAACCAGGGCTATGAGAAGATATAAGGAGCTGAAGGCGCTAAATAAAAAAATTTTCTACAAAGAAGTTCTTAAAAGTATCAAAAAACGAGATAAAAATGATTATAATCGTAGTATTTCACCCTTAAAGAAAACGAAAGATTCGGTATTGATTAACACGACAAACTTATCTAAAAGAGCGTGTTTTTTAAAATTAAAAAAAATTATAGATAAAAAATTAATAGTTAATGGAAATATATAGCGATCTATCAAGTCCAGCGTCACAAGAATTTGAAAAATTACTAAATAGCCAAAATTCAAAAATTAAAATTGAGGAAGGTAAAATCATAAACGGAACAATAAATAAAATCACTGAAAACTTTGTTTTCCTTTTTGTCGAAGGACTAAAAAGTGAACCTATTTTAGATATCAATGAATTAAAATCAATGGGACTTTCAGAAAAAATTAAAATTGGCGAAATAATTCCAATTTTACTTGAAAAAATTGAGGATAAAAACGGCGAAGTATTAGTGAGTGCTCAAAAAGCTCAAAAAATTAAGGGTTGGGATAAGCTTGTTGAGGCTTATGAAAGCAATACTCCTATTATGGGAAAAATTACTGCCAAGTGTAAAGGTGGCTGTATAGTCGAACATATTGAAACTGGCTCCCTAATGTTTCTTCCAGGATCACAGATCTCAGACAAACCTTTAAAAGATATTAGTCATTTAATGAATGAACCTCAAAAATTTGCATTAATCAAACTAGATAAAATAAGAGGGAATGCCTGTGTTTCTCGTCGAGAAATTATATCTTCTTATAACAAAGAGGATAAAGCAAAAATTATCGAAAAATATAAAGTAGGAGATATTATTAAAGGAGCCGAAGTTAAAGGTTACAGTAACTTTGGTTGTTTTTTTAATGTAAATAATGAACTAGACGTTTTAGTCCATTTACAAGAAATTTCCTATTCAAGAGTTAATCATCCAGATGAGGTCTTTAATATTGGCGAAAAACACGATTTAAAAGTAATCTCGGTTGATACAGAAAAATTACAAGTAGGTTGTTCTGTAAAACAATT
>Ga0194133_10004373_pt1 | contig 19025 bp, 7 predicted proteins | sample TA2KigOf40mmetaG_FD_155448 | JGI IMG/M metagenome (GOLD analysis project Ga0194133, IMG submission 155448) | Freshwater microbial communities from Lake Tanganyika, Tanzania - TA2015055 Kigoma Offshore 40m | ecosystem: Environmental > Aquatic > Freshwater > Lake | place: Tanzania: Lake Tanganyika... | reverse complement strand
CCAGTGTTATCAAGTTTTACACAAGAAAAAAATAAGCAAGTTCAAGCTTTTAGTGATCAAATTTGGCACCATCATCGAAACACTTTCGTGGAAAGTTTTGATCCAATTTTGAACTTGAAGATCACCAGCCCTGTAAAAAATAGTTGAAGGGTCTCACTTCTGGGAAAAAACAGTGGAACAAAATTTTTGACTTAATTGAAAGGTCTGTGGGAGGGTTAAAGGTTTAGATAAAAGAAAGGTTAATCAAGGTAGTGAAATTGAAGCTAGGAAAAGTGTCAAAAATGGGGTAGAGAAGTAAAATAAAAAGGTTTATAACACTAAGTGAGATTGCTATTAGCTTCAGATCAGTCTCTAAGAAGCCTGAAACTGCCTTATATATTAGTATTATTGTGAATAAGTCATGGATGAAATGGTTTTTTAAAAGTTTGTATTTGGTTCTGAGGCTTCATCCTACAATTCCATGAAATAATACAAAAATTATACTTTTGAAATTGTTTATTATAAAATCTTCAACAATAAGAATAAGAAATTCCGAATTGTAAATTAAAGCAAAAAGAATAGATTGGCACTAGAAAGTTTGGTATTGAGGAAGACCATAACGACAAACTTAAAGTTTAAATAGCATTTTAAATAAACTTAAACATTTTCCAAAAAGTTTTGAATAGATTAATATTTTTTGCCATGAGTTTTCAATTCTTTATGTGAAATGCAATCTCATCAAAACTCGTCGTCTTTTCAAACTTCGTCGACATAAAAACTTTATTATTAGTGAAATAGTTGAATATTCAATTCTCCCTAAGCTTAAGTATTTTAAGAAAAAAGTCTCTTTGTCTAATATTTTATTATTTAAGTTATAAAATATTTTTCATTCACGTTTGGCCAGTTGGAAATATGATAATAGCTTGCGTTGAAATCTCCAAATCACATTTCGAGGTGTTGGAATTGGAAGACAATTTTCAAAATCTGAAATGGAAAGATTTTTGGAATTCGTCTGGATCTACTTTGTTGTAAGTGAAATTTTTTTGGCGTGGGAGCATTTCACAGCTCAGAAATGACCAGCAGTCAGTTCAACATTTTCAACTCATCGAATCAATAATTTTTTTTCAATTTTGAAACGGTCTTACAACAGTGAAGATAAGTAAATAAAGTAAGATAAATGAATGAATGCCAAGTTCTCCTTATCAGGGTACACAAAAAAGCATTTTTAAAACTCATGATCCTTACTTGGTTTCTCAAAACTTGCAAGCGATATGATCGTGCCTGATTGAAAAATCCGTTTTTTCAACTCTACTTGACTTTTTCTAAGTAAATATTTTCCTTGAAAAAAAAGTTTTCTCAATAAGCTTCTCGTGTTGAAAATTAATTCATCATAACTTTTTTTTCTTATTTCGTTTTTTACACTTTCATTTCTCACACGCATCCCCAAAGATGTAAAATATTATCACGATACTTGATAAAGGTCACACAGATGTGGAAGTTTAATTCTGAAAAATTTTCATAAACACGTCACTTAAAGTGTTGAGTATTTTTTTGCAGAGTAAAAACATGAAAAGCTTTCAATTTCTTTCATGACAACTTCGACTTTATCTCTTCAAAGTAGCATAAACTGTCTCAGTTGTTATCTGTATAAACATAAAAATTTCTTACAACATACATAAAAATATCTTATCTCACTCAAAGTTGACAATGTAATTTTCAAAATAAAGTGACTTTTTCATTCTATTTAACTAGGGAGGCAATTTCAATTGATAAGGCACTGAGTATTTTAAAGATAAATGCACTTTTAGATAAGTGTACACTTAAGACATTGGTGGAAATTATTTTACAGATCTTTATATCAAGAAAACATCACCTCATTTGACTTTTTTTAAGACCTAACAACATTTCTCATTCTAATCCTAGACAAATTGAACTTGATTTTTTGCCAATGATTTGTATTTTGCAAAACTATCAGCTGTGTTTACACAAATGCACTTATTTCAACCTGCAATCTGAGGGAAAAAAGATTCAAGTTCCTATCAGAAATGGTCTTGCCAAAGGGAAGTTTTCAATTGATAAGGACATAGTTGGAGTGAAAACCAAAATGATTTCAGTCAAACACTATCACAAACACTACTTCTTTTTTGGGGGATATAAATTTGATTGCTTCATTTCTTGCCCTAAAGCTGGCTTGTTTTGCATCAGCCTGATGCAAATGAAATAACCCACAAGCGAGAAGAATTCTGAAAATTATTATCGGTTGTGGTGGTGGTGAGTTGGTTGGTTGGTTGGTTGGTTGGTTCCTTCCAAGTATTTTCCCAAGCTTGAAATTTAACTAAAGGTATCATTACAGGTCTGTGGTCGATAGAGAACACGGGCCATATAATTCGTCAAATTATCTCCAATGCATTTTGATAGTGTTTTAATGAAAGATTTTTGTTCCTTGTGTGTTTCAGGATACCTCTTGGCCTATAACTAAATCATTATTGAGAAAAAGCCATTTATTTCAATAAATCTATACTATTTGACTGAAAATTATTCATATCGAAAAAAATTTACTTAAACATTTTGCAACTTCTGGATATAGAAGACACTTAATGATTGATTGACAGCTTATAGTTGGTTGAGGAACTGATTCTTCAAATACCGAAGTATTAGACCTTACAACAATTCCCTACAATGTTATTGTGTCCTGCAGTCACCTGAATTTTCCCTGGTTTAATTTTGGGAATGGTATTTTTCTGATGTAATTATTTTGCGTTTTTAATAATTAAATCAGGTTTTTTGACCATATGTTCTGCACAAACATCAATCCTGACTGTGGTAATCATCATGTTAGATAATTATTTATAGACAAATCCTGGGGTCAAAGATTTGCCCCAACTTGGGATTCAACCCCAGCCTCCCAATCCACAGTCAGATATCATAACTATTAGGCCATGGCGACCCCATATGATTAAAAGTAATTTTGACAGTGAGTCAACTTTCAAAGATAGTTTTGCCAAAGTTATATATTTTAGGGGATTTTTGCAAGAAGTTTATAAGGATTTTCTATTTTTTTAAATTTCTATTTAGTTTGAAGTCACTATTTTATCATACTTTTATGCTCCCAAGGCAACCTGAGTTCAGGGTTTGAGCACACATCCTTTAAAACTCCTATTTCTCTATTTATCATTGATGCATTGATTTACAAAACAAATAGCAGACAGGGCAGAAATTATCCTCATCTTTAAAAAGAGAAAAGTAACAAAGCCATTTTTTTTCCAGATTCTTCCATCACTTTTTGAGGAGACATTCAAAAGGTGCCACTTGAAGGAAGGAAAGAAGTATCGATTGATTGTTCCTTGGAATCTGTGGACTTCAGGCAAGAAACACACTCTGACCAATTTTTTTTGAGATGTTGACGTATCTAAGTGTCTGGATTGTGCAGAACGTGATTCCGATAAGAAACAATCTTTTGGAATATATTTTTCCAAGAGTATAATTTTGTGGCCGACTGTTTCACGAATATGCGAGCAAGAGAAGTATTGATATCTCTCTCAAATTCGCTTTTTTCTGCATGTTGTTTAAATTGTTATGTGTGTCTAAAATGGATAATCATGGTTAGAGAATGAGGGAATATGGACAAACCGACTTCACACTACAAAATGATAGGGTTTGAAAAAGAAATATTGAACTTTAACCCATTTCACGAATTAGGGTTCAGATGACTTATTTATGCCAGGAAGTTAGGTAATTATCAAAGATGGAATGAAGTGGAAAAGGCTAATTATGATTAAAGTAACCTTGATTCAAATAAAATTGTTATAGTCCATATATTTTTAACTTATTAGGAATTTCCTACTCTGTAAAAGCAGAGAAGGATGGACATAAATGTTCTTGACAGATAGGTTCTTTTTTCTGGATCTTGCTGGATATTCTTTAGAATGTTATTGAAAGTGTGCTGAGACTTTGACGTCAATTCCAAACACTTAGTAGCCCTATCAGATGATAAAGTTTAGTCAAATTTGCTGATTTTTGCTCCAAACTTACTTTGAACATCATTTTTAAAGATAGAGTCAGAAAGAAGCTCTGGATTTGAATCTCACTTTCATCTCGTTTTCTTAGCTACTTTTATGACTAAATCAGCCTTCTTAAATTCCGATTTCGTTTCAACTATTGTTGACAATTACCAGCTCTGAGATCCATTTTGAAACTCAATAAATACCTCATTGCAAAGTTACTCTTCTTTCATTGATAAAATCTCAAGGCAATTAACTTGCAACTGTATTGCAGGTAGCAGCCAAGCAAGGTAACACTTTTACAGAGAGATTTTAATTGTTTGTGGTGTTTAAATCCATGATATGTCAAACATATGGGCCTAGTTGTTCAGAAAGAACCCATCTGATATGTTGATGCAAAAAGGGTCTTGACTCTTAATCGATATGACAAAATAAAAAGGATTAGGAAACCCTGTTTTGCAACTCCTAACAAGATAAAACAACCTTAATTACATGATTATTTGGTTTTCAAAAAAGGCAAACATCAACTATGGTGATGAAAGTTTAAATAAATACAAAGTTTTAGAGGAAATGTTGGTCTCTGCCTGGGGATCAAAGAATGGTGGGTTTTGACCCTAGAGAAACATGCCCTAGTATTTGATGCCATAAATACTCAACTTGATACTTATATACTCAAAAAGCATTTAAATCATCAAATATTTTTTATTCCAGAGAACATCTTAGTCATCATGTAAAAGTTAACTATTAAAAGCCATTAGGTTTTCACAGCTGGTCATTCCACGATCACATGGATGACATTTATAAATTGTTAATATATAAAAGACTAGTCATCATCAAAAATCAAATGTAAATCTGCACTAGAGGTCTCTAACTTGCTTTGTTTTCAAAATAAAGATGCTTAGGGCATTAATAACAGCATCTTCCATCACTGAGGGCAGGGGAAACATTTTCTTGCATATGGATTTGATTGAGCATCTTGTAGATTTGATTCAAACTTAAAGACAAACAACAATGCATCAAACGTTGAGGTCAAATTCAACATTTTAATTGACATCTGAAGAAAATCATGCTAGAGGTTTTGGCCTGTAAGTTTAATTTATGCATCTTTTGAACAGATAAATAAATGACCTAAACCATTTCATGACTTCTTGTCAAGGCTCATTGAATATCCTTGTTGGATACAAATATAGAGCATACATATTTAAAGACTCACTCTCAGATCAAGTTTTATCTTATGCTATGAAACAAAACAAACGTATCAAAGCATCTTTTTAACATAGCTATAGAGCATCTACAAATTTGATGCAACCTTCTGCAATGCAATGTCTGAGCGATCAAAGCCAAATGTCCACACTTTGGGTGGTCAAAATTCAAAGTTAAATGAGCTGAAAGTCGCCATTATCATCCTTTTTGTCATGACACTCTTTAAACGACAACTTAAAGTCATTTTCAATTATTTTCAAAGATCTTTCTGACAAATCAATCTTTGTATATAAATACATGAATAAAGATGTACCTAACCTTCAAGATGAGATTTAAAATTCCAGTGTCGACATTCAGCACACCTTTAGATTTTTGGCACAAAACCCAAAGAGTGTCTTTGAAAAGTTCACTTTTTGCAAGGCTTTTAGCATTTCAATGAGAACATACTTTTGACGCATAATTGAAGATCTATGGTGTTGACAGGCAAATAATCTGCATAAAAAGGAATTGGGCGGTAATTTATGTAATAAATGAAACTGAAACCAATTGAGAATTTTTGAATACATCAGCTTATATCCTCTGAAAAATTGCAATTCTGCTTCCAATTATTATGCACTAATAACCTTTGGCGACACCTGTTTGGAATAAGAGTTGAAAAAAGTGTAATTTGAATATTAAGAAACAGACATTATTTTTTGAAATGCACATCCACCCACCCAAAGAAATAACTCAATATCTTTTAAAAACTTCCAAGTCTTGCAATTAATGTTTGAAATTTTTGATGGAATAAAAGTTTAGTAAGATAAAAAGCATTTGTTAAAGCCAAGTCTATGAAAAGACAAATTCACATTGAGGGCCAAAATAATTTGTCAAGGCGGCTTCAACTCAGCTGTCAGATTCAGTATTACGTTGCCAAAAAAAGGTCTATAAAGTTGACATCAAACAAACTCAATGACAAAAAGCCACTAAGATATATAATACTTCTAAAGGTTAATTCATACAAAAAAAATTCTTGAAATGGTTCAAAACTTTAAATCATCACTTTAGATGCATCACCAGCTGCACTTTGAGCCAAAGGTTAACTTTGCAGGTTAATAGTGTCATGGATAGTTAAGATAAGGTGTCCAAAATACGATCTCTTGGAGTGACCTATTTTATGCAATCTCCTCATGCTGATCTAACATATTTATATATTTTCTTACAGAGTTACTGTAAGAAAAAGGTTCACTTTGCCTTTCTATCTCTCAGTACAAGTCATGAATACTCATTACACAATTTCGATTTTGCTCTTTGGGCGGTGTTTCAAAACACTTTTTTTAGTATTCATTAGTGTAAAACTACTCAACTCTATTTTTGGGATGCGAGATTTAAGTCATTGTTATTCTTATTTTCATCCATAGCATGATTTTTTTCACTTCAACATTTGCAAGGATGAAGTTTTGCAATCTCTTTCAGTCCTAAATACCATTTTTATTTGCAACCATATTTTGCATCAAAATTGTTATGATCGAAGATGGAAAAGTAAGGTAGGATTAAAATTTCCTTTTCCATTAACCCTATACCACATAAAGATAAGACAAGTCATCTTTTTTGACACAAACTTTTATGTTTTAGCAATATTGCAGCAGGAAGAGAGGAGAATTTGGCATGGTGATTACAACTACTGAGAGAAAAAAATCTCCAGTTGGAGGAACTAAACTTTTTTTTGTTTAGAAACAAAGTTCACAGTTTGTTAGCAGGTTGAAGAATGATTTCTTTTGATTTTAATGAGATAAATTCTTTCCTCGAACTTGTTTGGCTGGCATTTAAACATTCTCACATATCTTTTCTCTCTCCTTTTGCATGGGTCGGGTTGGTTTGGGCTGGGGCAGGAAGGGTCTTTTGCTTCCATCGCTCCCACAAACAAGACTTGCAATGTGGAGAAATCATGAGCTAAGGTACTAGTTTCCGAATTCGCAAAATAAAAATTCTTGAAGGTTTATTGTCTCAAACTTCTTTTTTCTTGCAAAGAAAGTTTTCTTGTAAAAAAAGGCTGGTTGGTGGTGGTGCATGAAGACTCAAAACATGCAAGATAGTAGGAGATTGTTTGGAAATCATATTCTAAAGAAATCTGATGTGAACAAAATGTAAAACCATTTCATTCATTATTTTGTGAAAAGAAACTCTTTTTTTTGTTCATGCAGGCTACTATAAAACTACTTACTAAACTGACAAATAATATCCATCAATTCAACAGGATGGAAAATTTATATGTCTGAATAATTTAAGCACCAAACCATGAAACTATCCAAAGTTAAGATAAGGATTTTTAATGCTTATTTTAGTGGCATTCAAATTTCATGCATCTGTATACTAAAGCCATGCATAAAAAATTCCAATCTAAATAAATAGATAATGGCAATGTTATTTGTGAAAAATGTTTTGAAAAGTCCTACTTTGCCATTTATTTAATTCAACTGGACAAAAAGGGCATAATTCTTGCAATAAGAGCAATGTGAGTGTTTAATCAAAACAAGGATAATTGGAATTTTTGAAAAGATCATTATTTTGGATCTGAATGTTCAGTATATTAAAGAATTCTTGTGCAATTCATTTCAGTATAGATTATTAATCAATGCATCTCTCATTTTTATAAAGATAAAGAAAGGACAAAGGGAGGGTGTTTCAACTGTCAATGAAGTCATTTGTTACATCCCAGAGAAATAATTAGATTTTAAATGAACTATTTCTTTGTAATTGCAATGGGAATGAAAACTTTGAAATGATGTCTATAATTTTGATGGGTCAGTTTCTACGCATTTAGACTTGAATCAGAGTGAATCAAATTACATTTGAAACAAGGGACTACCTTAAATTGATCCCTAGGCGTCAAATTTGAAATCATGAAAAATACTTTTTTGCTACTTGAACTTAGATTGGATATTCATAATTAAAATTATATCTTTGAGATCAAAATTTAGTTAATCTAGCTGGAAGTCAAGATCAAACTTTAAAATGTCAAAATATAAAATATAAAAACAAACTTATCTATCAATTGTTACTTTAATAACATTTATTTTACAAAAAGTCTTCAAGATTTAATTTTTTGTATTCAACATGCAAACAAAGAGGTTTGAGCAGAAACTTTGTGTAAAAACAGAGTCACCAAATCATGAAAATGTTATACAAACCTTGCATTATATACCCGGCAGAACTTAAATTAAGCTCTCAAAAATGGTGGCCTGCTTTATTTCGAATTCGTGAAACAAATTAAGCCATTCCATTTGGGAAAAATCGAGGTTTGAGCGTGCTGCAGTGAAACGCATCATTTTCATGAAGCCAAAATCAACCAGGTTTTTTATCCTGAATCTCACACTAATTAAACTCAGGAAATATTTTTTTTTCAAATAAATACATATTTTTACAATCTCATTATTCCCACGAGAATTAAAAAAGTCAAAGAAAATTATTAGATTAAATATTTTCTCCATGCCTATAACAGGGAGGTCTTGCTTTTATGGAAAACTTGAAAAACATTTGAGAGACCATTTTTCAGTTATGACACCATCAGGACTAATGAAGCAAAAATGAGCCACAGCTGAGTTTATGATTTTACCCATGACCTCTAATGGTGGCATATACAAGCACAGAAGTTTATGACACACTTTGGAAATGACTTTTCATGGCAAAATTTGTTGAATGAAGCATTTTGCACATAAAACAAAAAGGTTATAATAGAGTAACTATTTTTATCCCCTGCTTCTTTACAAAACTTCTATAAAAACATGAAAAACCAATCTAATAAGTCTAATACGACGGCATTTAACTTTTTTGGACTTCTCAATCTTGTTGGTTCATTTTTTCTCTCTCAGTCGGCACTTTTTACAACTCAGCCATTAAAATCAGTCATTTATCAGCTTATCTTAAAATATAGAGGTTTCTTATCTTTGCATTTTTACCAGCTAGGACGACATGGATCACAAGTTATTGTAAGTTGCCGCCCACCTGTGCTGTAAATAAGTGCCAATTTCCTACTTTGAAATAGATGTTAATTAGACTTTATGTTGGTCATACAAAGTATAAAAGTATTTAGCAAATCTGATTTTTTTGCACGTTGTCGCCAAGTGAGGCTGAAAACAAAGTAGGCATTTCAATGTAGGTTTAAACAATTATACTTTGAGCTCTGACTTTTTTGTGGTTGGGATAGTTTGCGGAGAAAATATTTTTGCCTCTCATAAATATGAATGTGTGTGAAAAAAACCTTCTTTTATTGTGACAAACTAGCAGAGGATAAGTTTAGAATAGGCAAAAGAAAATTTTAAATTTTTCCAACCATATTGCACATTCCAGTTTTTTTACAACCCTGCACTCCCTCATGAGCAAAAGATCTCTAACATTCCCCTGTTTCCTTTTACCCTCCAACTTCTACCATTCTGTTCAGCCCCATAACTATTTGCAATAACCCCTCCTCCCCATAGATAGTCAGCTGTGATCAAAATTTTGTTTAAATCTTACAGTGTGAAGTCACATTGTTGAAATCAATTTTTCTTTCTTCACTAAGTTAGTTTCATATTGAAAACATTTTTTTCCAATGCTGCAATACCTACCTACTCAACATTTTTTGGTGGGTTGGTTAAGATGTAAAAGTCAAGATTGGAGAATTTGCAATTTCTTTTCAGGGGTCACAATGTGAAACAAAAACAAAGATCTCTTCACGACCTTTTACTTCCTTCAAGCTGACATTTTCTAGCTAAAACTTGAGCCGGAATTTAGTGTCTCCGGCAGTTTTTACATCAAAAAACATATCCCTATTTCAAACACAACATATCTAATCTCAGCTGCTTGGTTTAAAATAGCGTAAATTACAGATCAGGAATTCTGTATGATTTAAGTTGTATTGTTCATCATGTAATGAAGACAAGTGCCGCATTAAGGCTTATTCAAGTTTCAGGGTTACACCCTTAAACGTTCACGTTCCAAAGTTAAATGGTTTAAGGTGTGAAAAGAAAATGTGGTTCTTTTTCTGACCTCTCAACAATCATTCATGAAGCTTTTTGTTTACTTGCCGCCAAATGCCAAATCGGGGTCTATCAAAGGTAATTTTTTGAAAAGAAAAAGGTCCCTATAATCCTGTTTTATTTGCACTGAACAGTGTCATGAGAAAGATGAAAATGCTTTTCAAATTTCAACTTGTATTCACAGCTATGAAGGACTCAACTACAGATTTTTATAATCTTAAATTTACCCAATAAAAAGCTATCATAACACTGCTTTTTAAAATGCTTCCTAATGAAACACTTTCTTATAAATTGTTCCTATAGTCACATGAAAAAAAGCTCTGACTCTCAAACAGGACAAATGAACTGAAAAATTGTGACAAAAATCTTTTGATGAAAAATTCAATGGCTCTAAATGTGAGTTGGGTATCTTTGATTCAAAAGTCATTTTGAAATTTTTTTTCAAGCAGCTTAAGTTGAAAACCTTTCAATTTTTACTAGTAAAAAAAAGATATTGTGTTATTTTTTTCTTAGTATTTGATGCTCTGAACAGAAAAACGAAAGATTTCACTCTATCTATAGAAGCTGTAAACTTCAAAACTACGGTGGGCAAAATTCAAGTCATGTATTGTATTAAAAACTGGTCGGCAAAGGCACTTTAGCTTTTATTTTATCTCTGTATATATGTAAGTATAAAAGTGAAGTGTTTGTTTTTTCTTTTTTGCTCAGCAACTTCCTTCTTTTATCTCACATCAACTTCTTCTCCAACTATTTAACTTAACCATCTCAACAGAGGCCTTGTCAAAATTGCCTTTTTTTGAAGAGAATCAATCCATTTCCATTGTCTCACCATGTCTAATATTGTCTTATAATGTTAAAACCAAGACAATAAATCTTTTGAAATTGAAATTCTGATCTCTTTTGTTCTCTGTTAAAAAGAATTGAAGCTCTTTCTTTCTCTCTGGCCATTCAATACAAAGTTCATCTCTTTCCCCCCTCACTATGCCTATTTGTTATATCTTTTATGAAACATACTTATTTCATTGTGAGGTTTTGAACCAACTGACCGTATGAGGCTTAATCCTATGGCCAACAAAGTCAGTAAGTTACAGTGAATCCATTGTTATGCAGACGATGAGATTTTCTTGTCAGGTCATTGTGTCTCTGGCTAATCCATTCTTGGCAATCAAAGTCAGGATTCAAATTGCATGTAGGAGGAGTCCAAAGACAAAAACTTCCAACTAATTAGACTCTTACTTTTGCTTATTGATTGTGGCCATCTGGATATAAATTTGTGACAAAGAACAAACTCAAATGATTTTTCCATCTAAATTTTTAATTTTCCTTATGAGAGCTCATAATAAGACTTCTGATAATTTACAAAAATGAGGTGAACAAATAAACATTTGGAGGATAATATGATAGTAAGTGACACTTGTCGAAATAAGATTTTTATGCAGAATTTTATTTGAATTGTGTACAGTGTCATAACAATGAGTCTAAAAATAAGTCATTCTGGTCGATTTAATTTGAAACAATGCGAGATTGTGTTTTGATTGCTTCAAAAAATTTGAATGTTTAAACAAATATTTTATAGAATGTAGAGAATTCGAAGAGTTTTAAAAATACCTTTAGTTTTAATTTTCTATGTCTAATTATCTATTTAAAAAAGACTTAAATTTCATGATGAGAATTTGATCTTTTCAGAATTCAAAGTCGGTCATTTCTCATTCAACTTGAAACTTTACCAAAAATTTGCAAGCTTCACTATGACCAAAGCTTTTTTCACTTCAAAAGATTCAATTAACTTTTATTCAGTAACAAAAAGCTTTTCAAAAAAGCTACTCAAAAATTTCAACAAGACAATAACTTGAAAATTTGTAGGAGCTTGATTATATATTCATTTGAAAATATTTTCATGTAAATGAAAAAACGCCCGAACTTTTGTTTTCAAATGACAATATGATGAAACTTTATAAAAATACACTATTTCAGTTTTGAAAAAAGTCCAATTGGACGTAACTAAAATTTTGAAACGAGTATTTCTGGTAATTTGAACCCACTTTCGACATTTAAAGTTGATTTTTTCGCCCTGAAGTCAGATTTTGGCATGCAATTCTTCAGGGTTTTCACTTGCCTCAACAGGAGCCTGATGTTTAAAATGTTCCCTTCGTTTGTGAGGTCATGTTGAATTGCTTTAATTGTCTTCACACAAACCTCCACTCAAACGCACATTTTCACTCAATAGAAATTGAAGCTTGAAATAGATCTTAAAATTGGTTAAAAATACTTTCCTTGAAGTAATTATAATAAATTTAGAAAATAACACCTCTACAGAGTCACTTCAAAGGCTTCCGAAAAAGAGAAAGTATTGCAAATCTTCAATAACTTCTCATTTTTATTTGTCGATGGTTTTTGAGTTTTGATATTGATTTTATCTATCCTGACTTTTGATGATTTTGTTTCAAAATCATAGACAAATAAGAGTCATTTTCTCTTGCTATAAAGTTTTGCTTGCATTTACTTTCTTTTTATAGTTATTTAATTACTTTTTTGTGTGAGTGTTTCAGCATATGAATATATTTTATGCAACTAAAAGGCCTTGAAAAAAATAAGAATTATTACAAGCTAAGTTGCCTTTGATTACCCAAGAAATATTTTTGTTACCCCATATCTTATTCAAAGAATGATGAATTAATGCTTTAGATGTCATATCAGGATGTTTTAATAAGTCAATCAAAAATAGTTCTCTCAGGGTCCAAGAATAATTTTTCTCAAGTAAAGTGAAGCCCAACTATCTAACTATAAAGCCAAAAATAAGTGAAATATAAGTTGTAATTTGAATGGAATTGCAAAAATGTCAAATGTTTAGAATGCTTTTCGGATTGTTAGAATGACAATTAGTGAATTAAACCAAGAAATGCGATTCTGGCATTGCAAAGAGTTTGTGCAAAGGCATGTGAGAATTTTAAAAGAGGATTTTATGAAAGGTTAAGTTATGCTGCCTGTTTAAACCAAGTTAAGAGTAAATTTCAATGTCGACATCTTTGAGGCACGAGTTGCCATAACTTTTTTTCTGGCTTTTGTCTGAAACTTCTTTTTGTCTATTTTCCCTACTGTGTCAAACCTGATTTCCTTTGCCAAATAATAAAATTGAGGACCACAAAGTGCAGACATATAGTATAATTATAGAAATAGATTGATTGTATATTTGAAACCCTGATCCCTGAAAGCGGCTCAAGAGATATAGTTGCTGATTTTTTGATAACCTTCACGTTAAGATACTTTTGAGTGAACAAAAGTTTGTTAATAGTTATGGGCAAATGATGAACAGATAATATTCAAATGCTGCTGAAAGGTAACTATCTTTCATCTGATTATAACCAAACTTGAGTTGAATCAACCAAAAAGTCAATGTAAAATATTTTTTCAAATTTGAAAAACGCAAATAATCCCAAGGATATCTGTAAAACAATTATGTTTTATTATAAAATAAAAACTCAAACTCAAACTTAAACCACAGTTTGGGGGTTAATTGCGATGAGGAAAATATTAAAAATCATATCCTGGACAGTCATTGTTGTATTATAATTCTGAATGACAATATGCGCTGTTATTTTTATGTAATCCATGGTTAGAGGCTTGACTGAAGATTTTACCCCAAAATCTTGGATCTCTGAATTCTCAGACATTTATTTGACCTGACCATTGACCCATGTAGGGACTCAAATCTTGGTTCTCAATTTATATGTGCTGAGTAGTTAAAAACCCATTTTATGATGTTTACTTGCTAAAATGTAATTCAAATATTTGTTTTGTGAGAGCTGCAGTTTTTTACCTGATTTGAATAATTATTGTAACATTCACTTTGCATTCGTTAGCTGAATGTTCTTTAATTTATTTTGTTCTGCACCTGACAATTCATCAAGTTCCTATTTTTTACACACCAAGATAGACTCACAGATAAATTGTATCTTTAGTGGTGATCTTTATTGGAATTTTAAAAAAATCTTGAAAATTAGCATTCATTTGAACAACTTTTTTGAGTCAAGAACCTCCCAAGGATATCTTTTTTACAATTTCACATTGCTCTTTTTTACCATCCAAGACATACTTAAGCATGCAAAAAGTTGTACTTTTCTAGCATGAAAAAGTTCAATCTACGAAGCTTCTTGAATAATTTAGAACTTTTTTCGTACTTAATTAGCTTCAAATTTTTACTTTCCATCTATTTATTATGAATTTTATTTTTATCAACAAACAAATGATATTCTCAATTTAAAATTGGATTTGATAGAGAAATAAGACTATTCATCTGGCCTTTGTCAAGATTTGATCATTAAAATAAGATTTATGTTAAAAGCATTTTTACTTGTCTTTATTCCAGGTATGTCTTTTGAAATTTTAAGATGAGGATCCTATTGTTTCCCAACGCTTTATGTTTCCTTGCCAGCTTGTTCTTGGTATTTTGTCACCTAAACTATTGTTCGGAAAAAAGCTCTGGCATATTTATTCATTATAAAGAAAGGGTTTTTTCTTCCCAAAAAGTTTTTATAGATGATAGAAATCTTTTGAAACATTATGTGATCTTAACTCTGAAAGATATCATAAAAAGTTTGACGATTTATGTCCAGTTTCAAATGTCAAATGTAAAAATGCTTCAAGTAATGTCATTGAGTTTAAAGATCACTGAAATTCATTGTCTCAGTATTTCCTGCTGTGCTGAACGCAATTCAGTCCTCAGGATCAATTTAATTTGAACAAGACCAATCAAAAGGGGTTTTGAATTTGATGGATTCGTGCTTGAGATGGTGCACGTCATAGAAATCTAAATTGCATCTGGAAACTATTGCGAGGAAGATTGATTAGGTGAAGGTGATCAAGATAAACCTGCATAACATTCTAATGCTCAACTAAAATAAAACAATTTATTTCTCAACCTCTAAACTAGGGGTGTTGTTTATATTCCAACCACTTAGGTCTATCTGTCTTCCCAGATGGCAAATAAAGACATGCAAAACAATTGAGAAAACAAATACTGACACGTTCATCAGCAAAGCTCAATCTTTATTGGACTCAATGTCACGTAAATTCCATTGGGAAAATGGGACTAGGGGAAGCTTTTAGCCATGCCAAAAAGTTAACTTTGAGCTAAGATGACAACGCGTTTTCAATAAACAAACTGGAATTTATTATATCTTTACAGAAAGGATTAAATAAAAGCCATCAAAGTTATAAGAGAAAGAGAAAATCTCGAGTCACGTTCCTCTTTAGCTAAGATTGTTTTCCAAAAGGTTTATTTTGTTTTTTTGGTTCACACAAATTAAAACAAGTTTTTAATATAACTATTTGTTCAATTAATTTTCATGCTTAACTTCTTTGCATAACAAGGTCATTAGTTATCATTTTACAAGACCTGATTTTAGTCAAGTTTGTTCTAAAATTAAAATTTTCAGCTTTTAAGCTTTGCCTGCTTGGTGGTCGGATTGGTTAACAATCATGAGAAAAATTCCCTCTTAATTATAAAAAGGGGATGTCTGCAGGTTGGTCTATTATTGAAATAGAAAAATTTAAAATACTTTATTATCTATTGATTAAGCCCAAATACACGACTAGGCTTAACCCTTCCTTGCAAACTGCCAAGTTGGGATGTAATCTAAAAGTAGTTGCAAAAAACATCCTGAATTACTAGGAGACCAAATAACAAAAAAGGGATTTGAGTATTATTCTGGATCTTAGAGCCAACATTTAATCCTCCATTGTTCAACTTATCAATTACTTATCTTTTATTCTTCTTCATATCTTGTTTGATTGTGTCAACTGAAAGTGCATTAAAGTTGTTTTTAATTATTATTAACTGTACTGCTATTAAGACAAAGGATAAGGAAAATCAGATTTTTTTATATGAGTCTTTCTCATACACTTTCTGAAAGTATATTCTGTACTCACTTTTACAAAATTTGCTATTGAATGAAAATAAAATATAGATTGTTAGTGACTTTTAATGAAGTGCTTGATTTATTTTCCAACATGGTTGATTGTAAAATCTCATAGTTATAATAAATATGCGACAAGAAAGCCAATGAGCTCCATACCAAATTAAGTTATCATGATAGTGCCAGAGATTTAATTGCTTCACATTTTCTCTCGCGTCATCCAATCAACTGGACAAAAAAGTTTCAAGAAACAAAATCCATGATTAAGAAGCAATAAAAAGTTGGAATTTAAGAACGCAATAGGCTTTGAGGCTGGCAAAAAAAGCAAATATTTTAATCATCAAGGTAAGGTATAGTTTCTTCCACCTTGAAAGTCATTCGAAAATCATTACGTTTCAACAGTTTTTCATTCTTTCATATGTCACATTATATTGGTTTTGGATCAACAAAAGAAAAAATGATTTGTCAAGATTTGTCAACACAATAAATTTGATGGATATTTCAACCATTTCGGAGGAAATGAGTTCAGAAGAATTTTTTTTCTGTGTGAAAAAAAATTCATTCTTATATCAAATGGTTTGATTAACATTTCAAACTTTATTTACAAAAGCTATAAAGGATCAAAATTTCAATTTTGAAGTTGGAAACATTTCCAAAATATCTTTAAAGGTTCTTTTCAGGTTTATGTACAATTATCCAAAACCATAAATCAGTTTTGTTTGACTTTGTATTTTTTTTCAGATATAGAGACTTAAAAGAAAACAAGTTATGTGAATGTTAGATGTAATAAATTTTTTGCACATTGCAATCCAACAATTTTCAATTGACATGTATGTTGTTCATAGGAACCCACGTGAATTGATTCTCCATTTAAAGACTGTTTCACAATTCTAAATGTATCAAAAAGTGAAACTGACAACAAAATGACTGTTAAAAAATGATCAAGATAAGCTTTTAAACAATCTCCTCTGTGGGACGTTGTCATAATTCTTTTTTTTTCGTCTGATCTTAATAAACCTGTTTAGTTATCATGGCCCACTTGCACGGGACGATAATAAAGTGTTTGCCTCGCTGATTGAGATATTATCACGCAAGCATATTCCACTTTCATAGTCAACTTATAAAATCGTGAATCCACCATTTTGTATATAGAATGTGTAATCATGTAAGTTATGGTTAAAGAAACAAGATGAAGAGCAAAAGATTATCTTGACTTGATCTTAAGCTTTTTGGTGAACATAATCAGGTTTCAATTTGTTATTTGTGCAGTAAATTTGAAATCTTTTTATTAAATTAAACATTTGTCTGATATGAAAGTAGACTTGAATGTTCTATACTTGATAACTTTATTTGAGGCATCCAAATTTTTTGCCAAGGAGATGAATTTTCCACAAGACTTGTTTTATCATAAGGAGATAATTAGAAATGAAAATTTCAGTCACTGCATGGTTACTTCAAAAAATTAAGTTGACCCACTTCGAACTGCTGATTACAAACCTTAAAAACAGCATCAATGTTGGATTATGAAGACTTTGAAATTATATTATGGAACTTATTGTTATTTTTTATTGTGACCAATGGAGACTATTGAGGCATTTAAGATGCTTATTCGTAGCTTGAAGCCCTTAAGTGTCCTGGATCCAATTTGACTAGTGATGGGTCCGAGTCAAAAATTTTTGATCCGGGTTGGGTCGGATCAATTTTTTGTGGCTCGGGTTGGGTCAGCCATTTTTGTTGTGGCTTGAATTTGGAAAATTTCCCCTAAAAATGACAATTTTTTCAATTTTTTTACCCTTCGGGTTAAAAAAAATCTCCTCCGGTCGGGTCGGCCTCTTATTTTCTGCTGGTCAAAAGTAAGCTCGGGTCAGGTTAGTGCCCAACTCTAAATTTGACACACCCTTATATATGTTATAATATCAGTTACTAACAGTTCCTATGGTTTTTTAGAATGTCTTGCAAAATTAAGGCAAACCGTATTGCGGTTGGGATTCATTTTATGATTATTTTTTAAGCAACCAATGCATGCAGGAGTTTGAACCAATGACACTTTGATCTTCCAATATCTGCAACCCCTTTTTATTGTAGCTCATTATTGTGTCAACTGGCTGAGAACTTGGAGACTGGGGTTCAATCCATGGTCTGGGCAAAACCTTTGACGCATGGATTGGCCTTACCTAATCATTTCTAAGATATGATTATCTCAGTCAGGATTGATTATTGTGCAGAAAACTTGATTAGAATTATCTCTTATACTCATTTATCCACATTTATGAATAGAAATCAAGTAAACACAACTTTTAGTCAAACGAACTGTTGTATAGTCTACACCATTCTCATTTACTTTATTTTGTGGTGTTAGAATAATCAGTTCTTGACACAGGCTCTCTTCTTCTTCATCTGGAAAGGTCCCTATACTGAAGTTTCTTTGGTCACCAAAAACATTCTCATATACTATATATGTATATGCTTTTTCAAAGGACACAACTCATTTTAAGAACTGTAGAGTGGATTTTATAATAAAATCATATTTACTTTAGCTCAAATCTTATATCTTGATTTTAAATAGCATTGAATTTGAGAAAAGATAAGAATCCATAAAACAACGAACAAAATGAATTCTGCCTAGATTGCAAATCTCTAATTAAGTCCAATAGCTTTCATCATTATTGTGAGAGTTAATTGTTGTCCATCATGAAATATTTTGCTGCTAAAACAGGTTTCATTCTTGCATGCAGAATGAAATGATTCAAAGGCTTTATGACAAAACAGAGGTTTTAGAACTGTGAAATAATAGACGCTTGTATTAAAACAATTTGAATTTTCAATTCATTTTGTTGGATTTAAATTGGGTTTGGTGGTCAAAAAATCTTTTGAACCTCTTTGCCTTCTTTTTTTTAAAAATCAAACTAGTTTGATATGATTTTAGCAGA
>Ga0194133_10004372_pt1 | contig 19028 bp, 17 predicted proteins | sample TA2KigOf40mmetaG_FD_155448 | JGI IMG/M metagenome (GOLD analysis project Ga0194133, IMG submission 155448) | Freshwater microbial communities from Lake Tanganyika, Tanzania - TA2015055 Kigoma Offshore 40m | ecosystem: Environmental > Aquatic > Freshwater > Lake | place: Tanzania: Lake... | reverse complement strand
GGAATAGATTTTTATATCAGCAAACAAATAGCCGAAGGCAAAATCATAAAAAACATTTCATTTGAACATAAGAATAAAGACTATTCCTTCAAAGAAGAAGTAAAGGCCTTCACCCTTAATGACTTTCACCGGTTGTTTGAAAAAAGTGGATTCAAAGTCATTCATCAATTCGGTGATTATTCACTGAATCCGTACGATGAAAACAAATCAGATCGTCTTATATTTATTTGTAAAAAAGCCGATGTTTGACCAAATAATCCAGTTGGATCAAAATTTATTCTTTGCCATCAATCAGGGTTTGAGTAATTCTTTCCTCGATTGGCTTATGCCTGCCTTGAGAAATCGCTATTTCTGGACACCACTTTACTTGTTTATCATTATTTTCTTGGTAAAAAACTATGGTAAGAATGGCTGGCTTATACTACTATTTTCAGTGTTTACCTTCGGTCTTACCGATTATTTTTCCTCTTCTATTATTAAGCCAACTGTTCAGCGACTCAGACCTTGTAATGATCCTGAAATTAAAAACCAAGTTATAAATCGTGTCAGCTGTGGTAGTGGTTATAGTTTTCCATCAGCACATGCCGCTAACCATTTCGGTTTGGCCACATTTTTAATCCTCTTATTCTATCATAAATGCAGGTTAATTCTATCCATTGGATTATTCTGGGCATTATCCATTTGTTTTGCGCAAATATATGTTGGTGTCCATTATCCTTCAGACGTCATTATTGGCGCAATGTTAGGTTCCATGATGGGATATATCATGGCTTCGATATTGCTGGTAAATCAATTCTTTAAAAAATGGAGATCTGGGAATTAATTTTACTTTTTGGTAGTTCCATGTTAGGTGGACTCTGTATTTTCCTCCTAAAAAAGGATAATAACGATCGTTTGAAGTTGGTTCTTTCGTTCAGTGGTGCTTATCTATTTGCCATTACAATACTTCACTTGATGCCGGATGTGTATCATTCCGGAAACCCTAAGATAGGCTTATACATTCTAGGAGGCTTCCTGCTTCAGATATTGATGGAACAGTTTTCAGAAGGTATTGAACATGGTCACATACACCAGCACAAAAATCAACAATTTGTATTCCCGCTCGGAATCATGGCAAGTTTATGTCTGCATGCCTTTCTGGAAGGAATGCCCTTAGCACAGAAAAAACATAATGAATTAGTATTTGGAATAGCATTGCATCATATTCCTGCTGCATTTGCTTTAGGAAGTGTTCTATTAAAGAACAAAATAAAAATTAGCAGAATTTTCCTTTTCCTGATTCTATTTGCTACGATGAGTCCGATGGGTTACTGGTTAAGCTTCGAAATTGGTAGAGGATCCATTGGCCATATGGATGCCTATTTCGAAGGGATCATGGGAGTGGTAATTGGTATATTTCTTCAAATTTCCACTACCATTCTATTCGAATCCAGTGTGGATCATAAATTCAATCTAAAGAAGATGATTGCTGTTTTGCTCGGAACAAGTATCGCAATGGCAGGATTATATTTTAATTAATAGCCTTTTAGGGAATGATTTACATAGCTTAGTAATTGATAATCGGCTACTTGTCGATCAATAAATTGACAAATTTAATTTGGTATCAAATTCTAGGTAAACCTCAGTTCGATATAAACAATCTAATTTAGGTGATATTGTTAAAAGATTTTGCCGGGTACTGATTATTTTTCTCAATCTATCCCGTGTTCTGCCCTATTTTTTTTGAAGGAAATGGAATCCTTATCCTAAAATTAAGTAAGGCAAAAAAGATAGCGCTGCTACCCGGGTTTGGGGTTCTTTTTCCGGACTACCCGTACCGATGAAAAACAGCAGCGGGTAAACTAAACCTTGCCGGAGGAGGTATCTTTAGGCGATGGAGCATTAGAAATCAAGTAGCATTTCTTGCCGGAAATACTCCGGAGGAAAGGACTGCAGGAAGCGATAACACGCAGGTATTGCTTTCCAAAATCAAATCATAGGCGTCCGGAGCAATAGGAGATCCATCAAAAGGATAAATTCTAATATGGAACTGAGGTTAATTTAAAGGTAGCCTTGAGTTTTTTTAACTTCAAAAAAAGGAAAGCTTGAACTGATAACATATCCGAGGGAAATTCCAAAAAGCCGCAATTAAGCTTGTTTCCTTTTACTCCATACCTTCTTCTTATTTTTGCTTTTATGGTTGTTTCTAAAACCTGAGGGTCTTTTCTTCCCCGGACTGTAAAGTGGTCCTTCACCTAATTCATCAGGCAAAGGCATTCTAGGGATTTCCCTACCAATCAAGTCCTCGATAAAGGAAAACCGTCGCTGGTCTTTTTCATTTACAAAAGTTATGGCAGTTCCGGTGGTTTCTGCTCTGGCTGTTCTTCCAATCCGATGGATATAGTCTTCCGGATCCGGTGGCACATCAAAATTGATAACCAAACTGATTCCTTCCACATCAATACCGCGACTCAATACATCAGTTCCGATAATCACAGGAAGAGTTCTGCTTTTAAATGCTCTTAGGACTGCTTCACGCTGTTCCTGTTCCAAATCCGAATGAAAGGCTTCCGACTTAATTCCTTCCTTCCTGAGCGTTCTGTTAAGGTCTTTTACTGTTTCTTTTCTAGAACAAAAAATAAGGACACTTTTGTACTCTCCACCAGTTAACAAACGACTTATCAGTTTAATCTTTTGACCATCATAGACCATATAAACCTGCTGGGATATACCTTCTGCAGGTTGTGAAAGAGCGATATTAATTTGCTCCGGGTTTTTTAAAATAGTATTGGCAAGAGTCCTTATTTTGGGAGGCATGGTAGCCGAAAAAAGCAGAGTTTGTCTTTCTTTTGGAAGCTTGCTGATTATTTTTAAAATATCCTCATAAAATCCCATATCAAGCATACGATCGGCTTCATCCAATACTAAATATTGAACGTGGTCTAATTTAATTACGCCGGATGCTAAATGGGCAATTAATCGTCCTGGAGTTGCAATAACAATATCTACACCTTCCATCATTGCCCTTCGCTGTTGCTCATAAATCATACCATCGCCTCCGCCATAAACCGCAATGGAACTTATACCGGCAAAATAGGCTAATCCTTCCACTTGTTGGTCAATTTGCTGTGCAAGTTCCCTTGTTGGTGCAAGAATTAATGCTTTAGTATGTTTCTTTTCTGAAATGCTGATATGTTGTAATACCGGAAGAAGATACGAAGCAGTTTTACCGGTACCCGTCTGAGCACATGCGATGAGGTCTTTATGGTCAAGAATGAGTGGTATTGCCTGAGATTGAATTGGAGTGGGTTTAACATAACCCATGCTTTGAAGTCCTTCGAATAATTGAGGATCAAAATTGAAATCGCTGAATGTCAAGATGAAATAATATGGTTTTATTAAAGACAAAAATAGGTAAAACAATTGACAGTTGACAATGGAGAATTGAGAGTTGATTTCGTCGAACAATTGAATCATCAACGGTCAACTGTCCATTAAATGCTTTTATTAACACTACTTAATTTCTCAACATATCATATAATTATCAAATAATATCATACTTTTGAATCCCGTACAAAACGATGTTTTTTATTATTTGAGATCAGGTTAAATCCATTCAAACAATAGAGCATTCTTATCAAATCCTTCAGAGATCATGACCAAATATATTTTTGTTACGGGCGGCGTTACCTCGTCGTTAGGAAAAGGTATTATTTCGGCTTCCCTGGCTAAACTTCTTCAGGCAAGAGGTTACCGAGTAACCATTCAAAAGTTCGATCCTTATATCAATATCGATCCCGGAACTTTAAACCCTTATGAACATGGCGAGTGTTATGTTACGGAAGATGGTGCTGAAACCGATCTCGATTTGGGTCATTATGAACGTTTCCTAAATGTTCCAACTTCCAAAGCTAATAACATTACCACTGGCAGAATTTATCAAAATGTCATTAATAAAGAACGTGAAGGAGCCTATTTAGGAAAAACCGTCCAGGTTGTTCCACATATTACCGATGAAATTAAGCGTAATATGAAAATACTGGGTGAATCAGGAGAATTTGATATCGTAATCACCGAATTAGGTGGAACCGTCGGAGACATTGAATCACTTCCTTTTATTGAAGCGGTACGTCAGTTGCGCTGGGAGCTCGGTCCTAGTAATTCATTAGTGATTCATTTAACCCTGATTCCCTATCTGGCTGCAGCTGGCGAACTAAAAACTAAGCCAACCCAGCATTCGGTAAAGATGTTGCTTGAATATGGAATTCAACCGGATATTTTAGTTTGCCGCACAGAGCATCACATAACACAAGAATTACGCAAGAAGATCGCCCTTTTTTGCAACGTAAACATGAATGCCGTCATTGAGTCGATCGATGCATCAACCATTTATGATGTTCCCCTTTTGATGTTGAAGGAGCAGCTTGATAAAACTGTCTTGAGCAAATTAAAACTTGTCAATAAAAATGAACCTGATCTGGGAAACTGGAAAGATTTTTTAGGCAGGCTTAAAAACCCAACTGCCGAAATCAATATCGGGCTTGTTGGAAAATATGTGGAACTACCTGATGCCTATAAATCCATTATTGAGGCATTCATTCATGCCGGTGCAAAGAATGAATGTAAGGTTAAAGTTAAATCCATCCATTCCGAAAATATCAGTTCAGAAAATGTAGCTGAAAAATTAAAAGGTTTAGATGGAGTTTTAGTGGCACCGGGATTTGGAAGTCGTGGAATTGAAGGTAAAATTGAAGCCATAAAATATGTCAGGGAAAAACAAATTCCTTTCTTTGGAATTTGTCTGGGTATGCAATGTGCAGTTATTGAATTTGCACGAAATGTCTTGGGTCTGAAGGATGCCCACAGCACTGAGATGAATGAGAATACCAAAGATCCGGTAATTTCGATGATGGAAGAGCAGAAAAAGATAAAGAACAAGGGTGGGACAATGCGTTTAGGTTCTTACAACTGTGATCTAAAAAAAGGAAGCAAAACCGCAAGTATTTATGGAAAAAATCGAATTGCCGAGCGCCACAGACATCGCTATGAGTTTAACAATGCTTATTTAGCACAGTTTGAGAAGGCAGGAATGATTGCATCCGGTATCAATCCTGAGAATAATCTGGTAGAAATAGTAGAACTAAAAAACCATCCATTTTTTATCGGAGGGCAATTTCACCCTGAATTAAAATCAACAGTTGATAATCCTCATCCACTTTTTGTTAACTTTGTCGCCGCTGCTTTGAGCTATTCAAAAAGGAAATAAGCTTTTTAGCAAAAAAGACTAATAAATAATGGATAGAAATACATTCACAGGCCTATTTTTGATATTGATCATATTAGTTGGGTCAACTTATCTAATGCAACCCTCTGATGAAGATATCAAAAGAGAAAAAGCTAAACAAACACAGGATTCAATAGCAAGGCTGACTAAAAATGAATCAACTCAGACAATAGACACCACTCAAGCTATTGTAAAACCACCCATTGACTCTACTCTTTTAAAATCCGGTCCGTTCGGCGCTGCAAGTTCAGGAAGTGATGAGCCGGTAACTTTAGAAAATGAATTCCTGAAGGTTAAAATTAGTCCAAAAGGTGGAAGAATCGCTTCTGTTGAGCTCAAAAACTTTAAGACTTATGATCAACAACCTTTAATTATGTTTGAAGGTGAAGGAAATAAGTTTGGTTTGAGCTTTGGGTCTGCAGGTCAGAATATAAATACAAATAAACTTTATTTTATTCCTTCAGCTAAGTCATTAAGTGTTTCAAAGACCGACTCCTCCTCCTTGACATTGCGTTTAACTCATTCAGCCGGGAAATATATCGATTATGTTTACAGCTTAAAAGGCGAAAGCTATAATGTTGGCTTGACTATCAATACCACCGGAATGCAGGATGTAATGGTTCCAACTCAACAGTATATCACTCTGAATTGGGAATCTTTACTTAAACAAAAAGAGAAGGATCTGCCCGGTGAACAAAAATATTCAAGCGCATACTACAAGCAAGGAGATGAAAGCGTTGATTATTTAAGTCTTACTGAATCAGAAACCAAAGAGCTAAATGAAGGTAAAATCAAATGGTTCTCTTTTAAACAGCATTTTTTCTCCAATGTACTGATTGCCCAAAATAGCTTCGATAAAGGAGAATTAAGTGTTACTACAAGTCCGGAGTTAGGTACAGTGAAAAGCTTTGCTGCAAAAATGCAAATACCTTTTTTAAGACAGGAAAGCAGTTCTTTTCCAATGTTGTTTTATTTTGGACCAAATCAATTAAACATTTTAGAGAAGCAGGGCTTTGATCTCGAAAAGCAGATTGATCTAGGTTATTGGCCTTTAAAATACATCAATCGATGGGTTGTATTACCGGTTTTCAACTTTCTTGAAGGTTTTGGATGGGGTTACGGACTGATTATCCTCATTCTGACCATACTTTTAAAAATGGTTTTATTGCCGCTTACCTACAAGTCTTACCTCTCCATGGCTAAGATGCGAGTTCTTAAACCCGAAATGGAAGAAATTAAGGGTAAGGTTGGTGAGGATAATCCTACCCTATTACAACAGGAATATTTGAAGCTTTATAAAAAAGCAGGGGTAAATCCACTTGGTGGTTGTTTGCCAATGCTTTTGCAACTTCCTATTATCATGGCTTTCTTTTTCTTCTTTCCAAACCTCTTTGAATTGCGACAACAGAGTTTCCTCTGGATGGAAGATCTCTCCACTTATGATGCTTTCTTTTTCCTGGGCTTTAATGTTCCTTTTCTTGGCAATCACATCAGTTTGATGTGTATTCTAATGACTATTTCAACTTTGATATATACCTATTTTAACAATCAGGTATCAGGAGCAACAGGCCAAATGAAATACATTGGATACATTACCCCAATTATTTTCTTTGGGGTATTGAATAGCTTTCCTTCAGGTTTGAACTATTATTATTTCCTTGCGAACCTAATGACCTTTGCTCAGCAATATATTATCAGAATGTTTGTGGATGATAAAAAGATTCATGCTCAAATTGAGGAGAATAAAAAGAAACCAGCTTCCGAAAAGAAAAAATCAGGATTTCAGAAAAGAATGGAAGATTACATGAGGCAGCAGCAAGCCCAGGCGCAAAAGGGTTCCGGGAAAAAGAAATAGCGATCAATAGGATTTATAAAAGCTTAATAAATGATTTATTATGCTTTTTTTATGCCTCAAGATATTTTAATCTCTAACGGCAGTTACTCGTGTAGGATTTTGCTCCATTGTTTCAAAAACCAGTTTATTATTTTCAAATTCTTTAATTAAAAACGGGAAACTGCGTTTTCTTCCAGCTTCAAGAACCTCGGTATATCTAATCATCTTGCCATCCATTCTGTAAGTGCCGAAAGATAATTTCTTTCCTCCCCATTCGATTAGCAGATTACTGTCGGCAGAAAATACAATTGCAGGCCTTTCCTTTTGGAGTTCAAAACTACTTAAGCTATCTATGGGATTGAAATTTTGAACCAGGGTATAAGTCCATTTTCCGTATAAATCTTCCTTGTTAATTTTACGGGTACAGGAAATCATAAGAAGTGAAATCATAGCATAGATAGAAAAGAATTGGGTTTTATTCATCACATCGATAAATGTAGGTAATGACTAATTTATACATTCATAAAATACTCCGTAAATGAATGAAAATCATCGAATTTAAGATCATAATCATCAGTTGTACCAAAACCATAGGTAAACAAAACAAAAGGTAGTCCGGCTTTTCTGGTTTCCAGACAATCCCATTCAGTATCTCCAATATAGACCGGATTAATCAAGTTATATTTATCCACCAGTAATTTAATATTATGGTGCTTGGGCATTGAATTTACCCCATGTGCCATTTCATCTGTTATGTATGGCTCCAAATCAGCCCATTTCATAAACTCTACAATCAGGTTAGCCGGACAATTACTGACAATGAATAACTTGTATTTTTCGGATAACTTGATCAGTCCTTCCCGAACCCCATCGTAAAGAACACCCCCCAACTCCGGCATCAGCCTCCGACGAGATTCATTGATGGTGTGGTAAATCTCTTCCTGCCTTTCTTTTGCAAATCCCGGAAACAAATGATCTAAAACTTTTGTTCTTTCCCATCCCATTACATAATGCAAATCCTCTCTGGTAAATTTTCTGTTTAGATTTTCAACTTTTGTTCCTTCATTCCAGGAAGCCAGATACGTATCAAGAGCATCCCATAATGTACCGTCCAAATCAAATATTAAGCTATCTGGTTTTATCATATTCTAAAAACAATATTGCAAAATCTTATATAACAAAAAGTGCGCGATGTTTCCAAAGCGCACTATTCAATTCAATTGAAATCTATCCTTATTATTGAAGCCTGAATGCTTGTCTGGCCAATAACTTCCATTGACTACCTTCTTTCCGCCAAACCATCAGATTTCCGATACGTACATCCGTTGGAACTCCATTATTTGTAGCTTTTCCGGTAAAAATATGCCTTACCACAGCATCTTTCCCACTTACCTGAATACTTTGATCGGCAGTGTTAATGGAAATAAACTTAAATGGTCCATTAAATAAAAAGTCTATAAACTGCTCTTTATTTTCAACTTTTCCTGCCGAATGGCCATAAGATAAGTTGTCAGAAACCAAATTATTCAGTGATGTGCGGTCGGGGCTTACCAAATTATTATGCAAGGCAATAACAGCAGTTTCAACAGCTTGTTCAGCTTTTGACTGGGCAAAAATGTTTGCAGCAACAAACATAAAGAGTAAAACAATCTTAATCTTCTTCATTTTGCAGAATTTAATGTGAGCGAACTTCTCCTTCAATTTCGGGCTCCACATAACCTTCAGGTGTACGTTTGTGCCAGTAGGAAGCGAGGATTGATCCTGAAATATTCATTAATGGTCCGAAAACTGCAGGTGCAAGTCCCATAGTAGCAATTTTTCCCAAATCATTGGCAATACCTGAAGCTAATCCTCCATTCTGCATACCTACTTCAAGAGCAACTGTGCGAGCATCCCGTTCTGGCATTTTGAAGATACGAGCAAAACCGTATCCAAGAGCGTAACCAAATACATTGTGGATCAGAACCACAAGGATCAAGGTAGAACCAATCTCTAATAAACTATCACGACCTGCAGCAGTTATCACAACGATGATTAATGCAATACCCGCCATAGATACAATTGGCATAGCATCATCTAACCATTTCATCTTACCTGATAGTAATTTATTAAAAATCAAGCCTGCACCAATAGGGATGATAATCATTTTAGCGATATCCCACATCATTCCTAACATATCAATCTCAATAAACTCACCGGCAAGTAACTTCATTAATAGCGGAGTTAATACCGGGGCAAGTAAAGTGGCAATAGAAGTGATCGTTAGAGATAAGGCAAGGTTCGCCTTAGCCAGGAAGCACATTACATTTGAAGCCAATCCACTTGGAGAACAACCAATTAGCACGATACCTGCAGCAATCTCAGGAGCAAAATTAGTAGAGGATGCCAATATAAACCCCATAGATGGCATAATTAAAAATTGTGCTGCAATACCAATTAAAACACCTTTTGGTTGCTTAAATACTGCCATAAAATCCTTTGCGCTCATCGAGGTACCCATACCAAACATGATAATCTGAATGAGTGGAGTAATGAGTCCGGTCAGCTTAAAATCACCAACAGTTTTAAAGTATTGAGGATAATATAAGGCCATGGTTACCGCTGCAAAAATCATGATGGTGTAGGAGAAGCCCTTCAAACTATCATACCCTTTAAAACCAACAGCGAGTAAAAAGAAAAATGTAATCAGTATTGGACCTGATCCGGCAAGATTACCGGTAAATACCATTCCTAATGAGATTAATAATAATAAAGCAGCTACACCCAGTGCAGCTGAATAAATGTTTAGTTGTTTCAATTTATTTTGGTTTTAGTTCAGTTACCAGGTTCTTTTACTCATGATCACATCCAGCTCAGCTTTAGTCATTTTGCCTTCTTCGGGATGTCTTTCCATCCATTTTAAGAAATCCAGCTTCATTTCTTCTGTCCAGGCATTATCCAACTGTCCACCGGTATATTTTCCGGATTTAATGACTTCAAAGGCATATTTATCTCTTCTCACCACAAATTCAGCAGTAGATATAACTTGTTCTGCCATGTGGGCAGGAACAAATAAAACTCCAATTTTAGTAGCAATTACCAAATCACCCGGCATTACAACGGCATTGCCAATACGAATCGGTGAATTTAAACCCATTAAAAGCATTTCTTCCATAAAACTTGGATGGAAATCTCTGACGAATGCATTGAATCCTTTAATCTCCTCCAATCCGGGAATATCTCTTGCAGCACCATTCAGAATCACACCATTACCGGAGTTGGCAAAAATTGAATTACCAAGAGTACTTCCAATAAGTGTTCCCCCATTAATTTTCCCGAATGCGTCGGCCACGTAAATGTCTCCTTTTTTCAAAACTGCAATCGGCCAGGTATTGGTATTGCCCACGCGCCCTTGTTGCGCGCCTCTTGCTTTAATGTTTTTCTCTAAATCAGGACGGTTAGGCATATACATCGCCGTTACTGCTCTGCCTGTCATGGTTTCGCCATTCAAAGTTTTCCAGCCATGTTCAAACTGATTAAGATAACCAGAAACTTTCAGTACCTGCCAAGCATCATCTAGTCCTATTTTCTTCGCCCTTTCAAGCAAATCATCAGAAACCTTTGGTCGGCCATCCGCAAAGCGTTCACCCTTCCATTCTGAAGTCAAAAAAATAAGCTCTTCCTTTGGAATTGTTTGTGCCGATAAATAGGCTTGAGAAAAAACAACAGCAAAAGCAATTGATAACAACAATTTAACTCTCATAGTTTTAATTTAGAAGTTTAAATAAACAAAAAATAGTCCGATAATATTGATAAAGCTAACTAGTTTAATTACCAAAAATAATTTTATCAAGCTCTCTTTTTCCCTGATTGTCGCAATTTCGTTTTACCTGCAGGTAGAGTAATTTTCCAGATACTACCACCTTTTCCATCATATTCGATAATGTATAGAGCGTTTCCAAGGAGAACCGCATCAGTTGGATTATTAAATCTATCTACAATTCGAGTTGTTTTGACAAAAAAATTGTCACTGGCTTTGTCATAAGACATATCAAGGTGAAGAAGGTCTCTACCTTGATCCGTAAACGGTTTCATTAAGCTTGATTTAGTTCCTATGGTATTTCTTAAAACAAAACCATCTCCCTTAAATTCATCAGAAAGCGCTTTTTGAGTGTCGAAAACGAGGCCTAAGGGGGAACTATGTGCCGTGAAGGTACTAATAGTTACTCCTGTATTATCTGCATCGAGTATTTTACCGGAGTGTCCACGGTATTCATTGGCATCAGGACCAAGATTTTGAACACCAGGACTGAATTTCAAACCTTCAGGTATTTTAGGAAATTCAGGATCATTACGGAAATATTTCATCAACATGCCATGCGAGCTTGCTGGAAGAAATGGATCTTTTTTAGGATCCGGTATAAAATCGGGATATTGTTGAGGATTCTCAACACCACCCATAATCCAGGGGAAACCATAATGACGTCCCTGTCTTACCCAAAACATATCTTCAGAATGATCATAATCAGAAGAATTAACGACTGCAAATAAATTGTTTCCCGGGTCAAAGGCCATATCGTAGGCATTACGTATTCCTTCGGCAAACAAATAACCATCTGCTTTTAATTTTCCTATATCATTTGGTAAAAGTAAGTCTTTAGCATTTACAGGGATTTTAAAGATTTTGGTCGTTAAGGCATTGTCACGTTCATTAGGATAAACGCCCTTATCGTCCTGAATTTCGCCATGACCGGTTCTGGAGCCGGAGGTGACAAAAATATGTTGAGCGTCCGGACTTAAAACCAATGCGTTCCAACCATGATCCCAGGTTGTGGCATTCAAACCATAAACCTCAGTATTGAAAACGACAGTCATTGAAAGACTCGATTTAGGTGATATCGTAAACCTTACTAATCTACCTCTTGTTCCTCTATTGCTGTTTTCGGTGGTATTGCCACATAAAAATAAGTCAGAACCCGAAAATGCAGCTCCCTGTAATTTATTGATACCATGATTTTCTACGGAAAGAATTTTCTTTGAAATGAGCGATCCATTTTCGTTTGTAAGATGAAATACCCCACCTTCAAATGTGGTATAATAAAAATCTCCCGAAACCGGATGGATTAATAATCGAACAGCGTTAGGTTCTATATCAACAAATTTTTCAACCAAAATATCCGGCCTCAAAGCCACCGGTGTCAATTGAGTTGGCCGGGTAATTCTGGAAGGCTTACTATCTGCAGTTTTCTCAGAATTTTGCGCTTTCGAGTTGAATGGAAGATTTAAACTAATACAAAATCCCAGTGCTATTAAAATGTTTCTGATCTTCATGGTTTAATTATTCAGATTTTCCCAATTCACGAAGAAAAACAATCAGCTGCCAGCGTTGTTCCTCGGTTAAAGCTTCTTTAAATGGCGGCATATTACCCTTTCCATTAGTTAATTTCCAGAATAAAGCACCATCCTTTTGTTTGATTACGCGCTGATCATGAAAATTTGCCGGTCTTACCCCCATTGAACCCCCGGCCGGTCCGTCACCATAACCGGTGTCTCCATGGCATGAAAAGCAGTACATACTATATAACTCCTCGCCCTTTGAAACCGACTCTTTAGTAACTGGTATTGGATTAATTATTGAATCTGCCGAAGCAGGTGCAATCCATCCAACATTGTTTACGGTGTCTGTATGCGCATATAAATCGCTTGTTCTTAGCTCAAATGATCGGTAGCTATGAGATGATAATAGAACAAATAGACTTACACCACAAAAAAATAAAACTGTATATAATTTATATTTTTCCATTGAATTAAGTTTGAACAAAATTAGTTGAAAATTAGGTTTTTACTAACAATATCACAGCCAATATAAATATTCAAATTTATATTGGCTGCACTGATTATACTTTTATCAATTGAAAATTTGATACTGTAATCCTTGTCGAATAATTACAGGTATGCAATGGCGTCCATCTCCACTAATGAGTCGCCCGGAACACCACCTTTAGCTACGGCAAGCGTTGAACGAACAGGAGGTTTATTTCCAAACCGTCCTTTATAAACCTCATTCATCCCTTTATAATCAGCAATATCATTTAGGTAAACTGTAACCTTTAAAACTTTTTCCATAGAAGAACCGGCTCTGATCAATTCCTTCTCAAGTTCCTTGAGAACAATTTCCGTATGAGCCTTAATCTCAAATGGTGCTGTATGAGCGCCTTTACCGGCGATATAAACTAAGCCATTATGAATTACGTGTCCGGAAAACATAGGAACGTTTTGATCGGATATTACATTGCCAACTTCTTTTTCAGGGCTTGACGTCACTCCCTTAGCACTAGCTACTGCCCCTAATCCGGTCACTCCAAGAACTGAAGCGAATAACTTCTTTAATACTGATCTTCTTTCTGTTTTCATTTTTATTTAAATTGTTTGGATAATTAGTTCTTTTTTGACATCTGCCATTCACGACCCGGCTTATCAACCCTAAAAGTTTCAACATTACCTTTGTCTTGTAATGTAACATAGGCGGTTCGGCCATCTACTCCACCAAATGCAATATTACTTGGAAGCTTACCACTCAATTTAATTTCAGTAATTAACTTTCCTGATGGAGATAATTTAGCTACAGTACCCTTTCCATGACGGGTAATGTATAAATTTCCATCCACATCACAGCGCATGCCGTCCATTCCGAAATCCGGAAATTCATGAAACAAACGCTTGTTGCTCACTTCACCTTTTTCAGACAAATCATAAACCCATACTTTACGTTGGACAGTTTCATTAACATACAGTAATTTATTGTTAGGACTGACTTCAATACCATTTGCTGTTCCCATACTGTCTAACTTAGTAGTCTTACCATTAAGATCAATTCTCCAGATTCTACCGGTACCGGCAGCCCAATTAGGATCACTGGCATATAGTCTATCTTTGTTGTCGATGGCGATATCATTTGGCTGACTCATCTTTGGATTATGCGCAAATACCGAAATTTCCTTAGTCAACATATTGACTTTCAGAATATTGTGTTTAGTATAATCAGCAATAAGCATATTTCCTTTGCTATCAAATCGAATCCCATTTCCAATACTTCCGGAGGGCAATTCGATAAAAAGGCTGGCTGTACCATCAGGACTTACCTGCCCAATAGTGCCCTCTTTAGCGAAATTTACAACATATAACATGCCGAATTTGCTAACAGCCGGGCCCTCAATTCCACGGGTAAAACCGTTCAGTGTGGTAAGGGCAGTAGAAATAAACATGGGTGAATCGCTATTTTGAGTCTTTGTCATTTGCATAGTGCATAATAATAGAAGTGTGAAACTTAATGATTTCATAATCGAAAATTGATAAGTATTAAGCATAAGATTAACCATTTGAATAAAAATTTGCCGAGAGTAGAACTATTTATTGATGCAATTTAAAATTATCTTAAGAGGAGTGCAATAACATGGTAAAATGTTACAGAAACCTATCCAATTTGGATTTAAAGAAAAGAACCTGAGGCTGGTTATACTCAGGTTCTAAAAAAGCCTATTATTTTAAACTCAAGATGTACTGGACCATAGCCTCAGCATCATCATCAGAAAGTGCCGGATGTGGTGACATGGGAATTGCTCCCCAAACCCCGCTTCCCCCAACTTTGATCTTATTTACCAGATAATCTATGTTGGCTTTTGTTTTTGGATATTTGTTAGCCACATCCTTATAGCTAGGCCCCAATAGTTTTTCATTCACTTTATGACAAGCAAAACAGTCAGATTTTGATATTAAGGTTTCCCCCTTTTTGGTATCTACTTTCTGTTCAACAAGGGCAGGTTCTGGGGATTTAACTTCTTTGACAACAGGAGCTTCTTTTACCTTTACCTCAGAAACTTTGGTCTCGGAGGCTTGAATGGGCGAACTGGTCGTGTCGATTACTTCAGTTACAGTAGCATTCACAGCAGTGGTGTCCATTTGAATTGAAGCGGTGCTATCGGCATTACTTGATTTTTCTGAAGCGCTATTACAGGCAATAGAAAGGGCACATACACCCATAATTAACATTCTTTTCATTTCTTTGATATTCATAATTCAGTGGTATACGACATTGTACGGCACAATTCTATTTAAAAAATTTGGAATAAAAAATTAAAACTCAAAATCATTTATTTTGATTAAAATTTGAAATTTGAGCCACCGCTATTCGAATTATAAATTAAAGTCAAAATGGCTATTTTAACTTACTGAATACCAGCTCCCCTATTTTTTCACCCTCTATCATCCCCTCTTCCATGGCTTCCCGATAGTGAATTCCGCCATAGAGACGACTCAATGCAGCTTCATTCGCCGCTTGTTTGACATTTTCATATTTTCTGTCGGGCCAGCCCCAAGCTCTTTCGGTATTATCAACAAACGGGGTATTATCACCAAATATCTTAGTCAAAACCATTGCAGAGGCACTGGAGATAATGGAGTGACCACTGGTGTATTCAGGAAATGGTGGTGTTTGTAAATAGGGTTTCCATTGGTTATCCATGTACATGTTGATATAGGTTTCAGGACGAACAAGGTCATAAGTAAATTTGGTGTTCCAACAGGCAATAAAGGCATCCATAACGGCAATAGAAACCCCTAGATAGGAAAATACTGTTTTATCAAAATCTGCATTCTGCGCCTGACAAACAATTCCGGTTATTCCCATCCAGTGCCCTCCTGGAGTCATGGCCTTAGTTGCAAACATGACATGACCGGAAACATTCACTTTAAAACCGTTACAATCCCAAAAATCGGCAATTGCCTTTTGTTCATCACTTAAATTTTTTCCGGTCTCATAAACTTCATTGGCTAGTTTATAAAATTCACTATCCTTTTCCTTACTAAAATCAGAGGGAGGTTTAGGCAAAAACTGGCTGGCAGAATCTATCAAAACTGTACGTATTTTTTTCCAGTTAGGCTCAACGGCAGGCATGTAAGCCGGCGGAGTGGGTACCCATCTTCCTTCTTTGTTAGTGACCGTATATTTTACCGCAGACCGGGTTTGTTTATAATTATCCTTTTTTGACCAATCTAAAACTGCCTTACTTACTGAACCGGCAAATTCCTGAGAGTTCACGAGCAGTTCATCAGGCATACCCTTGTCTTTTGCCAGCTGCACTATATTATCGATGATTTTCTGGGTCGAGTCCTTTGAAAAGGTCAATTCTTTACCTACATACATAAAGGCCAAAAGAGCAGAAAATTCCTTGTTTATGGGCTTATTTGATGGAGCAACTTTTAGACCTTCAAGCTTCGCACTTAAGGGTTTATATTCTTTCGACTGGCTGGCAATCACTTCATATCCCGCTATGCTGCTGTATGCATAGATTCTACTGGCCACAGGCGGAGAAAAAATATCATGTGTAATGACCTGAGTTAAGCGTCCTACGGTTTGAGCGTACTGATCAGGATTGGAAAAGATGGCCTCATAATTTCCCTTCTGATTACAATTGCTGAAGAGAAAACAAATGACTGCCAGGTATAATATTTTTTTCATGCCAATGGATTTTAAATTAAGAAATTGGGAATTAATTCTTCAATACTTAATTAGTTTTTACGATTTCATTCCAATCTCATATGAATAAAACTAAAAATTAACCAAAATATATATATCAGGTTGCCAAAGGAGGACCTTTTGGAACAAGAATTTTCTTTCGGATTGGTTTATCTAATGATTTACTGGCTTTGAATTTCGCAGTAAGGTATTCCCCCATATGAATATCACCTGAAATGGTCTCTCCACTAAGTATCCCTGAAAAGTAAAAGGTTATCTGATCACCAGATAATCTTAAAATACTGCTCATTTGAACCTGATTTCCTTCGATTGTACCACTAATATCACGAATATCAAAGTCGCCTTTATGAGTTCCATTGATCCAGTTCCCATCTTGCTGAATTGAAAAGTGATGCTGTACCACACTATTAAAATACTTAACCTCAACCTTCCACTGACCACTAATATTTGCTGCCGGGGCGGCCATTACCTCGGATTTAGGACTGCGTTTCTTGCTGAGGACTTCAAATATTCTGTTTGCAACAATCAAGTCCTCACCATCCTTCATATGACTTGAAACGATGTCAATAGTAGTTCTACCATCACTCTCATCACGAGAACCGACAGCAACCCTAGGTTTGGTACTGCTGATTTCTTCAGCAAGTTCATAGCCAGTGATATTTAATTTTTTAGGCTCCCAGCTAATCCACAAGGTAGGATGCTTATTAGAAAGTTCCACCGGTTCTGTAACGTTTATGGTCACCGTCTGAATGCTTGAAACTTTTTTTGCGATCACATCCAATCGATTAAGCCAAGACTTATATTCAGCATCATGGTCACGTTTGATCCATGTTTCAACGGCAGCCATCATTCCTATCATTTCTTCACGTCCAACTTTATTGTCCCTGCCCGGTCCGTGATGTGGTGAACTTGCTTGCCATGCAGCCATGAGAATGTCCTTATTACCCAATAATAACCCGGCACTTTGAGGTCCGCGCATTGCTTTTCCACCACTATAAGCAACGACATCCGCACCACGCTCAAGGTGAACGGAAGGAATAGTAAGATTTTCGGCAGCAGCATCAATTAAAACAGGAATTTTTCTTGGTTTAGCAATAGACGCTATTACTTCAAGAGAAAAAGCCTGACCTGTAAATGAACCATTAACAGCGTTGACATAAATCATGGCTGTTTTTGGATTGATTGCTTTTTCAAGTTCTTCCGGTGTTTCCACGTGTACGATAGTTACACCAATATTTCGAATAGCATGATCATACGTATTACAGGAATATAAAGGAATAATTACTTCATTCTTGTCAAATCCGGCCAAATTTGGAATTCTGATTAGCTTTTCAGGGCTACCCCCGGTCACACAAGCAGCGGTGACATGCTTCATCCCTGCAGCACATCCGGCAGAAACCATTCCCCATTCCGCCTTCGTGAGATCTGCAATTCTTTGTCCGATCCCTTTGGCAAGCTCATCATACTGAACAAAGTTTTGGGAGGCCGCTTCCATGGCCTCTCGAATAGGCGGGAGTTCCAAGGAGCCACCAATTATGGTATAGGCTCCACGACAGTTGATGATAGGCTCAACACCTATAGAACGAAAAATATTGTTATCTGCCATGAATGACGACAAGGTGGTGATTTTACCATTATCATTAATCCCCTCAAACAATAAGGATTTTCGGGAAGAATGATGTTCTGAAGCAAGTAAAGAACCCTTAGAGAGGGCTCCTCCGGCAAGTGGCATTAAGGCTAAACCTTTAATTAAATTTCGGCGTTTCATTATTTATTCATTTTTTTTATCCAATAATTTGGAATAATTCCTATGGCATGTAGATTGCCTTTAAATCTTACTTACGGGAACTAATCTGATCAGGATACCGGTATCCTCTGTCAACACGTATAAAAACTGATCTGGACCATATTTTACATCTCTTATTCTACCCAGATTCTGCAACATAGCCTCATCATGTACAAATTTATCATCTTTCAATACCACCCGATAAAGCTTTTTTGTCGCCAGTCCGCCAATAAAAATATTACCATTCCATGCCGGATAACGAGCACCATAAACGAAATCCAAATCAGAAGGTGCAATTGCATAGTGATGAATTGGAGGTTCTGTTCCTTCACGGTAGGGACTTTCAGAAATAATGGAGCCATTGTATTCCAAACTAAAGGTGGCCAAGGGCCAGCCATAATTTGCACCTTTTTTTAAAATATTCAATTCATCACCCGCCAATTCACCAAATTCAACAAAAAATATTCTTTCTGTCTTTGGATCCCGGCGAAAACCCTGATGCATTCGATGTCCATAAGAATAAATCTCAGGTAAAGCTCCGGGGGTATTTATAAATGGATTATCTTTGGGAATACTACCATCATCATGCAACCTCATTGTTTTTCCATCAGGTGCAGAAAGTGTTTGTGAA
>Ga0194133_10004367_pt1 | contig 19039 bp, 16 predicted proteins | sample TA2KigOf40mmetaG_FD_155448 | JGI IMG/M metagenome (GOLD analysis project Ga0194133, IMG submission 155448) | Freshwater microbial communities from Lake Tanganyika, Tanzania - TA2015055 Kigoma Offshore 40m | ecosystem: Environmental > Aquatic > Freshwater > Lake | place: Tanzania: Lake... | reverse complement strand
TTATCGTTCGTGCTGATAATCGGCGCCATCACCGCTCTGTTCATGGGTTTTCTGGGAATTATTCAAAACGACATCAAGCGCGTGGTGGCCTACTCCACGCTATCGCAGCTCGGTTACATGACGGTGGCTCTCGGCGCGTCGGCCTACTCGGTGGCCGTGTTTCATTTGATGACGCACGCTTTCTTTAAAGCCTTGTTGTTCCTCGGCGCCGGCGCAGTCATTATCGGCATGCATCACGACCAAGATATCCGAAACATGGGCGGATTATCCAAGTACATGCCGGTGACTTGGATGACCAGTTTGCTTGGGTCGCTCGCGCTCATCGGCACGCCGTTCTTTTCCGGTTTCTATTCCAAGGACTCCATCATCGAAGCGGTACATGCGACGCATATTCCCGGTGCAGAATTTGCGCTATTTGCAGTACTGGCGGGGGTGTTCGTTACCGCGTTTTATTCATTCCGCATGTACTTTCTGGTATTTCACGGCGAGGAACGTTTCGGCAAGCAGCATGCAGACGGACATGATGATCACGGCGAGCACCATGGTCTCGCACCCGGCCAAAAGCCGCACGAAGCGCCGTGGGTGGTGACTCTGCCTTTGGTGCTACTCGCGATACCTTCGATCTTCATCGGGTTCATCACCATCGGCCCGATGTTGTTCGGTGATTTTTTCAAAGGCGTCATTTTTGTCAGCAGCAAGCATGCGGCCATGGCCGAGCTGACCAAGGTATCCCATGGGCCGACCGAAATGGCGATTCATGTACTGACCACCGCGCCATTCTGGTTGGCGGTGGCTGGTGTGGCGAGTGCCTATTACTGTTACATGATCAATCCGCGTGTACCCGCCTGGTTCTACGATACATTCAAGAGCGTGCATACGCTGCTCGATAACAAATACTACATGGACAAAATCAACGAGCTGGTATTCGCTGCCGGTGCGCGTGGCGTTGGGCGTGGCTTGTCAAAAGTGGGCGATCAAACCGTGATCGACGGCGTCTTGGTGAACGGTAGCGCGCAGGTGGTTGGCTGGTTCTCGGGCATCACACGCACTTTGCAAACGGGTTACATCTACCACTACGCATTCACCATGATTCTCGCAGTGGCGATCTATCTCGGCTACTTGCTGATGTCCGCATAATTTTTTTTCAAGACTGCCCCGCACCCCGAAACAGAGCACACCCCATGATGCAACCCATGACACCTCTACTTAGCCTCGCGATCTGGGTGCCGATCATCTTTGGTGTATTGGTGCTGATGAAGGGCGGTGAGCATCGCGTCGCGCAGGCACGGCTGCTTGCCTTGATAGGCTCGCTGGTCAGTTTCATGATTACGCTGCCGATCGTGCTCGGATTTAACCCCGCGGCGCATGGCATGCAGTTTGTCGAGAAGCTGCCTTGGATTCCGCGCTTCAATGTGTTTTACCACCTCGGTATTGACGGCCTATCGTTATGGTTTATTCCGCTGACAGCCTTCATTACGGTGCTGGTGGTGATCGCTGGCTGGGAAGTCATTGAAAAGCGCGTTGCGCAGTACATGGGTGCTTTCCTGATTCTGTCGGGCGCGATGATTGGTGTGTTCTGCGCCGTCGATGCTTTGCTGTTTTTCGTGTTCTTCGAGGCGACGCTGATACCCATGTTCATCATCATCGGTGTCTGGGGCGGTCCACGTCGCGTCTACGCGGCGATCAAGTTCTTCCTTTACACCTTCCTCGGTTCGCTGATGATGCTGGTGGCGCTGATCTGGTTGTACTTCCAGTCAGGCAGCTTCGATATCCTGGCGTGGCACAAACTGCCGATTCCACTGGAAGCACAAATCTGGGTGTTCCTGGCGTTTTTACTGGCGTTTGCAGTCAAAGTACCGATGTGGCCGGTCCACACTTGGTTACCCGACGCGCACGTCGAAGCGCCCACAGGGGGGTCTGCGGTGCTGGCGGCCATTATGCTGAAGCTGGGCGGCTATGGTTTCCTGCGTTTCTCGTTACCAGTCACACCCGACGCCAGTCACGCGCTATCGGGCTTCATGATTGCACTGTCGCTGATTGCTGTGATTTATATCGGTCTGGTGGCGCTGGTGCAGGCTGATATGAAGAAGCTGGTTGCGTATTCTTCAATCGCTCACATGGGCTTCGTCACGCTTGGCTTCTTCGTGTTTGGCGAGATCGCAGTGCAAGGCGCGCTGATGCAGATGATCTCGCACGGTTTTGTGTCGGGTGCGATGTTTTTATGTATCGGTGTGTTGTATGACCGCATGCACTCGCGCCAAATTGCCGAATACGGCGGCGTGATCAATACCATGCCGCGTTTCGCTGCCTTGTTTGTGTTGTTCTCATTAGCTAATGCCGGCTTGCCGGGTACCTCGGGCTTCATCGGTGAATTCATGGTGATTCTGGGCGCGGTTGAATACAACTTTGCGATTGGCTTGTTGGCGGCAACCGCGTTGATTCTTGGTGCAGCTTACTCGCTGTGGCTGGTCAAGCGCGTAGTATTCGGCGACGTTGCCAACGAAAACGTAGCGACCTTGCAGGATTTGTCGATGCGTGAATTTTTCATCCTCGGTGTGCTCGCGATTGCGACCATCTGGATGGGTGTTTATCCAGCGCCGTTTACAGATCTCACTCAAACTTCGGTGGTCGATCTGCTACGGCATATTGCGATCAGCAAGATCCCGCAATAAGTCAGGAAATCCATATGACTGAGTTGAATGTCGAACTAGCGGGCGCAGAGATTTTTCTCGCAGTCGCGACCATGGTGGTGATGGTGGCAGGTTTGTTTGCCGATGAAGAAAAGACCCCACTCAGTCATCGACTGAGCTTTTTGGTGATCGCGGTGACTGCATTCATCACCATCAGTGACTTTGTCGTTCCCGGATCTGTATACGCATTTGATCATGGTTATGTGCTCGACCCATTGGCCAGTTTGCTGAAATGCTGCGCGGCGGTGGCAACCTTTCTGACGCTGGTGTACGCACGCCAATACTCGAATCAGCGTGGCATGTTGGGGGGAAGTTTATCCGGTGAGTTTTATGTCTTGGCACTGCTGACGCTGCTGGGTCAAATGATCATGATCTCCGGTAACAGCTTCCTGGTGATTTATTTGGGCTTGGAGTTGATGTCGTTGTCGCTGTACGCTTTGGTTGCCTTGCGTCGTGACCACGCCAACTCGACCGAGGCCTCGATGAAATACTTCGTGCTGGGTGCGCTGGCCTCCGGCTTCATGCTGTACGGCATATCCATGATCTACGGCGCTACCGGCTCACTGGTGCTCAGCAATATTGCTCAAGTGATTGCTGCGGGTACAGCCAATAAAACCGTACTTGCTTTGGGTTTGGTGTTCCTGGTCTCCGGCTTGGCCTTCAAACTGTCAGCGGCGCCGTTTCATATGTGGGCGCCCGATGTTTATCATGGCGCCCCGACGTCGGTCACGCTGCTGATTGGTGGCGCCCCCAAGCTGGCTGCTTTTGCCGTGATCATCCGTATCTTGGTCGAAGGTTTGGGTGCGCTGGCTGCAGAGTGGCAGCAGATGATGATGGTGATGGCTGTTGTATCGCTGATCGTCGGAAACATCACCGCCATTGCGCAAACCAATATCAAGCGCATGCTGGCGTATTCCACCATCTCGCAGATGGGGTTCTTGTTGCTTGGTTTGTTGTCTGGCGTGTTCGACGGCAGCGATGCGGGCTCTGCCGCCAATGCGTACAGCTCGGCAATGTTTTACGTGATCACTTATGTACTGACCACGGTAGGTTGCTTCGCGGTGATTCTTTTCCTCGCACGCAGCGGCTTCGAGGCCGAGCATCTGGACGACTTCAAAGGTCTGAATCAGCGCAGCCCTTGGTTTGCCGCCGTCATGATGGTGTTGTTGCTGTCACTCGCCGGGGTACCGCCGATGGTGGGGTTCTACGCCAAGCTGGCAGTGTTGCAGGCGGCGTTGGCTGCGGGGCATCTAGGTTTAGTCGTGTTTGCGGTACTCGCCTCGCTGGTCAGCGCCTACTACTACCTGCGTGTTGTCAGGCTGATGTATTTCGATGAGCCAACGGATACCGAAGCGATCGAGGCGAACGGTGGGCTGCGTCTTGCGTTGTCATTGAATGGCATCGCGGTGGTCTTGCTTGGTGTCTTGCCGGGGCCGCTGATGGCAGCGTGCGTATACGCCATGACGCAGGCATTGTCGTCTTGATCCCGGCCGTTGCGTGAATTCTGCCGCCGCCAGCTGGTTGGTGATTGCGTTGATGGCGTTTTGCGCCAACTTCCCTTATTTCACCGAATCCGTATTTGGCTTCTTTCGTTTGAAACAGGCAGTTAAATCACCGTTTGTTCGAATACTCGAGCTGATCTTGCTCTACTTTTTGGTGCTGGGTGTCGCCCATGTGATTGAGTCTTCAATCGGTAATGCCTTCCCCCAAGGATGGCAGTTCTATGCGGTCACCATTTGCCTCTACCTTGTGCTGGGCTTTCCGGGCTTTGTACATCGTTATCTACGCCGCCGCGCTAGCTGAATCGCTCCGGCGCGTTTGCCTTTCTACAATACCTGTCCGATCGTTTTGCAAGCTTTGCCGAGAGGTGCGACATGGACAATCACCTGAAGGAAACCCTCATCCACGGCGAAGTGGTCTACGACGGTAGTTTTTTGAAAGTTCGTCGAGATCGCGTGCGCCTACCCGATGGGGCGGAGACTGCGCGCGAGTATTTTCGTCACCCGGGCGCCGTCGTCATTATTCCGCTGCTTGACGACGGTGAGGTTCTGCTCGAGCGACAATATCGTTATCCGAATGATCGCGTGTTTATAGAGCTACCTGCGGGAAAGCTCGAGTACGGTGAAGACCCATTGCTGTGCGCACAGCGCGAGTTGCGCGAAGAGACGGGTTATAGCGCATCGAACTGGCAATTTGTTTGTACGATTCATAATGCCATTGCGTACTCTGACGAGCACTTGGAAATTTTTTTGGCTCGTGGCTTGGTCGCGGGTGAGCAGGAGCTGGATGCCGGTGAGTTTCTTGAATTGATCAGTTGCACTCCCGACGAGTTAATGCAATGGGTACGGCAAGGACGCATCACAGATGTCAAAACATTGATAGGCGCCTTCTGGCTGGATAAGTTATTACGCGGCGAGTGGTAGCGTATGAACAGCAAGGACATCGTCCCGCCGGATACTGACGAGTTCAACCTGCGAATTGAAGGCATGACATGTGCGTCTTGTGTCACCCGCCTCGAGCGAGTACTACACAAAGTGCCTGGTGTCCTTTATGCCTCGGTCAATCTCGCCACCGAGAAAGCGCGTATTCACGCAACCGGTGTTCAGCCAACGACGCTGATTAATGCCGTACAAAAAGCGGGTTTTGATGCCTATGTTGACCCTGTAACGCAGGCACAGTTAATCGATTTCTCCTTGGGGTCCTCTGATGCCGCATCATCTATCGCAGTAGCGCCTGCTTCAACTTCGAGCGCCGGGCATTCATTAGGCCAATCTCGATCATTATCATCGGCATGGCCAGTCGTGTTATCGGCCGTTCTCTCGATACCGTTACTGATACCGATGGTGGCGGCACCGTTCGGTCACGATCTGATGCTGCCGCCATGGCTGCAATGTTTACTCGCGACGCCCATACAGTTCTGGCTCGGGTCGCGTTTTTATCGCGCGGGTTGGGCTGCGTTGAAGGCCGGTAGCGTCAATATGGATTTACTGGTCGCGATCGGCACCAGCGCCGCCTACGGACTGTCGGTCTATCTGATGTTGATGCATGGATCGCATACGCATCTTTATTTTGAATCATCGGCAGTCGTCATCACGCTGGTGTTATTGGGCAAGTGGCTTGAGGCCAGAGCAAAGCAGCAAACAGTCGCTGCACTGCACGCACTTGCTGCGCTGCTAGTGAGCGAGGCGATTGTCCGGCGCGATGGCGTCGACTTGAGTGTGCCGATTGACACTGTGACGCTGGGTGATACGGTTGTCATACGCCCTGGAGAACGGGTGCCGTTAGATGGCATCGTCATCCAGGGTGAAAGCCATCTCGATGAATCACTACTGACGGGCGAGAGTCTGCCGGTGGCCAAGCGTGTTGCTGACAAACTGACGGGTGGCGCGATCAATCAAGAGGGCGTGCTGATGATGCGAGTCACCGCCGTTGGTAACAATACGATGCTATCGCGCATTATCCGCAGTGTCGAAGATGCACAAGCCGCCAAGGCACCGATTCAGCGACTGGTTGATCGTGTCAGTGCTGTATTCGTGCCTGTAGTGTTGCTGATCTCGGCCATCACACTCATCGCTTGGGCATGGGTCAGCGGTGACTGGCAACAGGCCTTGCTGCATGCAGTCGCAGTCCAAGTGATTGCATGTCCGTGTGCATTGGGCTTGGCCACACCCACCGCCATCATGGCGGGTACCGGCGTCGCAGCACGTCACGGCATATTGATCAAGGATGCAGAAGCATTGGAAATTGCGCATGCGATTCGCGCGGTGGCGTTCGACAAGACTGGCACCCTGACCGAGGGTAAGCCCGCGGTCGTGGCATTGCATGGCACCACATCATCGGATGATCGTATCCTGCAGCTCGCACAGGCGGTACAACAGCAAGGCGATCATCCACTAGCCAAGGCAGTGAATCAACGTGCAATCGCCAAAGGTGTCATGCCACTGCCGGCATCGAATGCAAAAGCTCTGCCGGGGCGCGGCGTACAGGCTGATGTCGATGGGCTGACTGTATGGTTAGGCAATGCGCGACTGATGCAAGAACTCTCAGTCAATACTGCGCAGGGTGCATCGTTTGCAGCTGAGCAGGAGAGTGCAGGGCGCACAGTTTCCTGGCTTGCAGTGCGCGATGAGTCAGTCATCCGCATTGCCGGTTTGCTGAGTTTCGGTGATACGGTCAAATCGAACGCACGTCATGCCATCGCAAAACTCGGTGTACTTGGCATACGCTCGATCATGATCACCGGTGACAATGAAGGCGCGGCACGCGCGGTTGCTGATGCCGTTGGTATCGAAGAATTCCGCGCGCAGGTACTGCCAGACGATAAAGCTGCACGGGTTGCTGAGCTAAAAAAGCGCTATGGAACGGTGGCGATGGTCGGTGATGGCATTAACGACGCGCCGGCATTGGCAGCAGCAGATATCGGCATTGCGATGGCGTCGGGTACGGACATCGCCATGCACACTGCAGGTATTACCTTAATGCGAGCTGATCCGGCGCTGGTGGCAGACGCAGTCGGCATCTCGCGCCGTACCTACGCCAAGATCCGGCAAAACCTGTTCTGGGCCTTCATCTACAACGTGATCGGCATTCCGATGGCAGCGTTTGGTTTGCTGAATCCGGTGATCGCCGGCGCGGCGATGGCGTTCAGTTCAGTCAGCGTCGTGAGTAATGCTTTGCTGCTGAAACGCTGGAGGCCTTGATGCCTATGCAACGCTCGTGGACGGCACTTGCGTGGTGATCTCTTAGAGTAATTCAGTCAAGCGGCGCCGAGCACCTCATAACCAGCGTCCTCGACCGCATTTTTTACCGCATCAAGTTGCGCGGTAGTTTCAACTTTCACGGTCTTGCTCGGCAGATCGACATCGACACGCGCATTTGAATCGAGTAACTGCAACGCGCGCTTGACACTTGCGGCGCAACCGCCGCAAGTCATGCCATCGACTTTGAGTTCGTACATAAGCTCAATGCTTCATGGCGCGTTCCGCGTCTCGACCTGCTGCAAGGGTTCGGTCGACATTGGCGGCAGCGGTTTACGTTCGCGCGGCGCGCGTGGGGTGGGGGTGGTGACAGACTGCTCCGCCTGCACCACGCGCAGGCGCTCAGGGTCTGTCTCAGTCATTTGCAAACCAGCCGCCCGCAGCATGGCATTGATATCCACTGTCGGGGTCGCGGTTGGGGCGGCACTCGATACCCCGAACGTTGCAACGGGTGTTGCATTAACCACTACTGCGCTTTCGACTGCAGGCTCGGATGCAGCAGGCGCAGCATTATGCTCAGTCGTTGGTTCAACGGCAGCCTGTGGATGTGATGAGACTAGGGTCGCTGTGTCAGTGTCCTGAACTGCGGCAGTAACAGGTGCCACGTGTTCAACTGCGTGGGGTTCGGGGCGCGTTGTACTTGGCTGGACTTCAGCGTGCAATGGCTCGTGATGCGAAGGTTCTTGATGAGGCGGCTCGTGGTGAGACGCTTCGTGCTCAGACAGATCGTGACGGTGCGCTTCGTGATGGGGCGCTTCGTGCTCAGACCGCTCATGACGGGGCACATCTTGAAGGGATGAATCTTCATAAAAAGCTGACTGCGGCTCTGCGCCTCGAGTTGGTTCTGGCGTCAACGCATCATGATCATGAGTCAGCTCGGCTTGGCCGTTCAAACCTGCCTCACCTGCGACCAGATCACGGTCGCGGCGGTTGCGATTACGACCACCGCGACGACGGCGACGATGCGGTTGGTCATCACCACCCTCCGCCTCACCCGTGGCTACCGGTAACGGCATTAAGGCGGCACTGTCGGTTGCTGCACCAAGTTGCAGGCTGGCTTGCGCTTGCTGCTCTATGGGTGCGCGCTCTTCCTCTTGCTTGCGCTCGGGCCGTGGTTGACGCGGCGGGCGCTCGCGTTTCGCTTCAGCGGCTTCTTGCTGCTCGCGCTGCTCTCGCGCTGGCTTGGGCTGACGCTGTTCTTTATTCTCTTTGGGTTCTTTCGCGACTTTCGGCGTTGCCTCCTTGGCCGGTTTGGCCTCGGCGCTGCGCTCATCACGATCGCGACCCCGGCCGCGTCCGCGGCGGTTACGTCCACCACGCTCACCGCGATCTGAGCGTTCACGAACCGCCGGCTTGGTAATCTCCGGCTCTATCGCTGCAACGGATTTTTTGCGGAACAAACCGAACAGCCGCGACAAGAAACCCTCGGCAGCAGCTTCGTCGGTTGAGGCAGCAATCGGCTCGGGTTTGCGCTCAACAATCGGCGCTGGCCGGTCCGGTGTGATACTTTTCACCATAGCTTCCTGCCGTGGCTTTACTTCCTCCGCTTTGCGCTTGCTATAGCCGATGTCGGTGTCAGCCTCTTCAGCCATACGGTAGCTGGCTTGCAAGTCGTCCAGGCGAGGATCATCGTGCTTGATACGTTCGAGTTTGTAGTGCGGTGTTTCCAGGTGCTTGTTCGGGATCAGGATAACCGTCACGCGATGTCGCGTCTCGATCTTCAGGATTTCGCCACGTTTTTCATTCAGCAAAAAGGCAGCCACATCGACCGGCACCTGCACATGAATCGCGGCCGAGTTTTCTTTCATGGCCTCTTCTTGAATGATGCGCAGTACCTGCAGTGCAGACGAGTCGGTATCGCGAATATGGCCAGTGCCGTTACAGCGTGGGCAAGTGACGTGACTACCCTCGGATAGTGACGGGCGTAGTCGCTGGCGCGACAGCTCCATCAGGCCGAAGCGCGAGATCTTACCCATCTGCACTCGAGCACGGTCGTAGTGCAGGGCGTCTTTCAGGCGGTTCTCGATCTCGCGCTGGTTCTTCGCGCTCTCCATATCGATGAAGTCGATCACGATCAGCCCGCCCAAGTCACATAGACGGAGTTGACGTGCGACTTCTTCTGCCGCTTCAAGGTTGGTGTTGAACGCCGTAGTTTCGATATCCGAGCCGCGCGTCGCACGTGCCGAGTTCACATCGATTGAGACCAAGGCTTCGGTGTGATCGATAACGATCGCACCCCCGGACGGCAAAGGCACCGTACGCGAGTAAGCGGTTTCAATCTGATGCTCAATCTGGAAACGCGAGAACAGCGGCACGTCGTCGCGGTAGCGCTTGACGCGTGGCACCATGTCCGGCATCACATGGCTCATAAACTGCTGTGCCTGCTCATGGATATCGTCGGTGTCGATCAGAATTTCGCCAATATCAGGCTGGAAGTAATCGCGAATGGCGCGAATCACCAGCGACGACTCCTGATAAATCAGGAAAGCACCCGGCGCCGATTTGGACGCGCCATCGATTGCATTCCACAACTGCATCAGGTAGTTCAAGTCCCACTGCAGCTCGTCGACCGTACGCCCGATACCTGCGGTCCGGGCAATCACCGACATGCCATGCGGCAGGTCGAGCTTATCCATGGTTTCGCGCAGTTCTTGGCGGTCTTCCCCTTCGACTCGGCGCGAAACACCGCCGCCACGCGGGTTATTCGGCATCAGCACCAGATAACGGCCTGCCAATGAGACGAATGAGGTCAGTGCTGCGCCTTTATTGCCGCGCTCTTCCTTCTCGACCTGAACCACGATCTCCTGACCCTCGCGCAGCGCCTCCCGGATGCTGGCGTTACGCACGTCCACACCCTCGCGGAAATAGCTACGTGCAACTTCCTTGAATGGCAAAAAGCCGTGGCGCTCTTCACCATAGTTGACGAAGCAGGCCTCGAGCGAGGGCTCGATACGGGTAATAACGCCTTTGTAGATATTGGATTTGCGTTGCTCGCGACCGGCGGCCTCGATATCGATGTCGATCAGCTTTTGGCCGTCGACAATGGCGACGCGCAGTTCTTCCTGCTGCGTAGCGTTGAACAGCATGCGTTTCATTTAATGCTCCGCGGCCCCTCAGGGCCCTCAGTTCGCGCCAACTGATAGGCGCAACAGATTCACAAATGCATGCGAGGGACGGAGGCTGGAGGCAGGGCGCCGCGAAACGGGACCACGCACTCGTTGCGCGGCCTCGATGGGCTTGGGTGCTGAGGTCGTTACCGATAAGTTCAGTTTGCGCGCAGCCGCCGGACTACGCACCTTGGGCGCGTTGGGTCATGGCTGAGGCAGAGGCTGAAGATCATTTCGTCTGGTAAGTGACAGTTATCGATCAATCGGTAAACGTTACAGCATCATTTTCCGACCAGCCTCGCGATTCACGGCAGGCTGGCCAGATTTATCCTTGGGTTCCAGGCTCTCGGTTCCAACACCCCATCGCATGGTCTGGACGCCTTGTTGGCGCAACGCTGACCGCAGCAGGGCGCTGCATACACGGCTATGTTCGTTTGTTTTGCAATCACTTTGCGGGGTCGACGAACCCACCCCTGTGTAGAATGCTTCAATTCTTCCGACACAAACACGGTCCGAGTCCGCGCTCTGATTATACATTCCCCATGAAAGACTCAACGAGATTTTCCGGGGGCGGTGCAGCAAAGCAGGCGCAAGCCCAACCAGCCTTGGAGCGCGTCCAGGTCAGGCTCATCACCATCGGTCCCGAGCAGGCCGGCCAACGTATCGATAATTTTCTATTAAGGGTCTGCAAGGGCGTGCCCAAGAGCCACGTCTACCAAGTGCTGCGCTCTGGCCAGGTGCGGGTAAACAAGGGGCGCATCACTCAGACTTACCGCCTGGCTGAGGGCGACACGGTCAGGGTGCCACCGATGCGCCTGCCCGAGCCAGCGCAGCAGTCGGCACCAGCTGCCGAGTTTCCGGTGCTGTTTGAGGACGATGCCCTGCTGATTATCGACAAACCTGCGGGTGTCGCCGTGCATGGTGGCTCGGGCGTGAGCCATGGCGTGATCGAGCAGCTGCGCGCATCACGGCCAACGCTAAAGTTTCTGGAGCTGGTACACCGGCTCGACCGCGAGACCTCCGGCATCCTGATGCTGGCCAAGAAGCGCAGCGCGCTGACCACGCTGCATGAACAGATCCGCCTTGGCCAACTTGACAAGCGTTATCTGGCACTTGTGAGCGGTGATTGGCAGCACCGACGCCAGCATATCAAGCTGCCGCTATTCAAATACACCACACCGGATAGTGAGCGACGTGTGCGCGTGCAGGCCGACGGGCAGCCGTCGCACACAGTGTTCAATTTATTGAGAAAATACGCCGGTTACGCGTTGCTGGAAGCAGAGCTGAAGACGGGCCGCACGCACCAGATTCGGGTTCACCTTGCGTCTTCGGGCTTTCCGATTGCGGGTGATGATAAATATGGTGACTTTACGCTCAATCGCGACTTGCAAAAGCGCGATGGCCAGCGACTGCCCCTGAAACGAATGTTTCTGCATGCTTACCGTCTGCGACTGATCCACCCGATGAATGCTGTACCGCTTGATATTGAGGCGACGCTGCCGAAGGCCTGCGTCGATTTCCTTCAGTCGCTGGAAATCAAGCCTGTGAATGCGACTGAAAGTGCTTAACTAATGCCACGCAAAAAATTTGATTTGATCGTATTCGACTGGGATGGCACGCTCATGGACAGCACCACCGCAATCATCGCCAGCATGCAAGCCGCTGCGCGTGATCTGGGCGTCACGGTGCCAGACAAGCGCTCGGCATCGTACGTGATCGGGCTTGGGTTGCAAGATGCACTGCAGGCGGCGGTACCCGATCTTGACCCGCGCCATTACCCGAAAATGGCAGAGCGTTACCGTCATCATTACTTGGCGCAAGATCATCAGCTCACGCTGTTCGCCGGTGCGCGCGAGATGCTCGATGATCTCGCCGAGCAGGGCTACTTTCTGGCAGTCGCTACCGGCAAAAGCCGCGTCGGCCTGAACCGAGCAATGGCCGCCGCCGGGGTCACCTCTTTGTTTGACGCGACCCGCTGTGCCGATGAAACCTTCTCCAAGCCGAACCCGGCCATGCTGCTGGAGCTGACGCGAGAGCTGGGGCAGGACATGAGTCGTACCGTGATGATTGGCGATACCACGCACGATATGCAAATGGCGGGCAATGCAGGCGCCGCGGCGATCAGCGTGCACTACGGCGCGCATCCTGCGACCGAGTTGGCAGAGCATGCGCCGCTGTTTGGTGCTGATTCGATTGGTGAATTGCACGATTGGCTGAGTGAACATGCCTGAGCACCGCTCTTGTTGGGCCAGCATGCCGTGTTGGGTCGTGCGAAGAGATCCTATTAAGCGATGAGTGATCCTGTTTATATTTGCGAATCATCTGTCTTGACCGACGGCGGCTTGGGCGTGCGCTTTCCAGTCACGGCAGACGGCGGTGACCGAACCGGGTTTGTGGTGCGCTACGGTGATACTGCGCACGCTTACCTGAACCGCTGCGCGCATTTGCCGATGGAGCTGGACTGGAACCCCGGCGAGTTCTTCGAAGAAGGCGGCTTGTATTTGGTGTGTGCGACGCACGGCGCGATGTACGAGCCGGATACGGGTCACTGTACCGGTGGTCCCTGCCGAGGCGGCAGGCTGCACAAGTTACACGTCGTCGAGCAAGACAACAAAATTTTTTGGACGCCCGATAATGATGTGCGTCCGGCACTCGCCTGAACCTGATCGCTTACCTCATGCTTCATGACCTTACTGCTTGCTTTTCATTTTCGAACTCAAACTGATACATAACCGAGCTTATGGACGAACCTAAACCAGCCGCTGATACCGCACCTGATACCGCATCGACTGACAGCGTGCAGCCTGCTAAAACACAAATACCGTACGAAACACTCGAGAAGATTGCGCACGCCTACCTGGATGAGCAGCGCGCCAATCGCCGCTGGCGCAATGTGTACCGCATCGGTATTTTGCTGCTGACGTTGATTGCTGCTGGCGCAGCGCTTGACCTTAAATGGGGCGGCAAGCCGCCGAGCACACGCCACACCGCGCTGATTGAAATTACCGGTGAGATCGATTCGGATAGCCCGACCGCTTCGGTTGACACCATCATGCCAGCGCTGCAAGACGCCTTCAATGACGAGGGCTCGGTCGGCCTGGTGCTGCGTATGAATAGCCCCGGCGGTAGCCCAGTACAGTCAGCGATTGTGAATAACGAGATCACTCGCTTGCGCAAGCTGCATCCGAACAAGCCGGTGTATGTCGTGGTCGAAGATATGTGCGCTTCCGGCTGCTACTACATCGCGGCGGCAGCCGACCGTATCTACGTCAGCCAGGGCAGTATCGTCGGCTCGATTGGTGTGCTGATGAGCAGCTTTGGCTTCTCTGGCCTGATGAATAAACTCGGCATCGAGCGCCGCTTGATGACTGCAGGCGAGAACAAGGCAATGATGGATCCGTTTCAACCGCAAAATCCGCGTCACCGTGCGTACACTCAATCGCTGTTAGATGAGATTCATCAGCAGTTCATTACCGCGGTGCGCTCGGGTCGTGGCAAACGTCTGAAAAACTCGCCAGAGATTTTTTCAGGTTTGTTCTGGACCGGCGATAGCGCGATACGGCTTGGCTTGGCCGATGGCCTCGGTACCGTCGATGGCGTGGCGCGTGATGTGCTGAAAGCCGAAGACGTGATTGATTACACTGTACGTGAGGGCTTGTCTGATCGCGTGTTGAAGAAGTTTGGCGCTGCAGTGGGTGAGGGTTTTGCGAAGACCATGGCAAGTGAGTGGGTCAAGCCTCGGTAGGCCGGGATCCAGCCGCTGCCCTGATGCTGCTGTCATGGGTGTTATGCTAGGAGCAGAAATACGCTTGGTCTTTTTTTGAGCGACGGCAGCTGCCCTGCTGCGATCTCTTTTTGCCATTGCTGTGCGCTGCAGGTGCGAATTGACTCAGTATCAAGCGTCAGATCGGTGGCCACACAAATGAGTGTATTCGGTGCGCAAGTGCTTGCCAGCGCTTGCAGCATCGCTTCGTTGCGATAAGGCGTCTCGATCAACATCTGGGTTTGTCTTTCTTGCCGTGAGCGCTGCTCGAGTTGTCGTATGCGTGTCGCGCGTGCATCTGCATCGGTCGGCAAGTAACCATGAAATGCAAAACTCTGCCCATTCAGGCCACTCGCCATCAGTGCCAACAGCAGTGAAGACGGTCCTACTAACGGCTTGACTGAAATGCCCTCGTGGTGCGCGAGTCGTACCAGTTCGGCGCCCGGGTCAGCAACCGCCGGCACGCCTGCCTCTGAAAGTAAACCCACGTCATGCCCTTGCAATAGGGGTGTGAGCAGTGCCGGAATGTGCTCGGCAGGCGTGTTGACATTCAGCGCGCTGATGTGGGTGTCTTGCAGCGATTGTCGCAGCGGGTGCGTGGTACTCACCAACTTCAAAAAAGCGCGTGCGCTTTTTGCGTTCTCGGCGATAAAGTATTCCAGTGATGCGGTTTGTGCGCGCACAGGTTCAGGAATCACGCGATCCAGTGCACCGGCGCCGAGTGCGTTGGGAATCAGATAAAGCGTTCCTCGCATCGGCTTAACCTTTGAAGAACGTCACGCCGGCACGACGCAGCATGCTCACCAGCGTAATCAGTGGCAAACCGGTGAGCGCGCTGGGGTCTTCACTGCGTATCGACGACAGCAGCGCAATCCCCAGTCCCTCGTTCTTGGCGCTGCCGGCGCAATCATAGGGCTGCTCGATGCGCAAATAGGCATCCAACTCGGCATCCGGCAGATCGCGAAAGCTCACCACGGTTGGCACTTGGCTCAGTTGTACGCGCTGACTCGTACTGGCGCGTGTATCAAGCAAGCACAGCGCTGTATGAAAAACCACCTCGCGTCCTCGCATGGCTTGTAGTTGTGCCAACGCATTGGTGTGATTGCCGGGTTTGCCAATATGCTGGCCGTCCAGTGTTGCGACCTGATCCGAACCGATGATCAACGCCTCACCGACGGTGTTGGCAATTGCCTCGGCTTTGGCCTGCGCCAATCGAACGGCAGTCTCTTCGGCAGTTTCATCGGCGAATGCGCGCTCATCGATATCGGGTGAGATGGCATCGAAATCCAGTTGCAGTCTGCGCAGCAGTGCTTGGCGATAGGCTGAACTGGAGGCAAGGATGAGGCGAGGCGAGCTTGACATCAGGAATGCGATTGGCGCGGCGAGATGGCTGGGAAGGCAAGAATGGCCTTGTTACTATACCGGCCTTTGTCCTCTGAACCCACGCCATGAGCCAAACGATCGTCGATGGATTTGCATTTTGCCGTCAGGGTGAGCAACGCGAAGGTTCAACCCGAGTCGCTCAGTTGCCCAGGTTGGCGGCGGATGCAGCCAGCCAGCAGGGCGAGATCCGCTGGTCATTTCAGGGCGGTCGCCATGCCAAGGGCTACCCGCAACTGCAGATGTCAGTGAAAGGTGAGGTGAGTCTGGTGTGTCAGCGTTGTCTGTTGCCTATGTTGCATGCCATCGATACCCAAGCGCTGCTGGTGCTGGCGCAAGATGAGTCGGATGCAGATGCGACCGAAGCGGCGCTCGATGACGAGACGATTGACGTTATCGTCGGCAGCACGACGCTCGATCTGGCCCAGCTCGTTGAGGATGAGGCGCTGCTGTCCTTGCCACTGTCGCCGCGGCATGCAACGTGCCCTGATGGCGGGCCGGCGGTCGGGTCGGAGAAGCCTGACTCTCCGTTTGCCGTATTGCAGAAACTGAAAAAGTAGACCGGCAAAATTAATTATTTGAAAATAATTCCCGGCAAAATTCCCCCTAAATTACCCAATTGAGCCGCTGCCAACGCGGCCGGGAGCGTGGTGTCGCGCTGCCGGGGGAGGGTGGTCAAGCCATTCCGTTGTGTTAAAATTTTGGATTCGCTGTTTTCGGGCATAGCTAAACGCTAATCTGCATTTAGCGCAGGGCTCAGACAGTGCTTCTTAGGAGTACGTTATGGCAGTTCAGCAAAACAAAAAGACGCCGTCGAAGCGGGGTATGCACCGCTCGCACCAGTTTCTCACCCCACCGGCCACCGCGATCGAGCCGACCACGGGTGAAGTGCATCTGCGTCACCACATCAGCCCGAACGGGTTCTACCGTGGCCGCAAGGTCATGAAGACCAAGAACGACGAATAATTCGTCGCTGGCGAACCCAGTTCCACGCAAAGCATCTTTATCATTCGGCGTCAGGGGTCTTCGACCGCTCGCGCCGTTTTTGTATGGGCGACCATTTCAACCAGGTCATGATCCCCGGGTGCCTTGACACCTCGGCTTGTTGGTCATGACTGTCCGCATCTCGATAGACTGCATGGGCGGCGACCACGGCCCGTCGGTGACCGTGCCTGCCTCGCTCGCCTTCGTCAATCAGCAAGCGGGTGCGCATTTGCTGCTGGTAGGTCGTGAAGAAACCATTCGCGCCGAGCTGAGCAAACTTGGTGCAGAAAACCACCCGCAACTCAGCATTGTCAACGCCACGGAAGTCGTGGAGATGGACGACACGCTCGAGGTGGCTTTGCGTCGCAAGCGTGACTCGTCGATGCGAGTCGCCGTCGATCAAGTCAAAGAAGGCAATGCACTGGCGTGTGTTTCGGCTGGCAATACCGGTGCATTGATGGCGGTCTCGCGTTATTTGCTTAAAACTATTGCCGGTGTTGATCGACCTGCAATTTGCACCATCTTGCCAAACCAAAAAGACGGCCCGACCTACGTGCTTGATCTTGGCGCCAATGTGGACTGCGAGCCATTTCACCTGCATCAGTTTGCGTTAATGGGTTCCGCGTTGGTGGCAGCTGTTGAGGGTCACGCCCGACCCACCGTCGGCTTGTTGAATGTCGGTGAAGAAGACATTAAAGGCAACGAGCTGGTGAAGCAAACTGCCGAGCTGTTGCGTGCCGATCATGACAAGGGTTTGATCAATTTTTACGGCAATGTTGAAGGTAATGACATTTTCGAAGGCACCACCGATATCGTGGTGTGCGATGGCTTTGTCGGCAATGTCACGTTGAAGGCGGCTGAAGGCTTGGGCCGCCTGGTGAAAGGTGTGTTGGTCAGCGAGCTGAAGCAGGGCTGGCTGAATACCTTGGGCGCGATACTGGCGCAGGGCGCGTTGCGACGAATTTCTCAGCGGCTGAATCCCTCCCGTTACAATGGGGCGAGCCTGCTCGGGCTACGCGGCCTGGTGTTCAAGAGCCACGGCGGCGAAAACGCCTACGGTTTCGAGTGGGCGATTCGGCGCGCGTTCGACGCGGCGCGACATGATGTGTTGTCCCGTATCGAAGCAGCCATCGGCGATCTGATGCCGCAAGCTGCGAGCGCAGAGAGCCCCTCAACCTGATTGGCATGAGCACATACGCCCGCATCGTTGGTACTGGCAGCTGTCTGCCCCCACGTCGCCTCGCTAACGAGGATTTGGCAGCGATGTTGGTCGAGCGTGGTCTCGAGACCTCGGACGAATGGATCGTCTCACGCAGTGGCATCTCGGCGCGACATTTTGCCGACGACGGTGTGCTCTCAAGTGATCTGGCGGTGACCGCAGCGCAGCGTGCGCTTCAGATGGCACAACTGAGCGCAGATGATATCGATCTGATTATTCTCGCCACCTCGACACCGGATTATCTGGGCGGTTTTCCGAGCACCGCTTGCGTCGTGCAACGCAAGCTGGGCATCACCAATCACTGCGCAGCGCTCGATGTTCAAGCGGTGTGTAGTGGCTTTGTGTATGCGATATCGGTTGCCGACAGCTTTATTCGATCCGGCATGCACAAGCGCGCGCTGGTGATTGGCGCTGAAGTGTTCTCGCGGATTCTCGATTTCAATGATCGCACCACCTGTGTTTTGTTTGGTGATGGAGCCGGCGCGGTGGTACTTACTGCTGCCGATCAACCGGGTATTCTGGCCACCAAATTACATGCCGATGGTCGTCATGCAGATATTCTTTGCGTGCCGGGTCATATGAGTGGTGGTGCAATCCAAGGCAGTGCGTTTCTGACGATGGATGGACAGGCCGTATTCAAGCTTGCAGTATCGGTGCTGGAGCAGGTGGCGAATGAAACACTGGCCGCTGCGGGTATGCAGTCGGAACAAATCGACTGGCTGATTCCGCATCAGGCGAATATTCGCATCATGCAAGGTACGGCGAAAAAACTCGGCTTGCCGCTCGAAAAAATGGTGGTAACAGTAGATCAGCATGGCAATACATCGGCTGCATCGATACCGTTGGCATTGGATGTCGCTGTGCGCGATGGTCGTATCAAATCAGGCCATCACGTAATGATGGAGGGTGTGGGGGGCGGCTTTACCTGGGGCGCTGCGCTGCTGCGGATGTAAGGCACCCATTAACGCTGCACGGTCATCGTAAAGTTATTTAATCAATCAAGTAAACAAGCATCAGCAGGTATTGAATCATTATGAACGCAACCGCATTTGTTTTTCCCGGTCAGGGGTCGCAAGCGATCGGTATGCTGAACGGTTTTGCTGGTAATCGCGTGGTGAGTGACACGATCAGCGAGGCAT